>Ga0209758_1001312_pt1 | contig 30341 bp, 25 predicted proteins | sample AraplaMF_Col_mMF_FD_184258 | JGI IMG/M metagenome (GOLD analysis project Ga0209758, IMG submission 184258) | Arabidopsis root microbial communities from the University of North Carolina, USA - plate scrape MF_Col_mMF (SPAdes) (version 2) | ecosystem: Host-associated > Plants > Roots > Endosphere...
GCTTGTTTACACTTTACAAGCCCTCATTGATCTTAAGGATACCAGACTTTTACCACACTATAAACAACTCGCTGAGCGGTTCCCCGAAGAAAAGGATTATGTTTTATCAAACCTGAACCAGCGCCTAGCAGATTATGGCTTGTCGAATGAGACCATCCTCAGCAGGGACGAAGCAGGTACTAAGAGCAGAAAAGCTACAGGAGGAGGGAGGAAGTGGTACCAGATATGGTAATTGCTCCTGCTTACAAAACTAAGCAGCAAGCCTGAAATGACTTGCCGCTTAATATTCCATCCTGTTGATCCCTATGCTAACCCCTGGTTTTTCATAGATATGGGCGGTCAGCTATGTTAATTTAGTTAAGATGCAATGCAGTAGTGACAGTAAGCGGTTTCATACGCTCAAATTCTTCCAGGGTGATATTACGCTTTTCTCTAACCCAGCGGTAAACACCTTCTCCTAACAGCAGCCTTAACGGCGGCTCTTTCTCATTGGATACTTCGTAGATGGCCTTTGCGGCCAGTTCAAGGTCTCCCTGCTGTTTACCTTCGCCTTCCATCTTCCCTTCTTTGGTCCTGCCGGCTGTATTGCCGTAATCTGCAATGTTTTTCTTTGCCACAGACAATGAGTTATCCAGGAAATGGGTATGAAAGTAGCCTGGCTCTATGATGGTCACTTTAATGCCCAGTTCTGCCAGTTCCCCGTGCAGGGCCTTGGACAAACCTTCCATAGCAGATTTTGTGGCATTATAAACCCCAAACCCGGGAAAAGCTGTGATACCGCCAACAATGGAAAGGTTGAAGATATGGCCGGACCTGGCATTCCTCATATAGGGCAATACATGCCGTATCATGCGCAGAGAGGAAAATACATTTGCTTCAAAAACCTTGCTGATGTCTTCCTGGGAAGCTTCCTCTACGGCGCCCAGGTAACCGAAGCCTGCATTGTTGATCAGCACGTCTATCTGGCCGTAGCTCCGGTGTATCTTCGCAATGGCCTTCTCCACCTCAGTTTCACTGCTAAGGTCCAGGCCCATCACCTCCAGGCGCGGGTGCTGGAGGCCGGTTTTACGAAAGAAATCCCTTTTATTGGCAGTGATGGCTATTACCTGCTGATGGCGGGACAATAAGTATTTTACGGCGGCTAGTCCTAAGCCCTGGGAGGCGTCGGTGATGATCCATATTTTACGTTGTTCCATTGTACACTGTTTTGCACGGTAAAGTGCTGCTGAACGCTGATCTTGTCTTTACAAAGTTCTCTTTCTTTTTTAAAAGGGATTTAACTCTACGGTCCAAAGTTTTTGATCGTTTGGCTTATTATATTGGCCACATATCGTAATTTTAAATAGCCATCTCAACCTGTATGATCGCACTGATTATTGACGATAATGCAATAGCCAGGAGTACCCTTTCAGAGCTAAGCAGACAGCTAAAAGGCATTGAGATCGCAGCAGAATGCGGCAATGCCCTTGAAGCTTATAATTATCTGCAGGAGCAACCCGTGGATCTGCTGCTGCTGGATATAGAAATGCCAGGCATGTCGGGGCTTGAGCTGATAAGGAACCTGGGCGATCAGCGCCCGGTGATCATTTTTACCACGTCTAAAAAGGAGTATGCCGCAGAGGCTTTTGAGCTGAATGTGGCAGACTACCTCGTCAAACCTATTACGCCGGCCCGGTTCATACAGGCTATTGAAAGAGCTCGCCAGATCATCGAAAGCAATACGGAAGAAATGCAATGGGGGGAGGATGAATTCCTGTTTGTCCGCGATTCCAGCATTGTACGCAGATTACAGTTGAACGACATCCTGTATGCGGAAGCAATGGGAGACTATGTAAAGCTGCATACCGAAGAGAAGTTCTTTGTAGTGCATACTTCCCTTCGCCTCCTGGAAGACAGGCTGCCAGGTTCCCGCTTCATCAGGATCCACCGCTCATTTATGGTCGCGGTGGATAAGATCGATACGCTGCAGGAGGGCGCCATAAAGATAAAAGACAGATCCCTTCCGGTAGCAGATGCATATCGCAAAGCCCTCAACAAGAGAATGAACGTGCTTTAAGGGCGCTCCGGCCCTTTTACAGATCATACGCTGTATAATGAACAACAATCGTTTTATATACTTTGTATTAGCCGCATTCCTGGCAGGCACCACCTTATTGATCTTCATTCAGTATAATTATTCCAAGAATGTAGACCGGCTAATGAAAGGCCACCACAAGATGCTCCGGGAACTGAGGACAGTCCATTTGCTGCGCCTGGTGGAACGGGATATCACCTGGGTGGAAAGCCGCATTAGCGCTGCTATCGCTACAGACGACACCTCCCATATAGAAAGGGTGGACGCCAGGATCGCCGACGTAAAAGCCCACCTCGACTCGCTAAGAAAAATGACCGCAGATACCGATGCCTGGGGAGATATCGAACGACTGGAATACCTCGCAAAACAAAACCTGATTGCTAAACAGCAATTAATACATGAGTTTTTCAGAACAGGGAAGATGGACGATACCAGCCTGATATCTTACATACGCGATCATAAGATAGCCACGGAGACGGGCATAATAGCCCGCAAGATTTACGACAGCAGAGAGGCCAGCATGGCCTCCCTGAGCAATTCGATCAGCGGGAACAGCCGGCGGGCCCGTAACTGGGGCCTGATCCTGGTAGGCGTAATACTGGCAACCGCCGCCGGTGCGATGTGGTTCATCCTCAACCGCTTCGGGCACCAGCAACGGCTCATACGGCAGCTGGACACCTCAGAAAAGAAAGTGCGGGAGACCGCGCGGATCAAAGAGAATTTCATGGCCAATATGAGTCATGAAATAAGAACGCCCCTGAATGCCATACTGGGTTTTACAAACCTGCTGAAAACAAGGCAACTGGACAATACATCCACTGAATTTGTGGGCGCTATTCAAAAGGCAGGAGAAAACCTCCTTACCATTATCAATGATATTCTGGACCTTTCAAAAATAGAAGCAGGCATGGTAAGAATAGAGGCCAGCCCCTTCAGCGTGCGCGGCTTGCTGCATTCCATACAGACCCTGTTCAGCGAAAAAGTAAAAGAAAAAGGACTGGTATTGCAGGCTGAAATAGCGCCCGCCGTTCCAGACACCCTGATAGGAGACGCCACCCGGCTTACACAAATACTGGTGAACCTGATTAGCAACGCGCTCAAGTTTACCGAAACAGGCGGCATTACCATACAGATCTACAATAAAGACAGTAACCAGCATAATATTCGGCTGGGCTTTTCTATTGCCGATACCGGGATCGGTATCGAGCAACATATGCTGGAGTCTATTTTCGACCGCTTTCACCAGGCGGAGAATTCCATCACTCGCAAGTACGGGGGCACCGGACTGGGGCTCTCCATCGTAAAAGACCTGATATTACTGCAGGGCGGCGATATCACGGTGGAAAGCGAGCGGGGCAAAGGAACTATTTTCCGCTTCTTCATCCCATATACCATCGCCTCACAGCAGGTGCCCTTGCCCCAGGCGATCAATATCAACGAGTTCAGAAGCAGCGGCCACCCATCCGTCAAGATCCTCGTGGTGGATGATAATGACATGAACCGGAGTTTAATGGAGCACCTGCTCACTGAATGGAACCTCTCTTTTGACATGGCAGACAATGGCTGGGAAGCGCTTGCCCGCCTGCAGCAAACCACTTACGACATGGTGCTGATGGATATACAGATGCCCGAAATGGACGGCTACAACGCTACCCGCAGGATAAGAACGGAATTGGGGCTGGATGTGCCCGTCATCGCCATGACCGCCCACGCCCTCGCAGGTGAACGCGAAAGATGCCTGAGCAGCGGTATGAATGAATACATCTCCAAACCCGTCAACGAAAGAGAATTATATGAACTGATCATCCGTTTCGCTGATTATCTTCCCCGGACAGAACGCGAAAGCCCGGCATCAGTGAATGAAGCCCTTGACGGCTATAAATACATCAGCCTGGATTACATGAAAGAAATAAGCAAAGGCAACCAGGCCTATGAAAAGAAGGCCACCCGGCAATTCATAGAATCTCTACCCTCATCGCTGCAGCTGCTCGAGAATGCCTTCCTCCAAAATGACCTGGGCACTATCAACAGCCTGGCGCATGACCTTAAAACAACTGTTTCGATCATGGGCCTCACCAGGCAGCTCGCCCCTATACTGGACTCACTGGAATACGCAAAAGAGATCACCCCAGCCTTAAGCGCCCAGCTGCGCAAGCTCAGGACCATCGCAGATCATGCCATAAAAGAAGCAGCAGACTTTTACTCCAGGAATTAAGCCCCCCTTGGCGACAGTTTTTGCCTGTTTGGCGAACAAGCCCCCGTCTTGTATTCGATTTACATAGTTTTATGATCGTAACCATAAATACGAATGTCATGAAGACAATTAATACTGATAACATCATCCGGCATATATCGCAGCTGCAGCGTACCGCTGTTCCGCTTCCCGGAGAGGTATTAAAACTGCAGGACAAACCGGTGATCGCCTTATTCTCAGGCGACAACATGGCGGCAGGTTCCATTTTTACAGAAGAACACCTGCTGGTTTTCGTCACTAAAGGAAGTGGTGTAATGCGTTTTGGAGATACTTACCACACAGTTTCCAAAGATCAGCTGCTCCTCCTCCGCAAGAACATACTGGTGCATTATCATTCTTTTGATGCTGCCCATCCGCTGGAATTATTAGTGTTCTATATGCGGGACGAAATAGTAACAGAATTTATACGCATCACAAAGACCACACTTTATACATCAACAGATCCTGCTGCCATTACCACTAACAGGGTAACGGAAAAGCTGCAGGCATACCTGGACTCGGTGATCATCCATTTCAGGGAAAAAAGCAGGATCGCAGCACAGTTGATCAGGATAAAGCTGTTTGAATTGTTGTTCCATCTGCCGGATACAGAGCGGCAGGTGATCTTCAGCCTGGTGAAGAACAAACAAACGGAAAGGCCTGATATTACCACAACAGTAGAAGGAAATATAATGAACAACATCTCCGTGCGGGAGCTGGCGGCTTTGTCAGGCCGAAGCCTGTCCAGCTTCAAGCGCGATTTTCAGGCCATTTACAACATGCCGCCTTCTCAGTGGATCCGGCAGCGGAGGTTGGAAAAAGCGAGAGAGCTGGTCACCCACACCTCTATGTCTGTAACGGATATCTGCTATACACTGGGCTTCGAACATATTGCGCATTTTTCACGGCTTTTCAAAGCGCATTTCGGCGTGGCGCCTACCCAATACAAACTGCAGGAGCAGCCGGCTTTCATGTCCGCAGTAGCTTAAAGCTTAAGCTGCAGCCCTGCTGCACCGTAAAGCGATCCCCGGAAAGAATATCCCTTATCCTGGAAAATGGTCTTTAAGCTCCTGTCTGTTATTTGTGCGGTACGGGTGGCATTCAAGCCGAAAGTGAGGGGGATGGTCACACGCTTCCCCAACTTTATTTCCGGGCGCAATCCGAAGACCACATATTGATGAGTGAATATTTTATCCTTTCCTTCCTGCTCCAGTAAGGCCATCTGACCGTTCACCTCCATCACCAGGCTTAGTTTGAGGTTTGCATTAAAATTGTAGCCTGCTGACACTTCAAGACCGTCCCTCAGCGATGCCTGTACCGAATAACGTCCTGCTGTTCTCCAGTTAAGGTAAAAAGCGGGAAAGAGCATGGGAAATCCGAAAGAGTTGTTTAAAGCAAGGCCGCCACCCAGCTCAAGGTTTGGTTTCAGATGACGGATAAATACGGCGCTAACGCTGCCCAATACATGTTTGAACTTTATTTGCGACAGATCAGTAGTGGGCATAAATATTCCGCCACCGATACCCGTCCTGAGCGACCACCGGTCATTTAATGGCCGCTGGTAGTTCAAGCTCAGGCCTACATTTAAGACTTTGTCGATCACCAGGGGTTCGGTAAAATGCTTATTATTAAGATCAACATAGGCTCCTCCAATACCAATAGACCAAATGGTTGGACGATTCAATTCGTTCAATTTTTTAGACAGGGGAATGTTGATACCTGCCTGGTAAACCATGGCCGAGCCTTCGCTATTTCCTATTCGATGACTGGAATCGCCTTCCGTCATCTGATAGCCGGATGTTCCGAAGTACTCGGTCTTGAAAAAGGCCTGGGCATTGCTTTTTGCAGTCGCAATACCTACAATAAACACACATATCAATAATGATCTCATAATTTTTAAATAAACAGGTTCCATTAAATCAGCCATTTTTGGCGTCCATTGGAACAAAGATGAAGCAGGCGGCTGCGCAATAGAAATTGTTTTGACCGATAGACGTTTTGCTTTGACGCCTGGTAATCAGGCTATAAATTATTACCCCTAACTTTGCCGGATGATGCTGAAGAAGAAATACGACCGGTTCGTAATTTTGATCTGGATTTTTCTAACCATTGTTTTCTGGTTTCGGTATATACCTGACTCGTCTATGCTGCAGGGCGGTTTGCTGGCATGCTGTATCATGTTATGTTTATACCCGTTCACAACTTATCTGAGCAAAAGCCTGTTGCAAAAGGCAATGAAACAAAAGCGGATGCTTTTATTTGCCGGACAGTTTTTCCTGGTATCAGCAATATCTGCGCTATTTATACCGCTTATTCTGCATGCTTTTCTTTATCTGGAACAAAGCGGCTTTTTTCCTCCGTCAGAATTGTTGTTGGGAAGGAGCCATTTCAGCATTTTGTATATCAATGCGCTGCTGGTGGCTTTATTTGTGAACTTCGGATTTTGCGGATTAAGGTTTCATGAGGAGAGTATGAAATTGCACGAAGCTTTGGTCGAATCCCAATTAAAGATCCTTCAGCAACAGATCAGTCCCCATTTCATGTTCAATGTATTAAACCACATCAATATTTTGATGCAGGAGGATATAAATTTAGCATCTTCATTGCTGATAAGATATTCCAAGATACTCCGTTATCAACTGGATAGTGACAAAAACAGCAAGGTAAGCATAGGGCAGGAGGTCCAGTTTTTAAAAGACTTTATTGAAATAGAAAAAGTGAGATGGGGAAATGAGCTGACCATCAATTGTTCCTGGAAGATCGAGGACAACCAGAAGGCATTCCCTGCTTTATTATTAATCACCTTTATTGAAAATGCCTTCAAACATGTGGCCCGGGGTATATCAGAAATGGTTTATGTAAACATAGCTTTTGAGCAAATAGCTGATTCGGTTTGTTTAGAGGTCGAAAACTCTAAATCAGGCATTCAACAGGAAAAAGACCGTGTTCCGGGAATAGGATTGGAAAACGTGAAAAAACGTTTAGAAATTCTTTACGGGGAGCATTACGATTTAACTATTAAGGACGCTGAAACGACTTATTATACTAAACTGGTTATTAATTTATAAATGTTATGGCAGAAATAGTATCGAAACAAGCAAGCAGCCGGCTTTTAAAGTGCCTTGTAGTGGATGATGAGCCGATTGCCATAAAAGGGGTAGTTAACTTTATTAAGCAGTTAGATTTTCTGGAGCTTGCAGATACCTGTACCTCTGCCATGAAAGCAACGGAGATCCTGAAAGCGAAGGATATTGACCTGCTGTTCCTGGATATCAATATGCCGATGCTTTCCGGACTTGAATTTTTGCAGTCTTTAGATAAATCTCCGCTTACCATCTTAACCACCGCTTACTCCGAGCACGCTTTGGAAGGCTTCCGGTTGAATGTGGTAGATTATCTGATGAAGCCTTTAGAGTTTCAGCGTTTTTTCCAGGCAGCAAACAAGGCGCTCAGTATATTCCAATCCCGTCTCATATTACAAAACAGTAAGGAAGGGACAGATTCCGATATGTATATCAGGCAGGGAGATACCTTTCAGCGAATTATCTGGCAGGATATTCTATTTGTGGAAGGAATGCAGAATTACCTGAAACTGCATTTTAAGGAAAAGACCCTCATTATCCATCAAACTATGATCTCCTTAGAGGAAATGCTGCCTAAAGACTCTTTTTTCAGGATCCATCAATCCTACCTGATCAACACGCATAAAATTGATGCTATTTCGGGGGGACGGGTTTTTATTGATGGCAAACAGCTGCCTATTTCACGCCACAGAAAAGAAGCGCTGCTTAAAGCGGTGGTGTATATTAAGTTGATAAGTAAATAAGAGCAATGGCGATGAATGGAGCGTATGCTGCAACCGAGGAATAGAGGTTATGGTGTGAGAATTACTTCAGGTAGCCTTTACTTCTGAAAAGAGGAGAAGGCCGCAGTTTCTGATCCTCTTTACTTTTAAAGTCCGTAAGGGTCTTTCCATCGTAACGATACACTCCACCCCCAGATCCAAACCAAATACTTCCATCGTTAGCTTCCAATATTCCCAAAAAATCCATTATTTCCCCTGACAAAATTTCGCTTACAATAGGCTTTTCATTGTACAAGGACTTTGCATCATAACGGGAAAGTGCCCAGCCGTTAAAATTTACTTCACCAGTAGTCCAGATGTTTCCCTTTTATCTTCGATTATTGCATAAGCTCCCCTCTGCGACACCTTAGTAAAGGTTCTGCCGTCATAGCGCCAAAGACCATCAACGTCACCGAACCAAATGCTTCCTTTTTTATCTTCGATTATTGACCAAACGTTTTTAAACGCTTTGCCATCTTTGTTTTTGAAAATGGTAAATGTTTTTCCATCATAAAAACAGGGCTCACCCCTTGTGCCAAACCATAATTTCCCGGTTTTGTCTTCCATGATAGTAGTAAGATCATTATTGGAAAGTCCTTCTTTCGTTGTGAAATTTTGAAAAGATTTCCCATCGTAACGGCTTGCTCCACCCCCGGTCGCGAACCAGATATTACCGGCTTTATCTTCATAAATACACATAACCCGATTATTGGCAAGTCCCTCCCTGGTTGTGAAATGCTTAAAGGTTTTCCCATTGTAATTATAAGCTCCGGAATCAGTGGAAGCGAACCAAAGGTTTCCGTGTCGATCTTCCAGAACATTCCAGTATCTGCGCGAACCAATTTTACTTGAGATTTTGGTAAACAGTTTTCCATCGTATCGGAAAACACCACCCCATGATGCAGCAAACAAAATGTTTCCGTTTCTATCTTGCTTTACATTCCGAACCATTGTGTAAGGCCCGTAAGAAGTAACGGTGTCTTTGATACTGTAATTGATATTATCTTTATGTGGTTCAGTTTGCTTTTGTCCGCAGGCAGTGTGAAAAAAAAGTAGCAGGAACAAAGTATATAAGTGTATGTATTTCATAATTTCTTTTAATCACTTAAGATTTAAATTAATCTTTCCACAATAAATTTCTTTATCGCTTGATTTAATGTTACTTTTTGATCCATCAATTTTTATTCTATAGAAAAGATCTTGCCCTTTTAGGCTAAGCTCTGTTCGCATGGTACCATGTGCTCCATCAATCAAGCAGAGCATTACAACATAAAAACCACTCGATTTTTTTGGATGAATAGTTCTTTTCAACGAAGACGGTTTATGAATACTCTTATCTAAAAAAGATTCTAAATGTGTCAGGCCATAATTAAACAAGGAGAATTTATCAAGTGTCATTGTGTCGGGAGGAACCAATATTTTTAAGTATTTACCAGGTAAAGACGGAACCTCATATGAATCTACAGGAAAGGCAATCTTCAATTCAAGGGGATTATCTGTTTCATTGATTATCTGGGTCCAAAAAACAGCCCAAACATATACTTCGCCATTAGGGTCAGTGTATTTTGTTCCACCCCTTGGGAAGCCGTTTTTTATTATTAGGCTCATGCCGATAGAATCAGTATACTCGTATTTGGTGTAAAAATCTGTTCCATTATGATTAGTTAATTGTTTTTGACTTTTGATATTTTTTGCCGAATCTGGAGTCTCTATATAAGCGTTATTTAACGCTGATTTACTGCCTTGCCTGCAGGAAAAAAGTCCTGCTATCAGCATGACCAAGATTATTATAGTATTTTTCATTTTTTTGGCTTGTTCAAAACGTGTCCTTAGTTTCATATCCTGTTAAAGTTTGATACAGCGAAACTACTTTGATCCTTTCAGCTTGAAGGGGGCAGGATTGTAAATTAAAATGTAAACTTTGTAAATTATTGTAGATATAGTACCCTGGACCTTAGAAACCCGTTGACCTCATTCAATTTTTCTTTTCATAGAAATAATATTTTGATTTACATTCGGTTATACGGCTAAGTAGGGCCCAGTTTGAATATGATAGGAATGACGGCAAAAAGTATTTGACTTTTCACTATGATGCCTACCCTGATAAGCAGGATTTTTTGCAATTCCTTCTGGATGAAATTTCCGAAAGGTTAGAACGAAGGTCTCGCAGTAACCACAAATTTAAGCTCCAGGCAGCTCAAGATTGGGCGACTGAAAAATTACTGGAATACCGAGCCCAACAAGAAAAGGTAATCCGGGAGAACTTAAACAAGAGGTGCAAACGATCATTAAAAAGCCTATGACTAGTCCAGAAGAAACAGATCGGCAAATTAATGCTATACTGGAACGGATTGCGCCTTCAATAGAAAAGTTATTTGAAGGGGTCACCGGGAAAATAAAATTGGCTCACCCTAAGTATTTGGATCTTCTTCTCCAGCATTTATATGCTCTTCGAAACCTACAGAATGCTGATAAGAATGGAAAGGTTAAGGAAAAGTTATTTGACAATTTTACCGCTACAGATCTTGCCTTTCTTTTACGCCTTCACTTTGCGGATTTTAAAGGGAAAAAGCCTAATACGGTTCAGCAGGACATTGCAAAAATAGACCAGGACGTTGACATCAGTACTGAAAAATTTAGACGTCTGGATAGAGCCCTACGGGAGTTTTATTTTGAGTAGTTCTGCTACATTCCCTTATTTACTATTTATAACCGATTCTTACTAAGACACTTCCATCTTTATAAAATCCATGACTCATCCATCATTGACTTCCTTTCTTCGCTAACTCAAATTTGTGTCTGTAAAACTTGTTTTTATGGACACTTTATTTATTCCGAATGAGAATGATTTCCGCAGGTGGATCAGGGAAGCGGTGAAAGAGTGCTTGGAAAATACTTCCGTTAAAAGTGCCCAGCCCGCCCAGCCGGACGACGAACCCTTACGGAGCCGAAAAGAAATAGCGGGGATGTTTGATGTCTCCCTGGTTACCCTTCACGACTGGATGAAAAGGGGGCTCCCATTCCATAAGCAGCGTGGGCGAGTATATTTTCTCCGCTCCGAAGTGCTCGAATATGTGAAACAGAAACGCAAACCCACTTTTAAACCCCTGGACGAATGAGAAAATTAACTATTGCAGAAGCGAAGCTAATTGACTTGACTGGCTACCTGGCTGCACTCGGGTATTGTCCTGATCCGAAGAAAAGCAACAGCAGGGAGTTGTGGTATTTATCACCGCTCCCCGGCCGTAATGAAAAAGAAGCCTCATTCAAGGTTGACCTGAAACTAAATCTTTGGATAGACTTCGGTATTAGGAAAGGAGGCAGTATCATTGACTTCGGGATACTATATCACGGCTGTACTATCCCCGAGTTCCTAAAAAAATTGGAAATGTTTCTTTCCTTTCACCGTAATTCCTCCCCAGCGTTACAGCAGACCACGGCGAAGGTGCAGTTAGCTGGGCGTTCGACCTCTACCTCCTTTTCCAGTGAAAGAAAAAAAATACAGGTTGTTTCCGTAACTCCCATTATTTCCTCGGCGCTTATCTATTATCTGGGCCAACGGAAAGTACCCGTCGAGCTGGCACAAGTGTATTGTCGGGAAGTGCAGTACAAAGTGGGTGGCAGACAATATTATGCAATCGGTTTTGCCAATGATGTCGGAGGATATGAGCTACGCAATCCTGATTTTAAGGGTAGCTGTTCTCCCAAAGGCACCTCGTTTATCGACAATGGAGCACAGCAGATAGCTGTTTTTGAGGGCTTTTTTAATTTCCTTTCCTTTCTTACTTTCTGTCAAAACCGGGATCTGCCACCCACTAATTTCCTGGTATTAAATTCCCTTTCATTTTTCGAAAAGAGCCGCCCGTTAATGGAAAAACACGAGACCATTGATCTTTACTTAGACCGAGATGCTGCTGGCATGAAATATACAGGACAGGCATTAGACAATACCCGGTACAAAGACAAAAGTGGTCTGTACCAGGACCATAAAGACATGAACCAGTGGTTGATTGAGAATTTTTTACAAGTGCAGCGGGAAGTACAGGCTCTTGCCAGAGCGAGGAAATTGGCAGAGGGCACGCAGAACCAACAGATTTCCAGGGGGAAAGGACGCCGTATTTGAAAAATTTATTCATCCAAAAAAATATAATCATGACAGATTTTAAAAGAAGAACGCTGATACTAAACAGCGGCAAGCAAATAAAATTGTTCGGCAACAGTATTGCCATTGGAAAGAGTTTACAAATAGGAGAAGGCTATGCACCTAATATTTTCTCCTGCATGGAGCAGCAAGCGGAAGTTAGACCTGCCGCCTCACAAGAAAACAAACCGGCTAATGAGTTGCTGCAGCGGAAAACAGCTACCCATATGATCAATCCTTATAGTTTGACACCGGAGGAAATTTTTGAGATGGCCGACTATAATATCCGTTTGTGGCTGGATTTAAAGGACAATATCCGTAGGTATGGAGTGAATAGTCCAAAGGTTTTTAGCCGCGATTCCTCGCTTTAACAGTAATTTTTTTTATTAGATAATAGGCTATACTGACAAAATTTCCGTCACTAATTCTCCCGCTATTTCGTGATAATAGGCAGAAAGAGACAGTAGGAAAATATAAACTCACCAGAAAACAGATTGTTGCTTTCAATTGGTAAAAGTGAAGTATACAGACCGCAATTTAAAACCCAAAATCTTGAACAACCATTATGACTGAAGAACAAGAGCTAATCCCATATAGAAAGCGCCGTAAAACAGGCTTAAAAACGATATATCGCAAAATGGGTTGCCCGGAGGGGTGGAGTTTTTGTTTTCGTCGGGGAGCAAGGAGTGTTTTGGTGTGCACCAAAACGCCGGCCCCTCATCCGCTATCCGCGGATTCAGGGGATTTTTTTCATCCGCCTCCCGGCGGATTCAAAAAATTAAGAGGGAACGACTATGGAGGAGGTAAATAAACCAGTAAGAAACAAAGGAGGGCGCCCTAAGAAGGAGGTTACAAAAGGGCAGCGAATTCCTATTAAATGTACCAGCTATGAAAAGATAGTCATTAAAGCAAAGGCCCAAAAAGCGGGTTTTACCGTATCAGAATACCTGCTGCAATTAGGGCTAAACGGACAAGTTGACAGTAAGGTAAAATCGCTGCCCAAAGAAGTATTGGCCCTTACTGGTACGTTCAATCATAACGCTGCTAACCTGAATCAGCTTGCCAAAAAGCATAACAGTGTAACCGATGTCTTAACGTCGCTCGACCGGCTTGACCTGCTGACACTATGTAAAGAATTGAAGGATCTGGTAACCCTCATCAGAAATTATTTGCAATGATAGGTCGTCCGATTACAGGAAGTTCCTTTTTAGGCTGCATCAGTTATAACCTGGAAGATAAACAGGAACTGACCGAAGAACAGAAAGAACAGTTATCCCAGCTGGAAGGGGTACAGCATAAAGACCGGGCAGAAGTACTGGTCTACAACAAATGTTTCGGTGATAAATACGAACTGGCTGCACAGTTCAGAGAGGTTGCCCAATTGAGTAAACGGGTAGAAAAACCGGTATTCCATTTTCCCATCCGGCTAGCTCCGGGAGATACCATTAACCGCGACGAACTCATAGAAATAGGGGATGCGTGTGTAAAGGAATTTGAGGTAGAGAATAATCAATACGTGATCATTTTTCATAAAGATACCCGGGAACCACATATCCACATCATATCTAACCGGGTTGGCTTTGATGGAAAAGTTGCTAGTGACAGCTACAGTAAACGCCGGATGATGGCCCTTTGTCGTAGGCTTGAAAAGCAGTATAAATTAAGGGAGGTATTAGGCCCTCGTGCTTCTTTACCCAAAGAGTTACGGTTAATCCCCCAACATAATACCCGAAAAGAACGGTTTAAAAATGATATTCGCCGGACCTTGGAACAGGTAAAAAATTATCAGGAGTTTGCAGAATTGATGCGAAAATTAGGTTACACTGTATTGAAAAGTCGGGGGATTGCCTTTATTGATGATAAGAAGGTAAGAATTAAAGGTAGTGAAGTTGGGTTCTCACTCTCCAGGATTGAACAGATCCTTTACCTTAAAAGGGAGTTGGCCGTTAAGCAGGCAAAACAGGCAGTTCTTGAAACGGCCGGCCGGCAACAAAAAACCAAATACAGAGCTGTTACTCCGGCGCAAAAGTTACTATTACAAACATGGCAGAAGGCGCAGCAGGAGAAATCTCCGTTATTCCCGTTACAGCAGGAAATAAAAACCATAGCACAGGAACTTAACCAATTGTTATACGGTTTATTGAAGCTGGAATATACGGACCAATCTATTAATCCGGAGCTTGTAAAGGAAGCTAAGCGTAAAAAGAAGCGGAAGCCTCCGAAATGGTGAGCTCATTTCTTTAAATGATAAAAAAGCGAAGTATGAACATGAGAAATATGGAAAACATAGAAAAGGACAGTCTGGTTCTGGTGCTGAATGATTTTACTGAGCAGCATAAAGAAATGGCAAAACAGGTCAATAACCTGAGAAATGCCATTTCTTTACTAGAAGAAAAAGTAGGTGGTTTTGAAAAGAAATTGGAAGATCTAAAAGTTACTTTCCCCCCTATAGATACTGCAACCATACAGACCATTGTATCTCAAGGGATGAATGATGTTAAGAAAATGGTGGCCGAACAACCTAAAAACATTCTACAGAGCAAGCGATTCTTGTTCTTCCCGGAACATAATGCCAGGGAATATTATTCAGTGGTGCTTCGCTGGATACTATACATCATCATTGCTTCCTATTGCTATTTACTATTAAAACATATGATGGATCACTGGTTAGATTAAAACTATCGCCCGTGTAATGAAAAAAAAGCCAGTATAATAACATGTCGTTGAGTATGAAAAATTTACTATTTCTATAAGGAATGAAGTAACCGTACCGCCTACATGTAGCACCAGCTAATGAAATAAGAAAAACATTAAATACATTAAATTAAAATATGGGAATAGCACGTGCGTCTGTTGAAACGTATTTATACGGATTTGCCAATTTGTTTAAAATATTCTAGCGTATTTCAAAAAAATATTTTTTCTTTGTTCTAGTATGTTTGAAAATGCTATGAAATAAAGAACATTTTCCTATATCTAACTAAGTTAGCGATGAATAGAAAGATTTAAGAGTACATAATTGAGTTGGCCCAAGACAGTAGCTGATTCCCGAACCACATGATGGAATTCAACAAGATGCAGATGCAGAACTGCAAATGCATATTTTATGCCCCGGCATGATCCCATTCTATGAGTTAACTGTCTCCAACAAGTCAATTTTTATAATATATATACCCTGAGTATGCGTATAGCATATCTACTTATGATGGCATTGCTATTGCAATGGCAGCACCTATATGCGCAGGAAATGCCTGCATTGGAACAAAACCTACCAGATAGCATTGGCAAGGCTTTAAGGCAATTTCCCGAAAAATACTTCTCACAGGTAAGCGGTAAATCGCAGCGCTTTGAGAAGAAGGTTAATAAACGCTCGCAGAAAGCATTGGAACGCCTGGCACACCAGGAAGGGAAGATGCAGGCCAGGCTGGAAAAGATAGATTCCGTTGCGGCAAAGAATATTTTCTCCCACGCTATCGACTCCATGGGTGGTCTGCAGGCCAGGTTAAAACAAAAAGCCGGTAAATATGATCCCTCCAAACTGGGCGCCGGCTACACTGGTTACCTGGATACCCTGCAGAATTCCCTGTCCTTTCTCAAAGACGCCAAATCATTAGGCGGCCAGTCTAAAGCCCTGCAGGATAAAGTAAACGGCTCCCTGCAAAGCGTGCAACAGCTGCAGGCGCAGCTGCAACAGGCAGAACAGATCAAGGCCTATATCCGCGAACGGAGACAGCAGCTTAAAGAGCAGCTGGCACAGTATACCGGCTTTACCAAAGACCTTGAGAAATTCAATAAGGAAGCCTACTACTACGGACAACAGCTAAAGGAATATAAAGACCTGCTAAAGGATAAAAAGAAAGCAGAGGCCAAAGCGCTGGAGATGCTGAAGAAAGTACCGGCTTATAACGATTTTCTGCAAAAGAATTCCCAACTGGCCAGTTTATTCAATTTCTCTGCCGCTGTTTCTGCACCGAACCTGGAAGGGCTGCAAACCCGTGCCCAGGTAGAACAACTTATCCAGCAGCGATTGGGTGGGGGAGGCCCCAACGCCCAGGCAGCCGTGAGCCAACAAATGTCGCAGGCGCGCGAACGCTTTAATGAACTGAAAGATAAATTCCCGGATGTGGACAATGCGGCAGATATGCCCGGCTTCAAGCCCAATGAAATGAAGACCAAAAGCTTCCTTCAAAGGCTGGAGTTCGGCGGTAACATGCAGTTTGTCCGTTCCACACAATATTTCCCTACTACCAGTGATATTGCCGGACAGGTAGCTTACAAGTTCCATAAGAACGGTAGCGTAGGTCTGGGCGCCGCTTATAAGCTGGGCCTTGGCACCGGGTTTAATAGGATCCGCTTCAGCCATCAGGGCCTGGGCCTCCGCTCTTTCCTGGACTGGAAGCTGAAAGGCTCTTTCTACGTGAACGGTGGCTTTGAAGAGAACTATAATGCCGCATTCACCAATACAAACCAGTTGAAAAATATCGAGAACTGGCAGGGGAGTGCACTGTTAGGCATCAGCAAAAAGTACAAAGTAAGCACTAAGCTGAAAGGGAATATTATCCTGCTGTATGATTTTTTGCATAATCAGCATGTACCGAGAACGGACCCTGTCAAACTGAGGCTGGGTTATAACTTTTAGTTACCACTCCGCATATTGAGTGCGTGATGTTAACCGAATATTGCTTTTTCAGATAAACAGTACTGAGAACATATTTTAAAGAGACATACAATCAATCAATTATCCCGTAATATCATGAAAAAGAATTATCGCTTCCTTCTATTGATCTTCTTAACACAACTATTTACCACTACGCTGATGGCCCAAGGCACCCGGGAATATTATACCAATAAGGCAATATCAGGACAAACTGAAGACAGCCAGGGACCCAATTATCTGCTACTACATAAAATATACACCAGCACACTGTTAGCCGACCATTATGTATTAGGCAAAATAACCGCTATCAGGGGAGGCACAACAGGCTGGAACCGCAAGTGGACAGTAGAAGTAAATACGTCGAGCGCGTACAGCAGCAACCGGGGTAGCATTATTAGTTATAATGAACCTGCCGCACTGGTGACATTAACTTATAATGGAGAAAGTTACCTGGCAGTGTCCATTGCAAGCAATTCTGCCTTATTTAGTTTTTCATTTACCGGATATGCCCAGAACGAGACATTTACGATTGTACCTGATAATAGCGTTACTGCAGTGCAGATTTTTACCGGATTAGATCCTATTATCATACAAGGTAATGCAGGCATAGGCACGACAACCCCTTTAGGTGGCACTACCAATAGCGGTTTACATGTAGGCAGAGGAGATCACAGTACGATTATGCTAGGCGCTCCGTTTTCAGGATATGGGGGATTTATACAGACCAGTGACAATAAACACCGGGTCTTTATCGGGACAAATATGTATGATGATGCAACAAGCAGCTGGAAGACAGTGCAAAGCGGGAAGGGAGTTGCCGGTATCAGTATTATTGCCGACGAAGGTGCGTGGGGAACCAAAATAGATTTCATTACAAATACAGCGGATACTTACAACGCGAATATGACCATACTCGGGAACGGGAATGTGGGGATTGGCACTACTAATCCTAAATCCAAGTTGGCTGTAAATGGTGAGATATTCGCCAAAAGAGTAAAAGTAACGTTGGCTCAAGCGGATTGGCCGGATTATGTGTTTGCCCCGGAGTATACGCTGCCGTCTTTAGCAGATGTTGAAAAGTATGTCAAAAGCAACCGGCACTTGGCTGATATTCCTTCAGCTGCAGAAGTGGAAAAAGAGGGAGTGGACCTTGGGGAAATGAATAAAAAGTTATTGCAGAAGGTAGAAGAACTTACACTTTATCTGATTGATCAGCAAAAACAAATTGACCAGTTGAGGCAACAGAATGAAATACATTCTAAGGAGCCATAACAACACAAACGGGAACTACAAGCTCCAAAGCCTTAGATATAACCCTGATTAAGATAAATCTCATAGAACTTAAACTTAAATGATTTTTTGAATTATACAATTACCTTATATGAAGGCCAATTTTTTACTACTAACAGCATTTTTGTTACCTATGGTGGTTAACGCCCAGAAAGTTACGGCAGATAGCGTTGCCATCGGCGTTACAAAACCGTTGGAGAAGCTCCATGTAGAAGGTGGGCGGATATACCTAAACAGCGGCCAATCAGTCAATGGCTGGAACTACAGCTATTTTCAATGGCCGGGCCATAGCCTGGTATTGGGAAGCCGACCTGGTGCTTATGCCCACAACGCAGTGGACTTGAGACCCGGAGGTTCCAATACCGGGCCAATAGCCGCCATGCTGCGTTTGTTCAGCGCGCCAAAACAGGATTCCAGTGTACTAAGAATACAGTTCCATACGGATGGGAATAGCTTTATAAACTCCGGCAACGTAGGGATAGGTACCTCTACGCCTGCCGAGAAGCTCGATATAGCTGGGTCGTTGGGCAACATACAATTTCAGGCCAATGGCGCAAGAATAGCATTTACACGCAATAGTGCCAACTATCTTGACGCTGTAACAGCCGGAGGGTTCCTTATATTCTCAACAAATGGCGCTGGTGAGCGAATGCGCATAGATGCAAATGGAAATGTAGGCATAGGTACCAATAATCCTCAGGCTAAACTGGCGGTAAACGGCGACATCTTTTCAAAAAGGGTAAAGGTAACGCAGAGCGGCTGGCCTGATTTTGTCTTTCGGCAGGATTACCTGCTTCCGTCCTTACAGCAGGTGGAAAAATATATTACCCATAATGGGCATCTACCGGATATTCCAGCAGCTGCCGAAGTAGAAAAAGATGGACTGGACCTTGGAGAAATGAATAAGAAGCTGTTGCAGAAAGTGGAAGAGCAGATGCTATACATCATCCAGTTAAATAAAAGGATTGAGATACTGGAAGAACATATTAATGAAATAAAGGAGAAATAGTAAACGATCAAGATATGTACAGGCTTAGTTTTATTGTAGCGGTATTATTTTTAGCTATCAGTACTTCCCGGGCACAAGTTAACCTGCCAACGGGAAGAGCTGAGTTCAATTTTCCCCTCTATAGCTATAGCGATGGGAACAGATTATCCACTTCCGTCAGTTTGAATTATACAGGTGGCGGTGGAATAAAGGTAGATGAGATGGCTTCCAGTGTGGGCCTTGGTTGGGAGTTACAGTATGGAGGGATAATTTCCCGTACTGCAATTGGAGAGCCCGACGACCAGATAGGCCGCGATCTTGATGGCTTTGATGCGATTGGCACTGGCTTCTATAAGCACACTTATCCAACATTATGTGAGACGAGAGCTGGCTGGGTACCAATGTTCTCTGCCCCTGCCCGCTTCTTTAAACATGACGCACAAACGATCGCGGATAAAGAGGAGGATATATTTGCTTTCCGGTTTGGAAAAGACCATGGGAGTTTTGTGATAGGTAAAGATGGAACTATCCTGCCTCTGGAACAAACAAACCTAAAAATTGAAAAATTTGAGGAAGACATGAGCGCTAGTCAGATCGTCACTCGCATAAGTAAGTTTGTGATTACCACGGAAGATGGTATCCAGTATGTTTTTAATGATAAGACACTTAACAGGATCATCTCCTATGAAACGGCCCCTCCCGTTCAATTTGCCCTGGAAGTGCCGGTTGCCAACAGATCTTATCACTTGATGAAGACCAACTTCAAGGTGAATAACTATTATTCCGTAGATAACTGGTTGCTCTCTGAGATTATTAATCCACTGACCGGCAAGAAAATAACCTTTAACTATGAATCCTATTCACTGGACTATATTACAGGAGAGGACGCTATTCAATCAATAGAGAAGGTAGATGATACAAACTACAAGAACGTAATACAGTGGATACAGAGAAGGTTTAATGGTGTGGTAAAAAGGATCTCCGCCATTCAATTGCCTAATAACACGTCTATAGAATTTACATATTTTGATAACAACAGGGTGGATCTGGCTGGAGATAAAGCTTTGAAACAGGTTGCGATCAAAGAGAACAGCCAGGAAAGATCCGGGTACGTTTTTTCTTATCAGTATTTTGCCAAAAATGTTACCCGGCCTTTCAATTATGCATTTCCCGCAGATGAAGCTCCGTACGCCAGGCTGAGCCTGATGTCTGTTCAAAGAAAAGGGACAGGTGGCTATCTGGATAAACCTTACTCCTTCTCTTATTATATTGGTCATATAAGCGGTAACACGGGCTGGGTACCGGCACGTATGACTCCATCAAGGGACCACTGGGGATATTATAATGCAATTGCTGTTTATCCCTATGATAACAGCCTGAACATCTATAAGAACATGGCCAATCTTTTTGCGGCGCGCGGCCGTGCGGTCCATCCTATGTGTACTGCTCAGAATGGATGTTTGAAAACCGTCACATACCCTACCGGCGGGACATTGAATTTTGAATACGAGCAGAATACGGCCTGGGCGAATAATACAGTTAAAAGCGTTGGCGGTGTGCGTGTTAAAAAAATTACACAATCTGATGCTATCGACAACGCCAAATTGATAACTAGCGAGTATAAGTATGTTGATGAAGCAGGTCATCCTTCCGGTTGGGGGTATGAAGATCCTGTGTACGAAGATAAAACGACAACCACATTGGTAGTACCAGATGAAGGCGATTACTATGCGGCAGTTATGGTTTATAACATGGCGCCAAATGTGTTATCATATTTGTTGGCTCTTGATAAAGACGCTGCTCATATAGCTAAGTTGATGGGAGAGCAGTATGCATCATCCGCTCTGCAGATAACCCTCTATACTGCTGTTTTAACATACATGGTGGGAAAGATATTCTCCCCATCAGGAGAGCTCAGGGTGGAAACAAAAACTAACGATGTTTCAAATAGCAGCCACCCTAAAAACATGAACCCTTTACCTTTTTTGTATAAGCGGGTTGAAGTGTATAGCGGTACACAAACCGAGAACATAGGAAAGACCGTTCATGAATTTACTTCCAATGACGATTTTCCTATAACAGTTCAGGAGTTTAAGAAGCCGTATTCTTCAAGGCAAAGGTACTTTAGCGGGGCATATGGTCTGCCTAAACGCTCTAAAATTTTTAATAAATTGAATGAGCCCGTTAAAGAGGTATATAACAAGTATAAATTTTACTTCACAGAAAACACCGACCTGATCTTCCATTCCTTGAAATGTAGTCCGGCTGTAACGCTGATTTGTCCTGTGGACAATTATTCTTCCAATTCGTATCGGATCAGTTTCTTAACCGATGATTATTATCCGCTGATAGGTAGAACAGAGCTGGAATATAGCACAGAGAAAACTTACAGCGATAACAATTATATGATGCAAAGAACTGATTATACATATGATCCGGTTTTCTTTGATCTGAAAAAGGTTAGTACCGTTAACAGCCTCGGTGAGACAGTGGAGAAGCGGATGTATTATCCTTATGATTACAATATTGATGGTCCCTTGGCCGAGATGAAAGACAAAAATATCCTGGACGCTACTATAGCAACAGAAACATGGTTGCTTAAACCCTCAGGTGAAGAACTTTTGGTAGACGCCGAATTGTCGGATTACCAACAGATTTCTAATGGAGATTATATGCCGGTCAATGTATATCGTCTGAACTCGACCAGCCCGGTAGGCAAAGCGATTATCGGTGAATTTGATCCCGAACAGCTGAACAGGAATGGTACTTACCTGAAACAGGAAAGCATTTATTCTTATAATGACAACGGTGATGTTAGCCAAGCCTTGGCCCATGGAAGGCTTGAGAGCAGCCTGTTTGACGACAACGGGGAAGAAACCATTGCAATTGTGATGAACGCAACTACGGGTAATATTGCCTATTCCAGCTTTGAAGAGAGAGGGCTCGGAAGCTGGCAAATACCGGCAGCAGGTTTGTCAATGATAACTACAGATGCTACCAGCCCTACAGGAAACAGATGTATGAAATTGTCAGCAACATCAACGCTGACTAAAACGGGCCTTGATGCCGCCAAAGAGTATTTTGTTACCTATTGGTATAAGGGAGGCGCCGTAACCTTGTCTGGAGCTACTGTTACAAAGGACATAACCGGTCAAACGGTGAATGGCTGGACGTTTAAGATGCTTCGCATAAGACAGCCAGCAAGCCTTTCCGTTACAGGAACCGCATATATAGATGAATTGCGGCTGTATCCGGTTGATGCTAAAATGGTTACTAAATGCTACAATGAGCTGACGAAAGTAAGTGCAATGACAGCCGCAGATAATACAACAGTGTATTATGAGTACGATGAACTTGGAAGGTTAAAGATCACCCGGGATGCTCAGCGGAATATTGTTGGTCTGCATGAGTATAAAGACAGACAGTAACAGCACTACTGCAATTTTATCTGTTTAATTAATAAAGTGTGAAAAATGATTACCCCCTGTATAGGTATGAAATATAAAAAGAGTAAACTTCACAGCGCCTTTGTTGTACTGCTGTTGATGTGTGGTATCCTGTTTTCGGGATACCTGCTTGCGCAATGCCCGTCAACAAATATGGCGACTGTAGGCGATATTCAAGGTTATCACCTGACAAGCTCAGAAGCCGAGGGTGCTGGTAATTTTTTTTGGACAGTTACATCAGGCGGCACGATCCAGGGAGATAGAACCCAGAGGGATGTGACTATAAAATGGGACAATGCCGGTACGTCCAATGTGATCATCACTTATTACAAACTTAGTGTACAGTATACAAAGTGTTGGACAGTAAAGATCTTCCCACCCCTTTCTGGCGGTACTATAAGTTCCTCAGTTACCTCAGTTGCGCAGGATGAGATGTTATCCTATGCACAGTTATTGAATAGTACACCTGCTTCAGGCGGCATATATGCAGATATGCCGGATCCGTATGATTATCAATGGGAGGAATCAAAAGATAATATAAGCTGGACGCCCATAGCGGGCGCCACCAATCCAGATGGTACTGGCAGTAATATCATAACAGCTAAAACCTATTTCAGGCGTAAAGTCGCAAGCGGGGGTAGAGAAGTTTATTCGAATGTACTGACGATAAACGTTGTACCTTTTTTTACAGGTGGAAGAATTTCGGCCTCACAAAAGATTACTACTGGTGCAACTCCGGCACAGTTAACTTCTATAAGTGCTCCCTCTGGAGGAACCGGTACATTTTCTTATCAATGGGAAAGTTCACCTGATGAAACCACCTGGAGCAGCATTTCCGGAGCTACAGGAGTATCATACCAGCCGGCGGCGTTGAGCAAAACAACTTATTACAGGCGTAAAGTCACTTCCGGGACCCAATGGTCTTATTCAAATACCCTCCAGGTATTGGTGGTAAATAGCTCTGCAATGATCAAACCAGTTGCCGGTGCTCCTGCCTCCTCCGCTACCAAAGAAACAATTCCTGCTTATACGGACTTAGACCCCGATGCGCTGGCCGCAGTAACCAGTTATAAAGTTTATAAGCCCGGGGTAACCGACGCAACAACGGTGCCCGGCCTCACTACCTCCACAGACTTTGCCAAAAGCATTGTTTACCTGGATGGCCTGGCCCGCCCGGTTCAAGATATCTATTATAAGGGCAATGTGCTGGGAAAGGATATTACGAAAGTAAATGTTTATGACCAGTACGGTAGGGAAACAGTTCAGCATTTACCTTATGTAGCGCCTACGGACGTCACTAATGCTGGTAAGTTCCGTACCGATGCCGCCACTCAGCAACCGCAGTTCTTTAATACCTTGACTGGTAACCAGGACGATTATTATTATTCCGTAACTACGCCGGAACAATCGCCGCTAAGCCGGACAAAGAGCGTCTATCCCGCTGGAAAGAGCTATGCCGGTAGCAGTATTGGCGCCAGATCTGTGGTAAGGCTGAACTATGACTATGATAATGTAAGAGTATGGTCAATAGGGACCAGCGTTACGGATATGCCATATAGCAACGGTACATACAGCAGCGGGACCCTGACAGTCAACGTTGTAACGAACGCAGAGGGTGGCAAAGTCTATGAATTTACTGATAAAGACGGAAAGGTCGTAATGAGCTCTGTTTCGCTGGATACGGATAAGGAAGGAGAAGGGGCACGTACTTATTATGTTTACGATGAAATAGCTAATCTTCGTTACATCATTACCCCACTTGCGTTGAAGTATTGCATATCTTCCGGTACCTGGAACTTTGCATCATCATCAACTGCAACAAATGTGCTGAAGCACTTGTGCTATAAGTATATTTATGACGAGAGAGGAAGGCCAATTATCAAAGAAATTCCGGGTGCAGATGGCCCAGTGTATATGGTATATGATACAAGGGACAGATTGGTATTTGCCCAGAATCCCGCTTTGAGGGACAGAAATCTAGGAGAATGGATCCTATACTTTTATGATGGACTGGACCGCCCCGTTATGACAGCGCTGTACAAAAATACAGCAGCTACCAGGGAGAGCCTCCAGGCAAATTTGAATATAGAAAGGGCATCCTCAGGCATCAGCTTTACCAATCCTCCCATCGCAGATCTATATGTGGACGAAAGCACACCAGCGAGTACAAAGTATGAGGCCACCAATAGTATTACTTTCCTACCGGGCTTTGAAAGCCCTCCCGGCTTTGAATTTACTGTTGAGGTCAACCCAAATGCTGTAGGAACTGTGGAAAGTATTACGGTGAGTAACCCATCACCGGATATAAGCGGCTATGAACCATTGATCATAACTTATTATGATAATTATGACTGGACTGGCGCTAAAAAGTTTAGCACTATATATACTGTGAACGCAGGAAGCAACCTTTACGCAACACCTGTTGTTCCCGTGAGTAGCCCATTAGGCAGGATCACAGGAACGAAACGCAAGATCTCCGGTAAAAATCAGTGGTTAAATACTACTTCGTTTTATGATGATAATGGCAGAGAAATACAAATACTCTCCGATAACATAAGCGGCGGTACCGATATAGTCACTAATCAGTATGATTTTTCGGGTAAAACACTGTCGGTATATTGGGCTCATAAGAACCCAAAGAGTGTTGCCAATCCGGAGGTAAGACAACAGCTGCGTTATGAGTACACGAATAGCTGGCTTTCACAAGTATATCACACCTTATTTAATGGCTCTTCAGCCCAGACTAAGTTGCTTTCCGAAATTACCTATGATGAGGCTGGCCGTATTAAGACAAGAAAATTCGGTACGCTTGAAACCCTGAACTACGACTATAATTTACAGGGACAGCTGCGCGGGATCAACGCGGAGTATGCCAGAGATAAAAATACAAACCATTATTTTGGCATGGAGCTGTTCTATGATTATGGCTTCACAACACCCCGTCTCGATGGAAACCCGTCAGGTGTAACCTGGAGGCGTAAGGGGAATCCAGATGAATGGCATGCATACGGCTACGGATTTGATAATGCCACTCGTCTTACAAAGGCCGATTATACGCAAAATACCGGCGGCAACTGGACGAACGATGTTGCAGATTACAAGGTAAGCGTCCCAGCGTATGATGAAAATGGTAATATCAGGCAAATGAAGCAGGATGGCATGTTGCTGGGAAATGTCAAATCGCCCATGGATGATCTTACCTACTATTATGAGAATTCTAATTATAGCAACCGTTTAGATGGAGTAACAGACTTGGCTGGGGATAAGCAACAGGGAGATTTTAAGAACTATAGCGGAAGAAGCGGTACGGATGATTATGTCTATGATCTGAACGGAAATCTCGTAAAAGACAAGAACAGGGGTATCACAATTATATATAATCCCCTACTGAATAAGCCCGAAAAGATCAGTATTGACAGTGATCCAAATAAATATGTTGCATTTGTGTATGACGCTGCAGGGGAAAAGTTGCAGAGAATAGTAAAGGATGGCAGCACCACAACTACATATACCTATATAAACGGATTCATATACAAGAATGATGTATTGATGTTATTTCCCCATCCTGAGGGCAGGATCAGGAGGAACAGTAATGGACAGTTGATATATGATTATTTTATTACAGACAACCTGGGTAATACCAGGACAGTGATCACAGAAGAAACGAACCAGGCATACTATAAGGCCACCCATGAAGATAATCCACAACCGGCACCTGTGATACCAGAACGGGATATGTTCACCTTTCCCAAGAATGTGGACGTTATACCAACTACACACAAGTTTTATGATTACAGCGGTACGAACCGGAAATTTGTAAAACTCAATAATAACGATCCCGACAGGAAGATCGGAACTGCAAAGGTGTTGAGGGTAATGGCTGGCGATGTGGTGGAAATGGGTGTTATGTCCTATTATCCGGTTAATACCGCTGATAACAATACTCCCAATCAGCCTGCCGATCTGATAGTAAATCAGCTGATCAACCTTTTGCTTGGCCCTGCCACTGTTATTCCAAATGGAAAGAACAACATTTTGCAGAGTAATTCAAATGGCCTTATACTTAATAAAGACGATTTTAACGCATATGTAACGAATACCCAAAATGCTAATCCTCCTTCTTCTGTTCCGAAAGCATACCTGAACTATGTGCTGTTCGATGATAACTTTAAAATGGTGACAGGAGGAGTAAAGAGGGTAAGCCAGCCGGATGTGATCACTCCCCTGACCTCCAGCATGAGTGTAAGCAAGAACGGCTATCTGTATGTATATGTAAGTAATGAGAGCCCAACAGATGTGTATTTTGACGATTTGGCGGTAAAACACACTACAGGCCATCTGTTACAAGAGGATTCATATTACCCGTTCGGGCTTCAGATCAGGGCATTGAGCAGCATCGCGCTGAACCGGATGCAAAATGACTACTTGTACAACGGAATAGAAAAGGTATCTGATTTTGATCTGGAAATATATGATGCCTTGTATCGTAATCTTGATGCCCAGATCGGCAGATGGTGGCAGGTTGATCCGTTGGCTGAGAACTTTTCCGGCATTTCACCATATAATAGTAATTTTAACAATCCGGTAAGTTTCTCGGATCCCTTGGGAGATATGCCTGGTGGCCCTGGCGATCCACCTTTTGACGAATATTGGTGGCGTAAACTTCCTGTTAAAAATGGTATAGTCCAACTTAGGGAGATCGGAGCAACAGCTCAAGTTCTGAAAAGGACCACCAGTGAATTTTCGATCCGTTTTGTAACTGACGATTTTTATAAGGTTGCAAAGATAGCCATGAAAGCCAGGCCAATTCCAATGCCTCGTAACAGCATGATTCGTGACAACCTGATCCCTAAAGATCTTAAGCCATTACCTCAAGCGCAACCAAAGCCGCCAACGGTTACGGTGTCCGAAGTGAAGCCTGCTTCTGTAGGCCCGGCTAGTGATTGTTATGGTTGTAAGGATATAGGCTGGCAGAAATATCATGAGAAGGAAATGAACAGAAGGATGTTCGAGACGGAGCAGGGAAGTAGTTATTTAATTGTAAAATCAGCGGTAGAAGCAGCCACAGCAGAGTATGCAACGCATAAGATAGTTCAGGGTACCTATTATTTGGGTGTTAGCTTTTTTGGCAGACAGGCTGTTAAAGAGTCCTTTAGTACAGCAGTAACACTTGACTATCGAAAAACATTTTTTGCCGCTTATCCTCAACTGGAAGGTCGTGTAGTGGTTCATCATGCTGTGGAGCAACAAGTATTGGGACGATTTCCGGGCCTGTTCACAGAAAGCGAAATGCACGGCTTGCAAAATCTAAGAGGAATACCGAAAAATATAAATTCAGAATTGCATTTAAGTGAGATCAGGAAATCTTGGAATCAATTTTACAGAACACATCCCACCGCAACCAAGCAACAGATATTGGACCATGTGGCAGAGATTGATAGAATATACGGCAGTCAATTTTTACCAGCAAAATAACAGTTATGATGTATAGATTTATTGAGCCCGAAGTGGCCGGCGAACTAGGAAAAGAAACCATTATGGACGCCTCTGCGCATCCTCCAATAATTCAAAAGCTAAACTACGAATTTAGCGGTTGGCTGGGCGATGATATTTTGGAGTCATTCCCCTGTTTTATCGTTACCGAAAGATTAAAGAATGAAATTAAGAGCGCGGCTTTGACAGGGGTAAGATTTGATGATGTTATTGTCAGTAAATCAGCGCTTTTTAACGACCTGTACCCGGATAAAGAATTGCCGAAGTTTTATTGGGCTAAAATGGTAGGAAAAAAAGATGTAGATGATTTTGTAATTGCTGAAGACTTTAGATTGTTGATTTCAGAGAAAGCCTTTGAGGTATTAAGTTTGTTTAATATTAATAATGCGTCAGTTGAAGATGCTTGAAAATATCATACAAGTAGAAAAGCATATTGGATTAGTTTGGAAAGGTCCATTATGCTTTTCTTTTAAGGTTATGCAAACTTGATAATGTCAGTGAAAAAGAATACTATTATTTCGGTCAGGGCGGATTTGACCGGTTGTATCAGCAATTGTAGGATAACCGTTTACTTCCTCATTTTAAATGAAGTATTTAAAGCATATGAATATTCTTAACGAAAAGGCTTTCACTATCTCTACTAAAGAGGATTTCGTCGGGTTCCTGGAATTATTGATTACAGACCTGAAAACTAATCCAAATGAATGGGAGAATAAGGATTTGGAATCATACTTAGGCGCCATTGCAAGTTGGATAGAAGATACGGAAGGGTTTTATTTAAACAATAATTTACAAATTCCAAAAAATGTTGATTGGAAAACATTTGCTACTATACTACTCGCAGCAAAAATATATGAATAGAGCTTGAATTAAATTTTAGATAGAGACCGCATCGACAAAATGCCTTTAAAGTGCAATAATTATATAACTCCGCAGGTAACCTCCTGCGGAGTTTTTGGTAGTATTTAAATCTTTATGTGTAAATAGAAAATAGGCAACTGCATGCGAGTTAATACCACCCGCAGGTGAAACGAGGCGTAGCGGAGCCGAACGGAACCTGCTGGGGACGGTGGCTGGTTTTGCCCCCGGATTTTTAACCTTGAATACAGTAACATGGAAAATCAACAACCACAGTTCCCGAAGGACTTATTTAAACAGTGCAATAGCAAAGAGGAGTTTCACTCTTTCTTAAATGGCCTCTTCAAGCAAGGGGTGGAGGAAATGCTAAAAGCAGACTGGATGTACAACCTGGAAACTTTGGTCAGCTCCCTGTATTTTTCTATGCAAGACCAATTTAATAGAATATTTATTATGTCAGTAGTAAAAATAAATGAACCGGTTAAACTAAAGCTGGAGGTAGTAGAATATGAGGAAGTATTACCCTCAATTAAAGTTTCTTTACAGGTTGAAATAGGGCATTCCTCCGGGAGTATAAACTATAACGTAAATGATATTTGGTTTGAATGTAGGGCCTGGGACGAATTTGTATCAGGTTTGAACCGGACAGGGTCTGAAAAAGATAAGGTCGTCTTGACCAATATGAGTGATGACCTGGAGATTTCTGTTGGGGTGATTGATAGCATACATTTGTTTTCAATTAAATGGAAAAAATTTGCTGTTGGCAATGCCGCAAATGTTTTTGTTAACTATGAAGGAAGCGTAAATTTGGATGTTTTAAGTAATAAAGGAAAGAATACTGAGGCATCTAGAAAGTTTTTGTTGGGGAAGGCTAATGAAATGATAAAAGATAAGTATGAGAATTATCTGAGTAAATGAGACATTTTATAGATTACTCTTTTTAGGGTCCATAGCGATGACATTAAACAGCGTAATAAAGCTACAGATACTTAAGGAGAAATCTAGTGTGTATAGGTTAGTCTATCTTTTAAATCGGTTGATTTGATTGCACCATAGCTAATTTAGTAAAAGTTGCTTAACTTAGAAGAGGTTCTCTGTGTAGGGACCAATTATTGTTCTTTGACTTCTCTTCAAAACTTTCAAACTATAATACAATCATTCTCGTTGTTTGAAAATTGTTTGAAAATTTTCCAAAAACAATAAAGGCCGCCATTCGGCAGCCTTTATAAATAATTGATTTCCAAGTACCCGGGACGGGGGTCGAACCCGTACAGCCATTGCTGGCCACAGGATTTTAAGTCCTGCGTGTCTACCGAT
>Ga0209758_1001313_pt1 | contig 30267 bp, 23 predicted proteins | sample AraplaMF_Col_mMF_FD_184258 | JGI IMG/M metagenome (GOLD analysis project Ga0209758, IMG submission 184258) | Arabidopsis root microbial communities from the University of North Carolina, USA - plate scrape MF_Col_mMF (SPAdes) (version 2) | ecosystem: Host-associated > Plants > Roots > Endosphere...
GCGCGGGCGCCGACATCACCACCGTTCCGCCGCTCCTGCAGCCGCTGTTCGCGCGTATGCTCAACCCTGATCCCCGTGGGCGCCCCCAGACCATGGCGGAGGTGATCACGGCGCTGGATGCGCTGGACGTTCCGGTCGAACCACCGTCGATCCGGTCGTGGACCCCGCCAGACCCCAGCGACACGACGACGGGCGAAGGCGGGTTGGAGGTCGAGCGTACGGTGATCCACCTGGGCTCGGAGCCGCCCTCCTGGCAGAGCGCCGAGCCGCGTGAAGAGGCCAGCCTTCCGCCTTCGCCGGTCGCGGTCGCGAGCGACGAGATCGCGCCTGAAGGCCGCACGATCTTCGCGCCCAGCGAGCCCAACACGCCAACTGACGCGCCGGAGCCGGCCGACGGACTGCTCGACGACGCCTCGCGACCGGCCGTGGACGCGGCGCCGTTGTCCGAACCGACCGTTCCGCCGGTCGCCGCGAAGGCGACGTCGTCGCTTCCTCCCCTGGTCTCCCCGCCGATCGAGGCGGAGGTCGTCGCTTCCAAGGACACGCTCTTCGCGCCCAGCGCCGAGCCTTCCTTGGTTCCGGATGACGATCCGCGCCCAGGCGCGATCGACCTCGAGGCCCAGGAGGTCGCGCCGCCGCCCGTCGCCTTCGTCCAGACCGGTTCGGATGGGGTGGAGGACGAAGACGTCGCGTCGCCCATCCCTCCGGCGATGGACGTGGCGTACAAGCCTCCTGGAAAGTCCGTCAGCAAACCTCCGGACGAAGAGGCGCGCAAAGATCCAGGCCCGGCGGCGGCGCGAGGCCTTTCCAAGCGGAAGGTCATGGCGATCGGTGTAGCGGCGGCCGTCGTTGTGGTCGGCGTGGGCTTCGCCGTGCTCTCGTCGCAGAAGAAGGCCGCCCTGCCCGCGCTGGCGCCGACCACCACCACCAGCGCACCGCCGCCGACCGCCAACCGGGCCGACGAGACCATCGCCGCCGCGCTACCGAGCGTTCCGTGCTCCTGGCTGACCCTGAGCCGCGGCCAGAACGCAGATGGCTCGACGACCCTCAAGATTTCCGGCGCGGCCGGAGACCCGGCGGGTGCGAACCGCGCGGTGGCGAGCGCCGTGCGCGCCGCCGGCGTGCAGGGGCTGCAGGTCGACACCACCGAAATCCTACCCGCCGACCAGGCGTCCTGTCCGCTGCTCGATACGGTCAACCGGTTCCGCGGCCAGGCCGGCGCTGTTCCCAGCCTTGCCGCCCAGCAGGCGCGCTTTGAAATCGACCGTGGCATCCAGGGGTGTCCCAAGGGGCTTTGGTCGCAGTCGATGATCAATGTCGCGCCCGATCCCTCCAAGGGTTTCAGCCTGATCGCGATACAGCCCTCGGGCCGGCTCCAGCAGTTCACGACCACGCGAGAGCAGTTCGCGGCCTTGGCCGCCCGCAACCCGGACCTCTACAAGGATCTTGGCGGTGGCCGCTATCGGGTTTCCATGTGCCAGAATGCCCCGGGGCTGGCGGGCGTCCTGATGATCGAAGGCGACGGGCCGTTCGATATCGGCTTGCGCCCTGGCGCCATTGAACAGCCGACGCGGGACTTCCCCGCCCGCCTGGCCCAACGGGCCCAGGCCCAGGGCTGGACGATGCAGATGGCCTGGTTCCAGTTGGCCAACGACCAGCCGGACCTGCCGGAGCAAGCCAGCACGGACGAGGCCGAGCGCCATCGCCGCGCCATGGCTGAAGCCGCCAAGCTCGCCGCGGCCGCTGAAGCCGCCAAGGCGGCGGAGCCGGTGGAGGTGGTCGTGCCGGCCGCCGAGCCTCAGAAACTTCCGGCCGACTACGTGGCCTGCCGCCGCTTCGTGGATGGGGCCTGGGAGGAACTCGGCTATGCGCCGCGCGCGGCCTGTGTCGAGAAGGTGTTCGCCGGGCGTTGCGACGTGCTGACCGGTCAGTCCGGCGACATCGCGCTGCGACGCTACAATGACCGACTGCAGGCCAAGACCGGGCGCGGCTTCAAGAAGTGGGACAATGTCGGCAAGTCCGACTGCGCCAAATAGAAACGTCGACGTCGCGGGCTCGGCTGGTCGCCGGAGTCCGCGACGTGCTGGTTTTTTCATCGGGAGCTCCGGGCCCGGCATCCGGAACGGTCGACGTTGCGGCCCCGTTGGAAATTCTAGTCGGATGAGCGCCGGCCGTTCGCCGACCGAAACGGCGAAGAGCCGGCGCTCATCCGACCGCCCTCCCCCAAGGGCGAGGCGTGGCGGTTGACAGCTGTCGAACCGCTACGGCCTGAACATCCCGCCGACCGCGAGGATCATGATTTCTCGGCGTCCAGCGCGTCGGCGATCATCCGCTTGGCCGTCTCGCAGCGACTTTCGGCCAATGGCGATTCCGATCCCGACGAGGCCTTGGCGTCGGCCTCGCGGACGATCGCTTCCGCCGCGGCCTGATCGATCGCGCGCCGCAGCTCGGTCAGTCGCCGGTCGGCGGCGGCCATGCTGGCCCAGAAGCTCTTGTCCTGGGGTGTCGGCTCCCATTCGGCGCCCGCCCCGGATCTTGGCGCGAACGGCGGGTCTTCCGCCATCGCCGGCGTGGCGGTCGTTTCGCCGCCGACGATCAGGTTTCTGGCCTGGGCCAGGATCGCGCCCGGGATCTTGAGCAACGACAGACTAGGCGACGACATGGATCTTGCGCTCGCAGTCGCGGATCGCCGACTTCGCGAAGTTCATGACCATCTCGGTCAGGCGGCAGAGGTCGTTCTCGGCGACGCCGTGGTCGCGGGCCCAGATCTTCACGGCATGCTTGAGAATGCTCGCCGCCGGATCGGAGGCGAGTGCGCCGTGAAACGTGTCGTCGGCGGGTTCTTTGAGGACAGCTGCGTCGAGAGACATGGCGAGGTTCCTGATGCAACGTGGGGCCGCGCTGGGACGTCGGCGCGACTTCAAAAGGCGGTCGGCAAGTCGGACCCGGCCGATGGGGAAGCCGGGCCCGAAAGGCCGCTTAGACAGCCCGCGGTGACAGGCCGAGGCAGTGCGGATCGCGGTGGCGCCCCCGGTGATGGCGATCGACGGAGGCGTTCCGCAGCCGCTTGGGCCAAGGTCATCGCGACCTACGAGTCGAACCATGTCGGAGGGGCTGGCGTGCGGACTGTGCGGATTTGCACATCGCCAGAAATAAAGATTTCTGGTCACCCAGAGGGGCGGTCAGGCACGCGTCAGGTTGAAGATCGGGGTCGCCGGGAAGCCCTTGCGGCGCTGGGTGCGCCCGACATAGCCGCAGCGCACGCGGTCGCCGTGGAGGGTCGCCAGCGCGCCGGCCAGGGCCTCGCTGACGCAAGCCGAGCCCGGGGCGACCTCGGGCTCGATTCGCGCGGCGACCACCACGTGGGCGCCGATCACGGCCGGGGCTTTGGTCAGAGGATTGACCCCCAGGTGCACCGGGCCGTAGTGACCGCCGATCCGCAGACCCAGGCCGCGCGGCAAGCCCAGGGCCCGGAGATCCAGGGCGCGATGGGCTTCTCGCAGAGCCAGGGCCGCGAGGGCGGCGTCGATCGGCTGGTCGAACACCAGAAACAGGCCGTCTCCCCAGGTCTCCACGTGCCGAGGACCGACGTTGAGTCCGTCGATGACCTCGGCCATTCGGCCCATCACCATCTCGAAGAAGGCTGGAATCTGGTCGTCGCGCAAAGACCCGAAGCCCTTCACGTCGGCGAACAGCATGGCCTTCACCGCTCGGGAGGTGGGATCGTCCGCGCTCGACCGGCTTACAGCGGACGGCGGTGGACGGCGCACAGGGATGACTTCCTGTCGGCGTCCCCCCCTCGCCCAGTAGGCCCGGTCCGCGGCCACGCCGGCCGGGCCGGCGGCCGGGTGACCGTCCCAGACCGCGACTTGAATCGCCTCGGTCGCCAGGGTCTGAGCGCGCAGCACCGCGCAGCCCATGGCGATCTGGCTGGCGTAGGCGAAGACCTGCTCATCGCCGACATAGGGGTCTTGCGAGGCATAGCGCACGGAAACGGCGCGGGCGAAGCAGCGTTCGAAGCGCTGGACCCACTCGGCTCCGAAGGGGGCGACCGACACGGCGACGAAGGAGTCCAAATGCACCGGCAAGACCAGATGGAGTTCCGCGCCGGCGTCCAGCAAGGCCTCGGCGAAGACGATGTCGGCGCCGGCGGCCAGGCCGCCGTAGGCGAAGCCGATCCCCTGCTCCCGCACCACGCGGTCCGCCTCGCCGCGCAGGTCGCCGTCCAATCCGCCGTTCAAGGCGCCTTCGCGCGTGGCGTCCAGGATGTGGCCGGTGAAGTGGGCGCAGGCCGGTGGCCGGAAGGCGGACAGCCAGGCCGGATCGACGCCGGTCTCGCGGCACAGCATCTCCAGTTGACGCAGGGTCGAGGCGTGGGCCGCGAAAGCCAGGGGTGCGCGGGACAAGGCCTGAGTCATCGCCTTCCGTGCCGCGTCCAGGTCGCCGACCAGGAAACTCGCCTCGGCCCGGCTGGCGGACTCGTAATAGGCCGCCTCCCCCGTGAGTCCCGGCGACGAAGGAATCCCCAAGGCGGCCGCCGCCAGGGCCTGGCTGGCCGCCCGGTCGCCGGCGACCAGCGTCATGGTCGCGGCGTTGACAGCCCCGTAGAGACCACCGAACCGCCGAAAAAGCACTTGGTAGCGATGCGTGGAGGCTCTGGCGAAAGCTGTACGGCGGCGGCCGCGCGCGGCCAGGGCGACATCCTTCAGGAGCCGCGCCCCCAGGGCGATGGCGTCGGGATCGTCTTCGATCCGATCGAGCCCCAGGCGAACATATTCAGCCCGCGCGAAATCGATCGCGCCAGCCCGCGCCAGACAGAGCACCGCCGCATAGGCGGCGTCTCGCGAGGTCTCGCCCGCTTCCAGGGCGGCGCGGGCGAGGTCGTAGGCGGTGAGGATCTCGCCGCGCTGGATCAGCGCGGCGATCTCGTCCTTGTCCAGGAGGCCAGGACCAATCAGGGCACGCGGCCCGCGCCGTTTTCGATCTTCGGATCCAGAATGATGTTCTGCTTGTGCGAGTCCGTCATGAACAGGCTGTAGATGTACTCGCCGACCCGATTGTCTTCATAGACGATCATGAAGCACGTGAACGGCATTTGCGGCACGTCGTACAGCATCTCGATCCAGGTGTAGCTGGAGAAGTTGATGCCGAAGTCGTCCGTGAAGAGGATCGGGCGCTTCTGGAACGTCCAGCCGACCCGGATGAGGTCGTCGCTCAGCCGGAAGACCAATCGGCTCGGAGCGTCCAGCTTCAGCGCCAGCGGGATAGGATTCTCGGGATCGAGAACGTTCATGAAGTTGATGTTGTCGGCGATGCCGACGACCAATTCGATGATCGGTAGCGAGTCTGTCATGTGAACCCCCCTTGAACGGTGGCGCCAGCTAGAGGCGACTCTCTCCAGAATGCAAGGAAACCGGGATGAGCATAGCCCTGTTTTCGCAGGCCCTTCACAATCGCCTGGGCGTCGTCGGATCGTCCCTGGGCCTGGTAGGCCCGGGCCAGGATGTCGAGGCTGGTCGAAGCCAGGGCCCCGCGTCGCGGCGACAAGGCCGAGATCGCCGCCGCCGGCTGCCCTGCCTCCAGACGGGCCGCGCCATAGAGGGCCGCGCGCTCGGCCGCCGTTTCACGCGGTCCCGACGTGCGGTCCAGCCGGTCCAGCAGGACCAGCGCCAAGCTCCGGGCGCGTACTGGATCCCCATCGAGCCGCGCTAGGGTGACCGCCTGGGTGTCCAGCCGCCCGTCAAGGTCGATCCGCCAGGTCTTGGCCTCGTCACCGGTGCGGAGACCGGCCAGGGTGGCGGCAGCCTGGGCGTGGGCCGAGCGCGCCTGCGCCAGCCGTCCCGACCAGGCTGCGAAATCGACCGCGTCCAGCTGGCCGATCAACAGGTATTCGCGCCAGCGGGCGTTGGACGGATCCAGGGCCACCAGCTCGCGCAGCCCGCTCAGCGCCCGGGCCGAGCGCGCCGCGCCGAGCGTGATCCGGCCCAGGTCCAGCTCCAGCCGCGCCAGGGCCAATTGGGCGGCCAAGCTGCGAGCGGCCAGGGGCTTGTCGGACGCCGTCTTCGCCGAGGCCTGGGCCAGCAGGTTCGCCGCGCCCTCGCGTTCGGCGTAGGCCTCGCGAGGACGCCCCAGCTTGACCAGGGAGTCGGCCACCCAGGCATGGGCGTCCACCGCATCGACCAGGCGATCCTGGTCGCTGGGCGCCCGGCCGCGTTCGGCCTCGAAGGCGGCCAGGGCGGCGCGGAAAGCGCCCAGGGCCTCTTCCGCCCGCCCCTGCTCCAGCAGCAGGGTGCCCAGGTTGCTCTTGGCGTAGGCGACCTCCAGCCGCCAGTCGGCGCGGTTGGTATCGAGCCTGACGAGCGTCTGAGCCAGTTCGCCGTAGCGCTTGAAACCCCGCTCGGCGCCGGCGATGTCGCCCTGACGCCACTCCATGTACGCCAGCCAGTAGACGTTCTGCGCCTCGTCAAAGATCCGCTCGCCGTTGTCGGGGGCGCGGACGGCCAGTTCGTGCGTGGTGGACGCGGCCTGGCCGAAGGCGTCGCGCGCGCCGGCCAGGTCGCCCCGCTGTTCCCGGATCGTGCCCAGCAGCGTCTGGGCCTTGGCGCGCTGAGCCAGCGCCTTGTCCTCGAGCTGATCCGTCCGCGCCTTGCCGTAATAGGCCAGCACCTTGGCGCTCACGCCGTCCAGGACGTCCAGCCGCCCTACCGGCTCCAGCTGTTCGCGCAGATCGCCGAGCATGTAGGCCACCAGGGCCTCGGTCTCGTCACGCTGGTCACGGGCGATCTGGCGGGATTTCAGGGTCGCGACGGTCATCGCCCCCATGGCGAAAGTCACGACCAGGGCCGCGGCGGTGAAGGCGGCCATCACCCGCATGCCGCGACGGGCGTCACGCTGGATCAACTGGTCGAGGCTGACATCCAACAGCCGGGCGGCGATCTTCAGCCGCGCCAGCCGCGGTCCGTCGGCGCTGCGCCGCAGGTCCACGGCCAGGGGCTCGACGCCTGCCGGCAGGGCCGCTCGCAGGGCCGGCGGCAACACCTCGCCCAGGGACGCCGTCTTGGGCGTCGTGGGCGCGATGACGCAGACGAGCTGGCCAAGGTCATGATCCTTCAAGAAGTACGCGGCTTCCTGGTCCACCCAGCGCGATCCGGCCGAGGTCGGGGAGCAAAGCACGATCAGCGCGTCGGAGCGGTCCAGCGCGTCTCGGATCACCCCGCCAAGATCCGGCGAGGCGCTCAGCTCGTCTCGGTCCCGGAAGATCGGCGTCAGCCGCCGCGTCGACACTCCGCCGCCGGTCGTGGTCAGGCGGCGGGGCGCGCGGTAGGCCTCCAGCGCGCGATGCAACCATTCAGCGGCTTTGCGGTCGTGGTGGCTATAGCTGATAAAGGCCCGGTAGCGCGGTCGGCTGTCCATTCGTCGTCCCCGGATCGACTGTGCAGGAGCATTCTCGATGGCCGTGATCCCCCCTTCGTTCCCGTCCGCCTCGAGCCATGCGCCGATCGCGTCTTCGCCTGAAAGCGGCTATCGCGCCAACCGGCTGTTTCGGCACATGGCGCGCGACGAGATCGAGGCCCTGGCGCCTCAGATCGAGCACCTTCACTATGGCAAGGGCGAGCTGATCGTCCAGCGGTTGGATGAGAGCGGCGGCATCCATCTGCTGTTGAAGGGCGCGCTGCTGGCCAATCAGTACGCGCGGTCGGGTCGCGAAGTCGGTTATCGGCGCATTTCGGCGGGCGGCTATTTCGGAGAGATTTCGGCCATCGACGGATTGCCCCGCTCGGTGAACATCGTGGCGCTGGAGGACGTGCGCGTCGCCCGCTTGCCCCAGCCTCTCGTCGAGAATCTCTTCGAGCACTCGCCGCGCTTCATGCGGGCGATCCTGGAGGACCTGGCAAACCTGACGCGCGCCCTGACCGACCGGCTTTTCGAGCTGAACGCGGTCTCGGTGGCCTGTCGGGTCGACATTGAACTGTTGCGCATGGCGGCGTCGGCGGAAGGCGACGGCCGCGAGGCCGTCATCCATCGCTGTCCCACCCATGCCGAGTTGGCGGTGCTGGTGGGGAGCCAACGCGAGCCGGTGACGCGGGAGCTGAACCGACTGGCCGGGCTCGGGATCGTCTCCCAGACCGGCCGCACCCTGCGAATCCTCGACCTGCCGGCCCTGGCCGACGAAATCGAGCGCATCGGCGGGGAGGTCTAGGCGCCGCATGCCATCAAGCCAAAACCCGCATCGGTCGATAGCGCCTTTGGCTTAGACCCCGGCGACCACTGCCCATAGCTTTTGCTCGAACCACGGTCACGCGGCCAGGACGACGCGACGCCTTCCCGGCGAGAAGGACCGACGACGAGCGAGGATCCATGAGCAGAATGACGCCGTCCGAGATGGCCCAGCAGATCGGCGGAGGACTGCTGTCGTTCCCCGTCACCCATTTCGACGCCCAGCACCAGTTCGTCGAAACGCCCTATCGCGAACACTGCGCCTGGATGCTCCAGCATGAGCTGGCCGGCCTGTTCGCGGCGGGCGGCACCGGCGAATTCTTCTCGCTGACACCGCCGGAGGTGGCCAAGGTGGTCAACGCCGCCGTCGAGGAGACCGCCGGCAAGATCCCGGTGGTGGCCGGCTGCGGCTATGGCACGGCCATCGCGGTCGACCTGGCCAAGGCGGCTCACACCGCCGGCGCCGACGGCCTGCTGCTGCTGCCGCCCTATCTGATGACCTCCACCCAGGAAGGCCTGGCCGCGCATGTCGAGGCGGTCTGCAGGGCCACGCCGCTGGGCGTGATCGTCTACAACCGTGACAACGCCATCCTGACCGAAGACACGCTCGAAACGCTGTGCGACCGTAACCCCAATCTGGTCGGCTTCAAGGACGGCGTGGGCGACATCGAACTGATGATGCGGGTCTATGCCCGGATGGGCGATCGCCTGACCTATGTCGGCGGCCTGCCGACGGCGGAGACCTTCGCCCTGCCCTATCTGGAAATGGGCGTGACGACCTATTCGTCGGCGATCTTCAATTTCATGCCGGAATGGGCGCTGCGCTTCTACAAGTCGGTGCGGGCCCAGGACCGGGTGGCGGTGATGGCCGGCCTGCGCGATTTCGTGCTGCCCTACATCGCCCTGCGCAATAGCGGCCGTGGCTATGCGGTGTCGATCGTCAAGGCGGGAATGAAGGTGATCGGCCGCGACGCCGGCCCGGTCCGCACGCCCCTGACCGACCTGAGCCCGGCTGAACTGGCCGAGCTGGAGGTCCTGATCCGGCGCGCCCAGGGCCAGGCCTAGGTCGTGGCCGCGGTCGGCGTCCGGCTGGTTCGCGGCCGCCCCTCGGCCAAGGCCAGGCCCGCGGCTCTGGCGACGGCTACCCCTTCGTTGCCCAAGCGCCTAACCTCGCCGGTCCACGGGACCACCAGCGGGCGCTATCCGATGTTTGAGCTGAGTCAGTTGCGCTGTTTCGTGGCCACGGCCGAGGAGCTGCATTTCGGCCGCGCCGCCCAGCGGCTGAACATGACCCAGCCGCCGCTCAGCCGGCAGGTCCAGCTGCTGGAGCGCATCCTCGGCGTCACCCTGCTGGACCGCACCAGCCGCTCGGTGCGGCTGACCCCGGCGGGCCGGGCCTTCCTGCTGGAGGCCCGCCGGATCCTGCGTCTGGCCGAAAGCGCGGCCCTGGCCACGCGCCGCATCGCGGTGGGCGACGCCGGCCAGATCGCCATCGGCTTCACCGCCGCGTCCGGCTACAACTTCCTGCCCAGCCTGGTGATCCTGTCGCGGGCCCGGCTGCCCAACGCCGACCTGACCCTGCGCGAGATGGTCACCCGCGAACAGGTCGAGGCCCTGCTGACCGGTCGCATCGACATTGGCCTGGTGCGGCCGCCGATGGAGCGCGCCGAGTTCGCCACCGCCCGCGTGCTGACCGAACCCCTGGTGGCGGCCCTGCCGACCGGCGACCCGCGCCTGGCCAAGGCGTCCCTGGCCCTGTCCGACTTCGACGACGCGCCGCTGATCATGTATTCGGCCGAGGGCGCGGGCTATTTCCACAACATGCTGACCACGCTGTTCGACGCCAATGGCGTAACGCCGCACTACGTCCAGCACGTCACCCAGATCCACTCGATGCTGGCCCTGGTCCATGCCGGCCTCGGCGCCGCCCTGGTGCCCGAGGCGGCCATGAGCCTGCATTTCGACGACGTGCAGTACCGTCCCGTGGGAACCACGCCGGATCGCCCGGTCGAGCTCTACATGGCCTGGCGCAAGGACAATGACAGCCCGATCCTGCAGTCGTTCATCGACCTGTGCATGGCCGAGGCCTCGCCCGCAGAGATCCTCGTCGACTGACCCGCCCTCTCCTCGGAGCGGGCCAAAAGCAATGCCTGGGGAGAAGACCTTCATGAGCCCTCATCGTCGCGCCGTCCTGGCGGGCGCCGCCGCCGCGAGCCTGGTCGCCGTCGCGGACGCCAAGGCCGCCGCCAAGGCGCCGATCGCCGCCACCCGATACGGCAAGGTCCGCGGCGCCGAGATCGAGGGCGTCAAGGTGTTCAAGGGGGTGCGCTACGGCGCCGACACCGCCCCGCGCCGGTTCATGCCCGCCCTGCCGCCCGAGCCCTGGTCCGGTGTGGCCGACGCCCTGGCCTACGGCCCCGCCAGTCCCCAGACCAAGATCCAGGAGAACACCAGCGAGGACTGCCTGTTCCTCAATGTCTGGACGCCGGGCCTGGACGGCAAGAAGCGGCCGGTGATGGTCTATGTGCACGGCGGCGCCCACGCCAACGGCTCGGGCTCGGACCCGCTGTATGATGGAGTAAGACTGGCCCGGCGCGGCGATGTGGTGGTGGTGACGGTGAACCATCGGCTCAACGTCTTCGGCTATGGCTACCTGGCCGATCTGGGCGGGCCGGACCTGGCCGACAGCGGCAATGTCGGCAACCTGGACCTGGTGATGGCTCTGGAATGGGTGCGCGACAACATCGCCGCGTTCGGCGGCGATCCCGGCAACGTCACCGCCTTCGGCCAGTCGGGCGGCGGGGCCAAGATCGTCACCCTGATGGCCATGCCGGTCGCCAAGGGGCTGCTCCACAAGGCTGCGACGATGAGCGGCCAGCACGTCACCGCCATGGGACCGATCCACGCGACGATCCGGGCCAAGGCCTTCATGGAAAAACTGGGCCTGCGCCCCGACCAAGTCGACGTCCTGCGCACCCTGCCCGTCCAGCAGTTGGTCGAGGCCCTGAAGATGCCCGACCCGCTGGAACGCAAGGGCTCGATCATCTTCTGGTCGGTGATGGACGGCGGCGTGCTGCCGCGCCACCCGTTCTATCCGGACGCGCCGCGCGAGAGCGGCCATATCCCGATGATCATCGGCAACACCCACGACGAGACCCGCGCCTTCCTCGGCGGCGACCCGAAGAACTTCAGCCTGACCTGGGAGGCGTTGCCCGAGCGTCTGGCCCCGGAATTGGTGCTGGACGTCGCGCCGCGCCGGGTGATCGCCCGCTATCGGGAGCTCTATCCGAACTATACACCGTCCGAGGTGTTCTTCGCGGCCACCACGGCCGGGCGCTCGTGGCCGGGCCACCTGATCCAGGCCGAGCAGCGGGCCAGGATCGGCGCGCCGGCCTGGATGTACCAGCTGGACTTCGGCTCGCCGATCGACGGCGGCAGGTTGCGGGCCTTCCACAGCTTCGACATCGCCCTGGTGTTCGACAATCTCGACAAGCCGGGCTCGAAGACCGGCACGGGGCCGGCGGCCCGCAAGGTGGCCCACCAGATGAGCGAGGCGTTCCTCGCCTTCGCCCGGACCGGCGACCCCAACTGCGCGGCGATCCCGGCCTGGTCAAAATACACCCTGCCCCGGCGTTCGACCCTGGTGATCAACGAGACCTCGGCGATGGTCGACGACCCACGCAAGGAAGAGCGGGAACTGTTCGCGGTCGCGCCCTTCCTGAAGGAGGGAACCTAGTTCGGACGGCGCTTGCTAGCCAGGGCCCATGCTGAAAGGGTCGTCCGCAACCAAGGGAGGCGCTCATGCAGGCCTCGGTCTTTGTCGGCGCCAGCGTCGACGGTTTCATCGCCCGCCCTGACGGCGGCCTGGACTGGCTGCCGGCCGGCGGCGGCGAGCCCCATGGCTACAACGAATTCATGGCCACCGTCGACGCGCTGGTCGTGGGCCGGAACACTTACGAGGTCGTCCTGGGTTTCGAAACCTGGCCCTTTGGCGACAAACCGGTCTTCGTGCTCAGCTCCGGCGCGCTTGCCCCAGCGCCCGACGGCGCCGTCGTGGAGCGGCTGTCGGGACCGCCGGCCGAGATCGTCTCGCGGCTCGCGGCGCGGGGCGTCAGTCACCTCTACGTGGATGGCGGGATCACGGTTCAGCGGTTTCTCCGGGCCGGACTCATCCGACGCCTGATCGTCACCCGCGTGCCGGTCCTGCTCGGCCAGGGCATCCCCCTGTTCGGCGCCTTACCGGGCGACATCGCGCTTCGGCACGTGGCGACCAGGAGCTTCGCCAGCGGCCTGGTTCAGAGCGAGTATCACCTGGGCGACGCCGCCGATCAGGCCCTAGCCCCGCTCTGGTGAGCGTAAGGACGACGCTCGCCGTCTCTGGATCAGACCGCGCGGTCCCATGGGAAGCTCAGGGTCGGCGGGTTCGCGTGGCGCTTCATCTTCAGCGTCAGTCGCGCGCCCGCCCCGGCCGCCAGCCGCACCGTGAAGGCCGGGGCGTCGACCGCGACGGAGGCGCCGCCGTCGGCCGTCACGCTCAGCACCTGGTGCTCGCCATAGCCCCCGCCCTGCACGGTCACCGTCCGGGCCTGGACCGCGTTGGTGTTGACCAGGGTCACCGTCGCGCCGTCGTCGCTCAAGGCCTCGACCAGGGCCGCGACGTCCTCGGGGACTCCAGCCCGGCGGCGCTCGGGGTCGAAATAGCGCAGGCGGGCATAGAGCAGCGCCCCGCCCTGGGCCGGCGAGGTCGGCGACCAGGGCGGCCGGGCGATGTGGATCCCGCCCTGCATCAGGTGGATCAGGGCGTTGACGCTGGCGGGATTGATGTCGAGCGCCGCGTCGGCCAGGCGGGTGTCGGGCGTGGAGCGGTCGTCGCGCTGGGCCCGGGCCCTGGCGCGCACCTGTTCGAGGTCCTTGCGCAGGATCTTGGCGGGGAAGGCCGGGTCCTTGCCGTCCAGGAAAGTCAGCCACGGATGCTCGGCCGCTCTCGCCCGGTCCGAGGCTTTCATCGACAGGTACCAGATCTCCAGGCCGTTCACGCGGTAGTCGCCGGGCGCATAGCCGTACCAGCCCTTGTCGCCGTACATGCGCGGGGTCTGGACCCTGCCGTCGATGGTCTTCTTCTGGGCGTTGATGACGTCGGCCTGCTTGCGCCAGACGTCGAGATACTTGTCGTCACCGGTCAGCAGGTAGGCGTTCATGAAGCCGACGATGGCCCGCGGCACGCGGTTGCGGTCCTCGCGCTTGCCGGTTTGGGGCACGATCGGGCTGAAGCCCCAGCCATAGACGCCGCCCCACCACTTGCCGCCGGTCGCGCCGCCGATCCTGCCGTCCAGGCCGATATTGCTGGGCAGCACCCCGCCATTGGCCCGGGCCCGCTCGACCCAGGCGTCGACATAGCCCAGCAGCCAATCGCGGTATTTTGGCTCCTGGTCCAGCATGTAGGCGTTCAGCACCAGGCTGGTGACCTGCAGGTTCAGCGGCCCGTCGCCGATGACGTCGGTATATTCGTCGTAGTGATGCAGCGTCTCTTCGTAGGTGCGTTCGCCGTGCTCCATGAAGAAGTCGCCGACCTCGAACGGGTCGCCGGCCCAGTCCAGGGGCGTGGCCTTGCGCAGCATCGGGCCGCGGCTGCCGGTGATCATGCTGCGGATGATCTTGTGCTTGGGATCGTAGTTCGGCGCGCCCGGATCCTCGTTCATGTAGAAGCCGGAGAACCGCCTGACCCGGTCGCGGTAGCGAGCGTCGTACGGGTCGGACAGGCCCAGGAGGTTGAACACCGACAGCCCCTCGGACAGGTGCTGCCAGTCGGTCATGACCGGAAACTCCTTGTAGTACATGCCTTCGCGGGCGAACGGCACGTCCCTGGTCCGAGCCAGGCTGTACTGGCGGACATTGCCCTCATAGGCCTTCTTGGCCAGCGCCAGCAGGCGGTCGTTGCCGCCCAGGGCGTGCAGGTGCGGCCAGTCGTTGACGTTCTCGATGGCGTCGTCGGGACCGTCATTGGCCCCCCAGCGCTCCACGGCCAGCAGGAAGCCGCGATCGTCGAAATAGCGGGCGAAGAAGGCCTCGCAGGCCTCGGCGTTGGCCTTCAGCAATGCGCGCTCCAGCAGCGCCCATTCGGGCGGCGCCATCGGCGTGTCGATCTTCAGCGCGATCGGGAGCGCGGCCAGGGCCGGCGAGGCGACGGTCGCCAGCAACAGGGCCGAGGCGGTGCGGAGGAAGCGGCGGCGGCTGGTCATCGAGGGCCCTTCCCGCTCAGTTCACCGGCTTCAGCACGAGGCGCTGGATCTTGCCGACGACCAGGAAATAGGCGGCGATAGTGATCAGGCAGTGGACGCCGACGAAGATCAGCGCCCCGTCGAACGAGCCGGTGCCCTTGACGATGTAGCCGATGACGATCGGCGTGACGATGCCGGCGATGTTGCCGAAGGTGTTGAAGATCCCGCCCGTCACCCCGGCCATCTCCTTGGGCGAGGTATCGGCCACCACGGCCCAGCCCAGCGAGGCCACGCCCTTGCCGAAGAAGGCCACGGCCATGATCGCGATGACCAGCCATTCCTGGTCGACATAGTTGCAGGCGATGATGCAGGTGGCCAGCACCATGCCCAGCAGCAGCGGGGTCTTGCGGGCGATGTCCAGCGAACCGGTCTTCTTGAGCAGGCCGTCAGAGATCATGCCACCCAGGATGCCGCCGGCGAAGCCGCACAGGGCCGGCAGGGCGGCGGTGAAGCCGGCTTGCATGATCGACAGACCGCGCTCCTTGACCAGGTAGATCGGGAACCAGGTGACGAAGAAGTAGGTCAGCACGTTGATGCAGTACTGGCCCAGATAGACGCCCAGCAGCATGCGGCTGCCCAGCACCTGCTTGACGTTGGCCCAGGTGAAGGCCGCGCCGTTGGCGGCGTTCCGGTCCTCCATCCGCACCAGGCCGCCGCCCGCCTCGATATAGTCGAACTCGGCCTTGTTGATCGCCGGGTGGTCCACGGGGCTGTGGATCATCCTGACGAAGAAGGCGGCGGCCACGATGCCCACCCCGCCCATCACGACGAACACCGAGCGCCAGCCGAACGAGTGGGCCAGCCAGCCCATCAGCGGCGCGAAGGCCACCAGCGAAAAGTACTGGGCCGAGTTGAAGATCGCCGAGGCGGTGCCGCGCTCGGGGCCCGGGAACCAGGCGGCGACGATGCGGGCGTTGGCCGGGAAGGACGGGGATTCGGCCAGCCCGACCATGAAGCGCATGGCGAACAGCGCGACGGCCGCGGCCAGACCGGTGAAGACGCCGGCGAAGCCCTGGAGCAGGGTGAAGGCCGACCACAGGACCAGGGCCGCGGTGTAGATCTTCTTGGAGCCGAAACGATCCAACAGCGCGCCGCCGGGAATCTGACCCAGCACATAGGCCCAGGCGAAGGCCGACAGGATGTAGCCCATGGCCACCGGATCCAGGCCCAGCTCCTTGGACGCCGATTGCCCGGCGATCGAGAAGGTGGCGCGGTCGGCGTAGTTGATCGTGGTGATGATGAACAGCAGCAGGATGATCAGCCAGCGGACGCGGGTCCTCCTGGCGGCGCCGTCGGCGTTCTGCGCGGTCATCGCGTCCCCTTCCCGTCCTTATCGTCGCGACGCTCTCGAGCCGCGCGGCGCCCGTTCGCGGGCTCCATGACGAGGAGGCTAAAGGGGCGAGGTGACGGGGTCTAAGTCAAATCGCCTATCGACCGATCCAACGCCAACATCGATGACGCCGGGCAACGTCGGTCTTCGCCGGCCCGGAGTCCTTGTTTCATCCGGGTTTCCCGCCAGAAAGCCTGGATCACGCGGCCGTCGCCGTTGCATCGGTGCAGATCCTGCATCGGTTCATGCCCGATTGGGATTGGCCGTCGCCGCAAGCCGACCCCTATCCTTTTCGACACCACGAGAGGCTGGCGTCAGATCGGCCTCGACAAGAAGAAGACCCGCGGTCGCGGGCTTGGGAGGGAACATGACGTCTGAAGACAGGTCGAATCTTCGCACCATCCTGCGCTGCGGCGCCTCAGGCCTGGCCGTGAGCCTGGCCGTCGCGGCCGGCGCGGCCCACGCTCAGGACGCAGCCTCGCCCGCGTCGTCCCAGGCGGTCGAACCCGACAACGCCGTCGAGGAGGTGGTCGTCACCGGCTTCCGCGCCAGCCTGGCCAGCGCCATCAACGTCAAGCGCAACGCCTCGGGCGTGGTCGACGCCATCAAGGCCGAGGACATCGCCCAGTTCCCCGACCTGAACCTGGCCGAGTCGCTGCAGCGCATTCCCGGCGTGGCGATCTCGCGGATCAACGGCGAGGGCCGGCAGATCTCGGTGCGCGGCCTGGGCTCGGAATACACCCGCGTGCGCATCAACGGCATGGAGGCCATCACCACCACCGGCGGCACGGCCAACAGCGGCGGCACCAACCGCGGCCGCGGCTTCGACTTCAACATCTTCGCCTCGGACCTGTTCAACAGCATCGCCGTGCGCAAGACCGCCTCGGCCGATGTCGAGGAAGGCTCGCTGGGCGCGACGGTCGACCTGAACACCGCCCGCCCCTTCGACTCTGGTAAGCCCCAGCTCGTTCTGTCGGCCCAGGCCAGCTACAACGACCTGGCGCGCAAGGCCGGCCCCCGCCTGTCGGCCCTGGCCAGCCGCACCTGGCGCGACGGCACGATCGGCGCCCTGGTCTCGGTGGCCTACGAGGACCGCCGCCTGCTCGAGGAAGGCGCCAACATCACGCGCTGGACCTATGGCGGCAGCAACGGCGGCTTCAACGCCGCCTCCACCCTGCCCGGCTACACCCTGGCCCAGATCAACTACACGCCCACCAGCCCGGCGACCGCCGCTAACGCGATCTACCATCCGCGAATCCCGGCCTATGTCAGCTACGACATCGAATCCAAGCGCTTCGGGGCCAGCGGCTCGCTGCAGTGGAAGCCCACCGACAACACCACCGTCTCGTTCGACGCCCTCTATTCCTACCTGGCCGGCACCCGCAAGGAAGCCCAGTTGCAGGCGATCGGCCTGTCGCGCTCGGGCACGGGCAAGCCGCAGACCATCATCCGCGACGGCGTGGTCGACGCCAACAACAACCTGGTCTACGCCAAGCTCGACAATGTCGACCTGCGCACCCAGTCGGCCTATGACGAGCTGAACACCGAGTTCAAGCAGTTCACCCTGTCGGCCGATCATCGGTTCACCGACCGGTTCAAGGTCGGCGCTCTGGTTGGCTACGCGGACTCGACCTTCACCCAGCCGGTTTCGACGATCATCACCTTCGATCGGGCCAACAGTCAGGGCTATTCCTACGACTTCCGCAACGACCGCCTGCCGACCATCGGGCTGGGCTTCGACCCGACCGATCCGGCCAACTGGAGCGCCATCAACGGCACGTCCGAGGTGCGCCTGCGGCCGCAGTTCGTCGAGAACCAGTTCACCACCGGCAAGCTCTTTGGCGAATACGAGTTCAACCAGCACCTGACCCTCAAGGCCGGGATCGACTTCCGCAAGTTCGAATACGACAGCTACGGCCAATACCGGACCAGCGAGACCGTCTCCCAGACCCTGACCCCGGCCCAGCTGGCCGCCGTGTCCAAGGTCTATTCGGGCTTCGGCCGCAATCTCGGCCTGCCGGCCGGCAACGCCACGGCCTGGCTGGTGCCCGATATCAACGCCTACGCCAAGGCCTACGGCATCTACAGCAACAGCGGCATCTACGCCCTGACCAACACCAACAACAGCTCGGCCCGCGGCCAATACGGCACGGTCGAGGAGAAGGACGCCGGCGTCTACGCCGAGGCCGAGTTCAAGTTCGACGCCTTCGGCCTGCCCTTCCGCGGCGACGCCGGCCTGCGCCAGGTCAACACCCAGCAGGAGTCCGGCGGCTACGCCGTGGTCAATGGCGCGGTGCGGTTGGTCAATGTCCGACGCGACTACAACCTGACCCTGCCGTCGTTCAACCTGGCCGCCGACCTGACCGACACCGTGGTGGCCCGCATCAGCGCCGCCAAGACCATCGCCCGCCCGGGCATCGGTTCGCTGTCGCCCGGCGGCGACGTCAGCGTCCAGGGCGCCAACCGGACGTTCTCGTCAGGCAATCCGGACCTGGATCCGACCCAGTCCAAGAACCTGGACCTGTCGCTGGAATGGTATCCGACCCAGGGGGCGATCCTGGCGGGCGGCTTCTTCTACAAGAAGATCGACACCTTCGTGGCCACCCTGCGCACCCAGGTGCCCTACAACACCCTGGGCCTGCCGGATTCGCTGATCGCCGGCACCAGCGCCTCGCCCACCGACATCTTCGACGTCACCCAGCCGGTCAATTCCAACGGCGGCAGCCTGAAGGGCTTCGAGCTGAACTGGCAGCAGCCGCTGACCTTCCTGCCCGGCGCCTGGCGGCACTTCGGCTACATCCTCAACTACACCCACGTCAGTTCGAACGTGGAGTACCTGACCTCGACCACGGCCGGCGCGCCGACGGTCAACGCCGCCCTGGTCGGCCTGTCCAAGAACGCCGCCAACGCCACCCTGTACTACGAGACCGATCGCTGGAGCGTCCGCGGCTCGGTCGCCTATCGCGCCGGCTACCTGACCCAGGTGCCGGGCAACGACTTCAACTCCGTGCACGGCACCAACTCGACCCTGAACGTCGACGCCCAGGCCAGCTTCAACGTCCGCCCGAACCTCAAGCTGAGCATCGAGGGCGTGAACCTGACCGACGAGTTCAACGACCAGTATGTCGGCGATAGCGATCGGCTGAACGTCTACACCCACAGCGGCCGGACCTTCTTCGTCGGGCTTCGCTACAACTTCTAGGGCGCGTCCTTCCTCCCGAAAGCGTCCTGGTCACGGCGTCGGCTTCCTTCGGCCGACGCCGTTTTTCGTGCGGAACGGGTGCCGGTTCGCGCTCGCCTGGACGGCCGAACGTCGCTCCATGAACGCTGCTTGCCATAACGATAGTTCTAACTACTATATCCTCGCACAAGCAGAAACGGGGGTATGGAATGCGGAAGCTCCAGGTGCTCGCGGGGGTCGCTGGCGCGGCGATGATGGCGGCGGCGGGCCAGGCCCTCGCCCAGCAGGCGACCGCTCTCGACGAGATCGTCGTCACCGCCCAGAAACGATCGGAAAACCTCCAGGACGTGCCGGTCTCGGTGACCGCCCTGACCGCCGACCAGCTCAAGGACCAGCGGGTGGGCGACGTGCTGGCCCTGTCGGGCCTGTCGCCGGGCCTGCAGATCAAGACCGATGACAACGCCGCCAACCCCCGCATCTTCATCCGCGGCATCGGGGTCAACGACTTCAACCCCAGCACCGCCAGCGCGGTCGGGGTCTATGTCGACGGGGTCTATGTCGCCTCGCCCCTGGCGCAGATGGCCGGCTTCTACGACCTGCAGCAGGTCGAGGTGCTGCGTGGGCCGCAGGGCACGCTCTACGGCCGCAACACCACCGGCGGCGCGATCAACGTCACCACCAGGAAGCCGAGCGACACGCCCGAGGGCGACCTGGCCGTCGACTACGGCCGGTTCAATGCGCTGAACGTCCAGGGTGGCTTCGGCGGTCCGATCGCCGACACCCTGGCCTTCCGCATCGCCGGCCTCTACGACAAGAGCGACGGCTACACGCTCAACCGCCTGACCGGCAACAAGGGCAACGACGCCGATCGCAAGGCCGTGCGCGGCGCGCTGCGCTGGACACCCGACGACAAGCTGACCGTCGACGTCTCGGCCAGCTACAGCAAGTCGAGCGGCGGCTCGATCCTGACCTACAACCGTTCGCTGGTGGCCCAGACGGCCGAGGCGGCCAGCACGGCCGACCCCGATCCGACCTTCGGCTACATCTTCTGCAAGCCGGCCTACTACACCTCGGGCCAGTGCACGAACGTCGCCGGCTACGCCAATACCAGCAGCAACAAGTACAAGGGCGACTACCGCTTCGAGGGCAAGGACATCGTCAAGCTGTTCGGGGCAACCAGCGCCGTCAGCTACGACTTCGGCGGCGTGACGCTGTATTCGATCACCGGCTACCAGCGGGCCAAGCGCGACGACTACGAAGAGACCGACGCCAACCCGATCTCGATCTTCGACGCCCGCTACATCGCCGAACAGGACACCACCAGTCAGGAGCTTCGCCTGCAATCGAACGGCGCGACCGCCCTGCGCTGGGTCGCCGGCGTCTACGCGGCCCGCGACAACCTGGACAACGACAGCCATTACAATGTGCTGGAAGTGCTGCGGGTCCCCGATCCGGTCAACAATCCGACCGGCATGGATCCGGCCAACAGCATCGGCGTGTTCGGCTGGCCCCTGCACCAGAAGACCACCAGCTACGCCGCCTTCGGACAGGTCGACTACGATCTCACCCCGAAGCTGACCCTGACCGGCGGCCTGCGCTGGTCGCAGGACAAGAAGACCTTCCACTATGTCAGCGACGTCGACTACGGCCTGCTGACCCTGTTCGAATACGACAACCAGAAGACCTTCAGCTCGATCTCGGGCCGGGTGGGCCTGCGCTATGCGATCAGCGACGACGCCAACGTCTACGCCACCTACAACCGCGGGACCAAGAGCGGCGGCTTCTTCAGCGGCCAGACCACCGACCCGGCGGACCTGGGCCCCTATCGCGACGAGACCGTCAACGCCTACGAGGTGGGCGCCAAGAGCGAGTTCTTGGACCGCCGCCTGCGGGTGAACGTCTCGGCGTTCTACTATGACTACAAGGACCTGCAGGTCTATACGGTGATCCAGCGCAACGGCCTGCCGGTGCAGCTGTTCACCAACGCCTCCAAGGCGCGGGTCTATGGCGGCGAGGCCGAGATCGAGGCGCGGCCGATGACCGGCCTGTCCCTGACCCTGGGCGCGTCGCTGCTCAACGCGGAATACAAGGACTTCCAGTCGCTGGGCGACGACTATTCGGGCAACACCCTGCCCTCGGCCCCCAAGGCCAGCCTGAACGGCGCGGCGCGCTACGAGCACCCGGTGGGAGCCGGCAAGCTGATCAGCCAGCTGGACTTCACCTATCGCGGCAAGGTCTATTACGATACGGCCAACACCGAGCGGCTCAGCGACAAGGCCCGTGCCTATGTCAACGGCCAGCTGGGCTGGGCCTTCGCCGACGGGCGCTACGAGCTGGGCGTGTGGGGCAAGAACCTGGCCGACACCACAAACATCTCCGACATCACCCCGATCGCCGCCTTCGGCTTCGACGTGTTCAGCATGGGTCCGCCGCGCACCTACGGCGTCTACCTCCGGGCTCGCTATTGAGCGTGGCCGAGGTTCCCGCCGCCGTCGCCCCGTCCCCCGCCGTCGCGGGCGCCTGGATCGGCCCGCCGCCCAGCCTGGCCCAGCGCCTGACGGTGTTCTGGATCGGTCTGGTCGGCGTGCTGTTCCCCGGGGTCGGACCGCTGCTGCTGGGCGGGCTGGAAGGCGCCGGCCGACTGACCGCCAACCAGCTGGGCCTGGCGGGCATGGGCGAGCTGGTGGCGATGGGGATCGGGGCGGCGGTGATCGGCCCGCTGTTCGGCGAGCGCCGGCTGCGGCTGGCGGCCGTGAGTTGCGGCCTGGGCCTGGCGGCTCTGGACCTGGCCACCACGCGCGTCTCGGGCGACCTGTTGATCCTGGTTCGCGCCGTCGCGGGCCTGCCGGCCGGCGTGATGATCTGGCTGATCACCGGCATGATCGTCCGCGCGCCGCGCCCCGAACGCTGGGCGGGACTCTACCTGACCACCCAGACCCTGCTGCAGCTGGGCGTGGTCAGCGCGATCGGCGCCTTCGTCGTCGGCCCCTTCGGACCGAACGGCGGCTTCGTGGTGCTGGCCGCCCTCACCGTCTCCGCCGCCCTGGCCGGCCTGGCCATACCGGGCGCCTACACGCCCCTGGTCGAGACCGAGGACAATCCCAAGGGCCTGCCCAGCGCGCGCGGCTGGATCGCCCTGGCGGCCGTCTTCTGCTTCCAGGCCTTCATCCTGGCCGTCTGGATCTATGCCGAGCCTCTGTCGCGCCAGGCCGGGCATCCGGCCAGCGTCGCCAGCGCCGCCTTCGCGGTGTCCCTGGCCGCCCAGGTGGCAGGCGGCGCGGCGGCCACGGCCCTGGCCGGGCGGCTGTCGTGGTTCTGGTCGCTGGCGGTCGCCGTGGTCCTGGCGATCGGCGCCCTGTTCGTCATGGCCAGCCTGCCGTCGGCGGCGGTGTTCCTGGTCGCCGCCGGCGTGTTCGGCTTTGTCTGGCTGTTCGCCTCGCCCTATCTGACGCCGCTGGCCATCGAGGCTGATCCCAGCCGGCGGGCCGCCCTGCTGGGGCCGGGCGCCAGCCTGCTGGGCTGCGGCGCGGGGCCCCTGCTGGCCTCGTTCGTGGTCAGCGGCGCCGACGTGCGGCCGGCGGTCTGGCTCGGCGTGGGCCTGGCCCTGGTCACCCTGGCGGTCATCGCCTTCCTGCATCTCACAAGATCGCGCTAAGGCGTCGAAGCGATTGGTTTTTTCCTCGAAGCGTTCTAGTCCAGAACGGACCTGAAGGAGAGACCGCATGCCGAAGGCGACGGCCAGGAAGACCGCCAGCCCCGACATCGCGCTGGACGCCAAGCTGCAGCCGACCCAGGCTCGCGGGCAGGACACCTACGAGGTCGTGCTGGCCACGGCCGGCGAGATGCTGGGCGAGATCGGCTTCGAGCAGTTGACCACCAACGCCATCTGCAAGCGCGCCGGTCTGACCCCGCCGGCCCTCTACCGCTACTTCCCCAACAAGTACGCGATCCTCAAGGAGCTGGGCGACCGGCTGATGAAGGCCCAGGACGACATGGTCTTCGCCTGGATCGAGGCCGGAGGGCTGGAGGGGGACACGGCCGCCAAGCGCATCGAGAAGAACGTGGCGATGCTGACCGAGATGATCGAGATGACCCGGCGCTTCCCCGGCGGCGCGGCGATCGGGCGGGCCCTGCGCGCCGTGCCCATGCTGCAGCAGCTGCGCTTCGCCTCGCGCGACATGGTGGCTGGCCAGTTCGCCGAGATCCTCAAGACGCGCTATCCAAACGCGCCGGACGGCCGCGTGCGGCTGGCCATGCGGATGATGGTCGAGCTGACCTATTCGGCCACCGAAATGGCCGTCGAGGAGCCGGACCAGGACGCCCTGGCCCTCAGCCGCGAGGTCTGCCTGCTGTTCGAGCGGTATTTCGACACCTTCGGCGATCCGTCGCTGGTTCCATGGAACGACCGGTTGCAAGAACGATAGTTTTTACTATCATCCTTGCATCGCAGGCTGGGGAGATGCGGATGACGGGATGGAGCAACTGGTCGGGCAGCGTCGCGGCCTCCCCTCGCCTGATCGCCCGACCGCGCGACGCTGGCGAGCTGGCCTCGCTGGTGGGACAGGCCGGCAAGGTCCGTGTGGTCGGAGCCGGCCACTCGTTCATGCCGCTGTGCGAGACCGGCGACCTCTTGCTGAACCTGGCCGACTACGAGGGCGCGATCGAGGTCGCGCCGGATCGCAAGACCGCCTGGGCCCCGGCCGGCTGGAGCCTCAAGACGCTGACGGCGGCCCTGTGGGACCAGGGCCTGTCGCTGATCAACCAGGGCGACATCAATCCCCAATCCCTGGCCGGCGCCATCTCGACCGGCACCCATGGCACCGGCGCGGAACTGGGCAGCCTGTCGACCCAGGCCTGCGGTTTCCGGCTGATGACCGCCGACGGCGCGATCGTCGAATGCGGTCCCGACCAGAATCCCGAACTCTACCAGGCCCAGCGCCTGTCCCTGGGCCTGCTGGGCGTGGCCGTCGAGATCCGGATCCACGTCGTTCCCGCCTATCACCTGGAAGAGCGGGTCGAGCGCCGGCCGCTGGCCGAGGTCGCCGAGCGCCTGGACGAACTGGCCGCCGCCACCCGCCACATGGAGTTCTTCGTCTTCCCGTATTCGGACGAGGTGATCTTCAAGACCCTGCATCCCGTCGAGGCCGAGGCGTCCGGCCCGGCGGCCCGGGAAATCGGGGAAGACAGCGAGGCGACCTTCAAGACCATCTGCGACATCTGCGCCGCCGCGCCGTTCCTCACCCCCTCCCTGCAGCGCCTGATGATGCGCATGATGGGCAAGGCCAGCCGCCGCGCCGGCCCCGCCTACGCGATCTTCCCGTCCGAACGGAACATCCGCTTCGAGGAGATGGAGTACGAGCTGCCGCGCGCCGCCGGCCTGCCGACCCTGAAGGCGGCCATGGCCCACATCCGCAAGCGCCGCCTGCCGATCACCTTCCCGTTCGAGTTCCGCCTGGCGGCCGGCGACGACATCTGGATGAGCCCGTTCAACGCCGGCCCCGGCGCCTCGATCTCGTTCCACCAGTACGCCAGGATGCCCTGGCGGCCGGCCTTCGCCGAGATGGAGGCGGTGCTGCGCGACGGCGCGGGCCGTCCGCACTGGGCCAAGCGCCACACCCTGACCACGGCCGACGTTCACCGGCTCTATCCGCGGGCCAGCGACTTCGTGGCGGCCTGCAAGGCCTGGGACCCGACCGGCAAGTTCGCCAACACCCACCTGACCCAGCTCTTCGGCCTCTGACAGGAACCGCCATGACCGACCAAGACCTGCACGCCGGCCTGATCGGCGCCCAAGGCTCGCGCCGGGACCTCAACACCCCGGTGCTGGTAATCGACCGCCCGGCCCTGGAGCGCAACATCGCCCGCATGGCGCAGTTCGCGGCCAGCCAGGGCGTCAAGCTGCGGCCCCACGCCAAGACCCACAAGAGCGTCGACATCGCCAAGCTGCAGGTCGCCGCGGGGGCCGTAGGCCTGTGCTGCGCCAAGATCGGCGAGGCCGAGGTCCTGGCCGACGGCGGGGTGTCGACCGGCCTGTTGATCACCTCGCCGGTGGTCTCGGCCCCGGCCGTCGCCCGGCTGGTCGCCCTGAACGGCAAGACCACCGACCTGATGGCCGTAGTCGACAACCCGGCCAATGTCGCGGCCCTGGGCGCGGCGGCGACCGCCGCCGGCAAGGCGCTGAAGGTGGTCATCGACCTGGACCCCGGCATCCACCGCACCGGCGTCGCCTCGCCAGAGGCGGCGGTCGCGCTGCTGCGGGCGATCCAGGCCCAGCCGGGCCTGATCTATGCCGGCCTGCAGTGCTATTGCGGCATGCAGCAGCACATCGAGGGCTTCGCCGACCGCAAGGCCAACCTGGAGGACCGCGGGGCCTATATCCGCTCGGTGATCGACGCCCTGACCGCCGCCGGCGGACCGCCGCCGATCGTCTCGGGCTCGGGCACCGGCTCGCACCGGATCGACGCGGAACTGGGGATCTTCACCGAGTTCCAGGTCGGCTCCTACGTGTTCATGGACGGCCAGTACCTGGTCTGCGACATCGCCGGCGACGGGGCGGGCAACAGCCCCTACGAGCCCGCCCTGCTGATCGACGCCCGGGTGGTCAGCGCCAACACCCCCGGCCTGGTCACGGTCGACGCCGGCTTCAAGGCGCTGTCGACCGACGCCGAGCCGCCCACGGTGCTGGGCGGCGCGCCGGACGGGTCGCGCTACTTCTTCATGGGCGACGAGCACGGGGCGATCCTGCCACCGCCCGGGACCACGCCGCCCAGTCTCGACGACCGGGTGATCCTGGGCGCGCCGCACTGCGATCCGACCGTGAACCTCTACGACACCTACCACGTGGTCGACGGCGACACCCTGGTGGCGCTGTGGCCGGTATCGGCGCGGGGATGCTCGCGCTAGGCGCCGGTCAACCTGGCCGCAACATCTGGAACTTCCCCGCCTCGTCGATCCCGAAATAGTCGCCTGCCCCGCCGCCTCGCAGGATCGGCTGGGCGGCCACGGTGTCGTAAACGCCGTCGACCAGCAGCGCCCGGTCGATATGGATCATCACCACCTCGCCCAGGGTCAGCCAGGCGTCCACCGGCGCGCCCTCGGCGTCACTCAGGCGGATCATCTGGGTCAGGCGGCATTCGAACGCCACGGGGCTCTCGGCGACGCGGGGCGCGACGACCCGGCGCGACGGCGCGGCCGTCAGGCCGGCCAGGGCGAACTCGTCGACATGGTCGGGAACCATCGCCGAGGTGGCGTTCACCGCCTGGGCCAGGGGGCGCGTCGCCAGGTTCCAGACGAACTGGCCGGTCTCCTCGATGTTGCGCACCGAATCCTTCCAGCCCGTGCTGGAAAAGCCGATGATCGGCGGCTTGTAGTTGAAGGCGTTGAAGAAGCTGTAGGGCGCGAGGTTGCGCACGCCAGTGGCGCTGACCGTCGAGATCCAGCCGATCGGCCGGGGCGCGACGATGGCGTTCAGCGGATCGTGTCGCAGGCCATGGCCGGTCCTGGGCTCGTAGGAATGGATCGCGGTCATCGGCGCCTCGCTTGGTCGGACTCGTCTTAGGGCGACGCGGCGCAGTCCGCCAGCGGCCTGGTGTTCACCGCCAAGGGCTTCTGGTGCATCCTGGCCAGAGCCGTCGCCGGGAGCGCCTGTGTGAAGTCCAACGCCGTCGCCCTCGCCCTGGTCGCCACGTTCGCCGCCACGTTCGCCCCTTGGGGGGTGGCCCAGGCCGCCGACGCGCCGCCTTTCAAGCTGATCCGGGCGGACGAAAACTACGCCTATCTGGCGGACAAGCCCGGCGCGGGGCTGGATCGCCTGCGCTACGTTCCGCTGGGGCCGGACGCCTATCTGTCGTTGGGCGGCGAGGCGCGGCTGCGCGTCGATTCGCTGGACGCCCCGCGCTTCGGCGTCGGCGGGGCCCGTGGCGATCTCCACGGCCTGGGCCGGGCCCTGTTCAGCGCCGACCTGCACCTGGGATCTCGGGTGCGGGTCTATGGCCAACTGGGCCTGCATCGCGACCTCGGCAAGAAGGAGGCGCCGGCGATCACCGACCGCGATGGGCTCGACGCCCAAGTGGCCTTCATCGACGTGATCCCCGACGCTGACCGCCGCTGGCGACTACGCCTGGGACGCCAGGAGATCGCGCTCAACGCCGCCCAGCGCTTTGTCTCGGTGCGCGAGAGCCCCAATATCCGCCAGAGCTTCGACGGCGCCCGGGTGACCCGCCAGGCCGGCGGCCTGCGGCTCGACGCCTTCTATGTCCATCCGGTGACGATCCAGACCGGCGCGTTCGACGACAGCAGCAACCGCGGGCAACAGTTCTACGGCCTCTATGCCTCCAGGGCGCTGAACAAGGCCGTCTCGCTGGACGTCTATGCGCTGGTGCTGGACCGGGATGGCGTGCGCTACGGCGCCGTGCGCGGCGACGAGCACCGGACCAGCTATGGGGCGCGCCTGGCCGGCAAGAATGGCCCGATCGACTACGAGGCCGAGGGCGTATTGCAGGGCGGCCGGTTCGCCGAGCGCGACATCCGCGCCTGGGCCGGCAGCCTCGGCGGCGGCTATACCCTTGCCCATTCCTGGTCGCCCCGGCTGGGCCTGCGCCTCGACGCCGGGTCCGGCGACAAGGGTCCGGGCGACGACGAACTGGGCACGTTCAATCCGTTGTTCCCGAAAGGGAGCTATTTCAACGACACGGGCCTGACCAGCTGGAGCAACCTGGTCGCCGTCCGGCCCAGCCTGGGCCTTTTGCCGCGCCGCGACGTCAATCTCGAGCTGAGCTACCTGGCGCGCTGGCGGCGGACGGGCGCGGACGCCATCTACCTGCAGCCGGCGATCGCCCTGGCGCCCGCCGGCCCGGATCGGTCCAGGGCCGTGGGAGATGCCGTCCAGATGGACGCGACCTGGCAGGTGAACCGCAATCTCAAGCTCCAGGGGCAACTCGTCCGCCAGTCGGCCGCCGACGCCGTGCGGGCCCTGGGCGGTCGCTCGGTCGACTTCGCGATGCTGATCGTCCAGGTCCGTTTCTAGCCGGCCCGGGCCTCCGCCAAGGTCGACAGCTCGGCCAGGATCAGATGGGCCGCCCGCGAGGCGGGCTCGGCGTCATGGTCCACCTCGCCGTGGTCCAGCAGGGAGACCAGCTTGGCGCGCGCCCGGCAGACCCGGCTCTTCATGGTCCCTTCGGGCACGTCGCACATCTGCGCCGCCTGCCGATGGGAGAAACCGCCCGCCCCGACCAGGATCATCGCCTCGCGCTGCTCGTCGCTCAGGGTGGCCAGCGCATTGCGCAGGTCGTTGAGGATCAGCGACTGGACCTGGTTGCCCCCGACCGTCGGGGTCAGGGCGCCGACGGCGAGGTCCAGGGGAACCTCCCGCCACAGGCGACGGCGATGCGAATAGAAGTGGTTGCGCGCGATCTTCAGCAGCCAGCCCTTGAGGTTCGTGCCCGGCGTGAACTGCGCCCGGTGCCGCCAGGCCTTGAGCAAGGTGTCCTGCGCCAGGTCGTCGCCCGCCGTCGCGTTCCCGCACAGGCCACGGGCGAAGGACCGGAGAAGCGGAATGCTGGCCACGACCTGCTGCCTGAAATCGTCTTCGTCGAGCGGTGTCGAACGGTCCGGCGGGGACACGAAGCTGCGCGCCTCGTCCGTGAGCGTGGTCTTCGCGCCGTTCCAGCGGGCGGAGGTCTCGAGAAGTTTCGCGGTCGGGGTGATGTCCGTCATGGAGGCTCCGAAGTCAGACGCGGGCAGCGTCCGGACTTTCCGCCGCGCGCGGGGCCGCCTCAATCGTGTGAAACCCTGGCTGTAAGGGCAAGCGGCTTGAATCGTGCGCCGCCGGGCGCGGGCCCAGGGGAAAGACTTGGCCCGCAAAGTTCCCCGCCATCGCCGCCGCGACATGGTCTCGTCGCGAAGCGTGTAGGTGTCGCCCTGGACCACTAGAAGTTCGAAGATGGGGTATTCCGCAACTTCGCGCGGAAAATTCAGCAAGCGTTCCCCTCGAAAACGGACGATCATGGTGCGCACTCTCCTCGGAGCGAGAATCGAAGATGCCCTTGCCTAGCGCCCCGACCATTCTGCTCGCCGACGATCATTCGATCGTGCGCGCAGGACTGCGCGAGGCGCTGGAATCGCAGCCGGGCTGGACCATCTGCGGCGAGGCTTCCAACGGCCGGGACGCGATCCGCCTGGCCAAGGAGCTGGTTCCTGACGTGATGATCCTCGACATCAGCATGCCCGACGTGAGCGGCGTGATCGTCGCCCGCGATGTTCGCAAGCTGAAGACCCATACCGAGCTGTTGATCTTCACCATGCATGACAGTGAGCAACTGGTGCGCGAGGTGTTCAGCGCCGGCGCGCGGGGTTTCGTGCTGAAGTCGGCCTCGACCGACCACATCATCGCCGCGGTCGCCTCGCTGCTGAACCACAAGCCCTACTTCTGCCCCGGCATCACCGACGCCGTGCTGCGTGGCTATCTTTCGCCCGGGGTTCACGGACTGGGCGAAGTCATCGAGGGGGCCGAGACCCTGACCACGCGCGAACTGCTGATCGTCCAGCTGCTGGCCGAGTCGCGCAGCAACAAGGTCATCGCCTCGATGCTCGACATCAGCGTCAAGACCGTCGAGAGCCACCGCGGCAACATCATGCGAAAGCTGGGCGCCCATTCGCTGGCCGACATCGTGCGGTACGCCATCCGCAACAAGCTGATCGAGGCCTAGCGGCTCGGGAGCAAGGTCGCCCGGGATGGAAGGGAGAGCCGGCCCGACACATGCGTCGGGACATGAGGGCCGGCTCTCCGGCCCGCGACCACGGCCGCGCTCTTGGGGGAATGAGCGCGCCGCGGCTTGCCAAGGGAAATCGGGGGTGACGCCTTGACGAGCGGGCGGCGCCAGAATGCGGCCGCGACAGCTCGAGCGCCATCAGGTCAAACCCTAGGTCGATACGGGAAAACCCCTACGACCGCGGGTCAGGCCAGGTGAGCCGAGCTCTTGACCGCGCTCGTGGCCGCCTGCTTCTGGCGAGCGCGGTCGATGGCTTCGTCCAGCAGCTTCAGGAGCTCAGACTGCATCTGTATGGACTCGACATCCGTCGCCCTGACGCCCCCCAGGGCCGACTGCCGGATTTCCTCAAGCTGTTCGAGCGACAGCGCCGCGCAAAGGCGGAGACTGAGGAACTGAAGCGCGGCTACTCGGATCTCAAGATTTGTCATCGGCATGTCGCTGCGAAAACAAGGTGCGAGCAGATACGGACGGATACGGCCGTCGGATGTCGGC
>Ga0209758_1001315_pt1 | contig 30225 bp, 30 predicted proteins | sample AraplaMF_Col_mMF_FD_184258 | JGI IMG/M metagenome (GOLD analysis project Ga0209758, IMG submission 184258) | Arabidopsis root microbial communities from the University of North Carolina, USA - plate scrape MF_Col_mMF (SPAdes) (version 2) | ecosystem: Host-associated > Plants > Roots > Endosphere...
TTCAGCCCGGGCCTGTTGCGCTCACCCGCCACCGCGGCGCCGAGGCTTCGGCCCCTTGCATCGGAGCGCCTGCCTCGAACCGACCGCGGCGTCCATCCAAGGACCGCCGGCGAGCGCTTCCCGCTCGTCCACCCCCGAAGGCCGCATCGGTCGCCGTACGTGCGCCCTCCCCCTGCCTTCAGGTGCAGTCATTATCGGGGTGGTTCGAAGGGGTGAGGATCAAATCGGGTCGAGAAAGTTCAGGGCGTTGAAATCACTGAACTTCATTCGCTATCCGCCGAGCATAAGCGCTCCTGAACCCTCTCCCAGGGGAGAGGGCGAAGAGGCGCGGGCTAGAACGAGAACAAAACTAGAACATTCTGCGTCCGCATCTGACGCAGCCATGCGCCAAATTAAAACCATCCGTTGTGATCCAGGCGTCGCGATATAGGCGGCCAAGGGCGCGGCGGTGCTGCATTTTTAGCGGCTATATTTTTGAAATATTTGGAGAATTTTAAATGACCAACTATGTTTTCGCCGACGATTATCGTCTGCCCGGCGACCCTGACGACACCCTCAGCTTCCAGCGCGCCTTCGCCGCCTCCAACGAGGTCCGCATGCTGGCCAAGACCTATCTCGTCAGCGCCCCAGTGCAGTTCCCGCGCAACGGCACGGCGCTCAGGGGCTGCGGCATCGGCGTGACCATCCTGCGGTCGACCAGCGCCAGCCAGCCGGTGATCCTGATCCCGGCGGCCACCGACTACGTCACGATGGCCGACTTCACCGTCGACCACCTGGGCGTCACCGCCGTGCCCGGCGGTGACGGGATCAAGCTGCAGGTGGCGGCCAACTACAGCTGGGACAACGGGGTGATCACCAACGTCCGGGCCAATTCCAACTATATCGGCTGGAACCTGGGCATGACGGCCTACACCACCCTGGTGAACTGCGGCGCGGCGAACAACGTCTCGCACGGCTTCAGCTTCACCTCCAACAGCGCCTACGCCCAGAACCCGCTGCAATACTACCTGACCAAGTGCACCGCGTCGCTGAACGGCGGCGACGGCTACCACTACGCCAGCCAGGGGACCGCTCCGGCCACCTCGGTCGGCGCGCTGGAGGCCTGCGTCACCTACAAGAACACCGGCAACGGCGTGGCCGCCATCGGGGTGCAGACCAACCCGATCGCCAGCGTCCGCATCGACGGCGGCTTCTACGGCGAGGACGGCGGCCATGGGGTCTATCTGGACACCTGGGGCGGCCAGCACCTGATCCGGCCGGGCTTCATCGAGCTTGAGGGCGACTGCGGCGTCTACCTGTCCGACCACAATCGGCAGGTCCAGGTCGGCCCGACCATCGTCACCAACAACGGCCAGGACGGCATTTTCGTCAACTGCCCGGACGTGACGATCACGGGCGGCCAGACCATCGCCAACGGCCGGCTCAAGCACAGCGGACGCTCGAACGGCATCTACTTCTATACGAGCGGTTCGGGCGTGGTCAGCGGCGTGCGCTCCCGGGCGTACGGCGGTCAGCAGGACTGGGGCGTGGTGACCAACGCCGAGGTGCTGCTGGTCGGCAACGACCTGCGCAACAACAACCTTGGGGCGACGACCGGCGCCACCAACCCCAGCTCGACGGGCAACCGCGTCTAGGCGGTCTCCGCAGGCGCCCGGGAGGTCTTCCCGGGCGCCGATGCGGGGATCGTGGTTCCCGTGGGCCCGATGAACGGCGGTTCGGGGAGGACGTCGGGTGCGCCGTGCGTCCTTCGAGGCCCGCTGCGCGGGCGCCTCAGGATGAGGCGCTTTGTACAGAATCCCTCATCCTGAGGTGCGCGCTCCTGAGCGCGCCTCGAAGGACGCACGGTCGACATCGAAGCGTGGCCGTTCCGCCCCACCGACGCCTTGCTTGCGCCACGCGCTTTGGCCAAGGTGCGCGACCTTCCAACGCTCTACTTCAAGGTCGCACATGATCCGCGTTTCGCGCCTGGCGCTCGTTCTCTCGGCCGGGCTCAGCCTCTCCGCCTGCGCGACCCTGTCCCATCTCAAGCCCGGCGGAAAGGGCGAGGCCGCCGCGCCATCGTCAGCACAGGCGCCGGCGTCCAAGACTCCCGCCACGCCCGCCAGGACCGCGGGCGCGCCGACGATCGACATGGTCAAGCCCGGCCAGTGGCCGCAGGCGGTGTCGGACGTCGCGCCCGATCCGCGCGTGCGGTTCGGCGTGCTGCCCAACGGCCTGCGCTACGCGATCCAGAAGAACGCCACCCCGCCCGGCCAGGCCGCCCTGCGCCTCTGGTTCGACGCCGGCTCGCTGGACGAGACCGACGAGCAGCAGGGCCTGGCCCACTTCCTCGAGCACATGGCCTTCAACGGCAGCAAGAACGTGCCCGAAGGCGAGATGATCAAGATCCTCGAGCGCCACGGCCTGTCGTTCGGGGCCGACACCAACGCCTCGACCAATTTCAGCGAGACCACCTACCAGCTGGACCTGCCCAAGACCGACGACGACACGGTCGACACCTCGCTGATGCTGCTGCGCGAGGCGGCCGGCGAGCTGACCATCGCGCCCGATGCCGTCGACCGCGAGCGCGGGGTGGTGCTGTCGGAGGAACGCACCCGCGACAGCCCCGGCTACCGGGTGTTCGTCAACACCTTCGGCTTCCAGCTGCAGGGCCAGCGGCCGCCCCAGCGCCTGCCGATCGGCAAGACCGAGATCCTGAAGTCCGCCCCGGCCCAGCGCATCCGCGACTTCTACCAGGCCTGGTACCGGCCCGAGAACGCCGTGGTGGTGGCCGTGGGCGACTTTGACGTCGACGCCATGGAAGCCAAGATCAAGGCCAGGTTCGGCGACTGGAAGGCCGTCGGCCCCGCCGGCGTCAGGCCGGACCTGGGCCCCGTGGCCAAGCGCGGCCTGACCGCCAAGGTGCTGGTCGAGCCCGGAACCCAGACCTCGGTCCAGATGGCCTGGGTCCTGCCGCCCGACCTGGAGCTGGAAACCCGCGCCAAGGACACGGAAGAGCTGGTCAAGGCCCTGGGCTTCGCGGTGCTGAACCGCCGCCTGCAGGTGCTGACCCGTTCGGACGCCCCGCCGTTCATCGTCGCCATGGCGCTGCAGAACGACCAGGAGCACGCCGCCGACATCACCACCCTGGCCGCCACCGTCCAGCCGGGCCACTGGAACGAGGCCCTGACCGCCCTCGAACAGGAGCAGCGCCGCATCGTCCAGTACGGGGTGCGCCAGGACGAACTGGACCGCGAGATCGCCGGCATGCGCGCCGGCTTCGTGGCCGCCGCGGCGGGCGAGGCCACCCAGCGCACCACGGCCCTGGCCGGCGCCATCGTCGGCACGCTGGACGACCGCGAGATCGTCACCAGTCCGTCCCAGAACCTGGCGGTGTTCGACGAGGCCACCAAGGGCCTGACCGCCGACAAGGTCTCGGCCCTGCTCAAGGCCCAGTTCGCCGGCTCGGGCCCGCTGATCATCCTCCCGACCCCGACGCCCATCGATGGCGGGGAAAAGGCGGTGACCGACGCCTACGCCGCCTCGGCCAAGGTCCCGGTCGCCGCCCCGGCCGCGCCGGGCGTCACCGCCTGGCCCTATTCGACCTTCGGCGCCAAGGGCGCGGTCGTCGAGCAGAAGGACGTCACCGACCTGGACACCGTGTTCGTGCGGTTCGCCAACGGCGTGCGCCTGACGGTCAAGCCGACCAAGTTCCGCGACGACCAGATCCTGGTGAAGGCCAGGGTCGGCCATGGCCTGCTGGACCTGCCGCCCGCCGGCCAGAGCCCGCTGTGGGCCGGCTCGGCCTTCATCGAGGGCGGCCTCAAGCAGATCAGCACCCAGGACATGGAGCGGGTGCTGAACGGCAAGGTCTGGAACGCCGGCCTGGGGGTCGAGGACGACGCCTTCAGCCTGTCGGGCCGCACCCGCCCGGAGGACCTGGACACCGAGCTGCAGGTGCTGGCCGCCTACGCCGCCGAGGGCGGCTGGCGGCCCGAGGCCTTCAACCGCATCAAGACCTATTACGGCACGATCCACGACCAGCTGGAGAGCACGCCCGGCGGGGTGATGAGCCGCGACCTGGGCGGGCTGCTGCACGGCGGCGACGGCCGCTGGACCTTCCCCAGCCGCCAGCAGATCGCCGGCGCGTCGCTGGAGCAATTGAAGGGCGCGGTGTCCGGCCCGCTGGCCGCCGACTCCATCGAGGTGGTGATCGTCGGCGACATCACGGTCGACAAGGCGGTGGCGGCCGTGGCCCAGACCTTTGGCGCCCTGCCGGCCCGCGCCGACGTCCCCGCCCCGGCCGGGGCCGAGAAGGCGCCCTTCCCCGCCCCGTCGCCGGTCCCGGTCGTGCGCACCCACAAGGGTCGGGCCGACCAGGGCCAGCTGTTCATGGCCTGGAAGACCGACGACCTGTTCAGCGACCTGCAGCGGGCCCGCAACACCCAGGTCCTGGCCCAGGTGATGCAGCTGCGGCTGACTGACGAGCTGCGCGAGAAGCAGGGGGCGACCTATTCGCCCTCGGCCTCGGCGACGGCCAGCGTGGCCTTCACCGGCTGGGGCTATCTGGCGGTCAGCGTCGAGACCCCGCCGGACAAGATCGACGGGGTGATCGCCACCATCCGCCAGATCGCCGCCGACCTGCGCGACAAGCCGGTCACCGCCGACGAGCTGGAGCGGGCCAAGAAGCCGCGCATCGACCAGATCGAGAAGGCCCGCGAGACCAACGAGTACTGGCTGGGCGCGCTGTCGGGGGCCCAGGCCGACCCGCGCCTGCTGACCGCCACCCGCTCGGTGCTGGCCGGCCTGCAGCGGGTGACGATCGCCGACGTCCAGAAGGCCGCCCAGACCTTCCTGGGCGACGACAAGTCCTGGACGATGATCGTCAAGCCGGAGGGGAAGTAGGGGCGCCCGCTTTCAGCCTCCCTCGCTCCCTCTTCACGCTCGTCATCCCGGGCCTTGTGCCCGGGAGCCCTGGTTCAGCTTTCACGTGAGATGCAAGCGGTCCGCCCGCGAACCGCCCCTCCCGCACCTGCGACGGCCAAAGGTGTCCCGGGCACACGGCCCGGGATGACGGTGGTAGATATCGTGGGGATGGCTCAGCGCCTACCGACAGGCGATCAGGTGAACCTGATCCCGCCGCGTCTCCGCCTTCGGCGCGGCCAGGGCCCCGTACGCCACCAGGCCCCAGACCGCCAGGACGGCCAGCCATTGGACGGAGGTGACGGGAGAAGGACGGTTCATGCCCTTCGTATCCTCCGGTTGCCCTTCCGCGAATAACGACTTATCAGCGGGCATCTGTGAGGTTTCGTCACATGGCCGCCCGCCCGCTCCCGCCGCTCAACGCCCTGCGCGCCTTCGAGGCGTTCGGCCGGCGCGGCCGGATGACCCTGGCGGCCGACGAGCTTTGCGTCACCCACGGGGCGATCAGCCGCCAGATCCGCCAGCTGGAGGACCACCTGGGCGTCGCCCTGACCGAGGGTCCGCGCACCCGGCTGGTCCTGACCGAGGCGGGACTGAAGCTGGCCCAGGGCCTGACCCGGGCCTTCGAGCTGATCGACGACGCCCTGCCGTCGACGCCCGACGGCGGCGACACGGCCCTGGTCGTCTCGTGCCTGCCGACCTTCGCCATGAAATGGCTGATCCCGCGCCTGCCCGACTTCGTCGCCGCCCACCCCGAGATCCAGGCGCGGATCGTGGAATCCAACGGACCGTTCGACTTCCGCGCCGACGGGGTCGACCTGGCCATCCGCATGCGCCTGCCCGACGCCCCGCCTTCGCCGGACGCCGACGTCACCCCGTTCCTCAAGCACGCCGTCGGCCCGGTCGCCTCGCCCGGCCTGGCCGCCCAGGTCCACGACCTGGAGAGCCTGGCCGGCCTGCCCCGGCTGCACACCCGCACCTTCCTGGAGAGCTGGGCCGAGTGGGAGGCGGCGGCGGGCGTCGTCCTGCCACCGGCGGCGGTGAACCGCGAGTTCGACCACTACTTCTACATGCTGGAGGCCGCCGCCGCCGGCCTGGGCGTGGCCCTCAGCCCCTTCGCCTTCGTGGAGAACGACCTGGCGGCCGGGCGCCTAGTCGCGCCGCTGGGCCTGGTCCCGGGCCAGGCCGAGGTCTGCGCCCTGACGCCCCGGGGCCGGGCCACCCGCGCGACCCGCCGGTTCCGCGACTGGCTGGTCGCCCAGGGCGCGGCGACGGCCTCGCCGCCCGGTTCTCAACAACTGGTCGAGCCCGACGCCGCAAAACCCCTTACACTTTCGCGTCCGGCCCTCTAGTTTCCGCCGATCCCCCGCGCCCCGCGCGCCCCATCGATATCAGGAGCCGTCATGGACGCCGCCACCATCGCCAAGCTCGAAGGCCATCTGAAGCGCACCTTCGGCAACCCGCACATCGCCCTCAAGGCCCGCCCCAAGCAGAAGGACTCCGCCGAGGTCGAGGTGAAGGGCGAGTTCATCGGCGTCATCTTCCAGGACGAGGACGAGGACGGCTCGTTCATGTTCGAGATGGCGATCCTGGCCGAGGACCTGGAAGGCTGAGGCCTTCCTTAGGCGGACGGCGGACGCCCCCTCCGTCCGCTTCGCGGCCACCTCCCCCGTTGCACGGGGGAGGAGAGGTCGCCCTTCCACCTCACCCGCAAAGCGGGGGAGGTGGCGCGATGCGAATACGCATCGTGACGGAGGGGGCGTCTAGGCCGCCGCGCTAACAACCAAACCCCGCCGCACCATCAGCGACGCTCCCGCCGCCAGCAGGCCCGCGACGCCGGCGATCACGAACGCCTCCAGATACTGCCCCGACTGGGCGCGGATCACGCCCGCGCCGATCGCCGCCGTCGCCGCGCCCAGCTGGTGGCCCGCTCCGATCCAGCCGAACACGATCGGCCCGTCGCGGTCGCCGAACGCCTCGGTCGCCAGGCGCACGGTCGGCGGCACGGTCGCGATCCAGTCCAGCCCGTAGAACACCGCGAACACCGACAGGCTCAGCAGCGAGAAGTCCAGGAACGGCAGGCAGATCAGCGAGAGCCCGCGCAGGGCGTAGTACATGAACAACAGCTTGCGCGGGTCGTAGCGGTCGGTCAGCCAGCCCGAGGCCGTGGTGCCGAACAGGTCGAACAGCCCCATCAGCGCCAGCAGGCCGGCGGCCTTGACCTCCGGCATGCCCCGGTCGCCGCAGAAGGCGATCATGTGCACGCCGATCAGGCCGTTGGTGGTCAGGCCGCAGATGAAGAAGCCGCCGAACAGCAGCCAGAAGGCGCGGGTCTTGCTGGCCCGGTGCAGGGCGCCGAAGGCGCTGGCCAGGGCGTTGGAGGCCGAGCCCTTGGGCGGCGGGGTCCAGTCGTCCGGCGCGCCGAACGGGCGCTGGCCGATGGCGTCGGGACTTTCGGGGATCAGCAGCCAGCAGATCGGGGCCATGATCGCGGCGACGGCGGCCACGGTCAGCACCACCGGCCGCCAGCCGCCGTGGTCGGCGATCCAGGCCATGGCCGGCAGAAAGATCAGCGAGCCGGTGGCCGTGGCCGCCGTCAGCAGGCCCAGCATCAGGCCGCGCCGCTGGACGAACCAGCGATTGACGATGGTCGCGCCCAGCACCATGGCCACCGCCCCGCTGCCGACCCCAGCCATCACGCCCCAGGTGGCCACGTACTGCCAGCTCTGGGTCATGAAGGCCGACAGGCCCGTGGAGGCCGCCATCAGCAGCAGGGCCAGGCTGATCGTGCGCCGCACGCCGAACGACTGCATCAGCGCCGCCGCGAACGGCCCGGTCAGGCCGTAGAGGAAGATGCCGACCCCGGCCGCCAGCGAGATCGAGCCGCGGTCCCAGTGGAAGGCCTTTTCCAGCGGCAGGATCAGCACGCCCGGCGCGGCCCGGAGGCCAGCGGCCGACAACAGCGCCAGAAAGGTTACGGCGGCCACGACGAAGGCGTAGCGGTTTCCAAGGGTGCGGCGGAGAACTTGCATGCGATGTGACCGATCGGTACGGGGCTTGTCGCCCTGCATACGTACCGGTAAGTAACATCGTCAAGCGCCATGGCCGAAAACGACGAAAAAATTCCCGAGCACCACCTGCCCTACGGCCCCGGGCCCCGGGCGGCCGAGCGGATCTTCGAGACCGCGCGGGACCTGTTCTATCGCGAAGGCATCCGGGCGGTGGGCGTCGACGAGATCGTCACCCGGGCGGGGGTGACCAAGCCCAGCCTCTATCGCGGCTTCAAGTCCAAGGACGAGCTGGTGGCCGCCGTGCTGCGCGAGGTCGAGGTGGGTTTCTGGGGCCGCTTCGACGCGGCCGAGGCGGCCTTTCCCGACGATCCCAAGGCCCAGATGGTCGCCTTTTTCGAAGGCCTGGCCGCACGCTCCGGCGGCGCGGACTATCGCGGCTGCGCGCTCAGCAACGCCGTGGTCGAATATCCGGACCGCGACCATGCCGGCCGGGCCGTGGCCCAGGTGCACAAGCAGGACCTGCGCGCGCGGTTGCGGGCCAAGGCGGCGGAAATGGGCGCGGCCGACCCGAACACGCTGGGCGACGCCATGATGCTGCTGGTCGAGGGGGTGTTCACCTCCAGCCAGATGTTCGACGACGACGACAAGCCGGCCCTGGCCGTGGTCGGCGCGGTCAAGGCGCTGATCGGGGCCTATTGCCCGGAGAATCCTGGATGAACGACCACCCGCTCGACCGCCCCGTCTGGAGCGCCTTCACGACCCGCCAGGCCCATCTGGCCCTTCGCGACGGCGGCGCCTTTCGCGTCCACCCCGACTTCGGCCTGTTCGCCGCGACGGCCGACCACGCGCCCGAGACCCTGGCCGCCCTGGGCCGGCTGGTCCACGCCCATCCCGGCGAGGTCGGGGTGGTGGAGCGGTTCGATCTTCCGCCGGTCCCGGGGACCCAGGTCACCAAACGCGCGGTTCTCCACCAGATGGTCGCCCAGACCCTGGCCCGGCCCAAGCCCGTGGATTTCGAGATCCAGCCCCTGGACGACGCCGACTCGCCGCAGATGGTGGCCCTGGCCGCCCTGACCGCGCCGGGCCCGTTCTTCTCGCGCACCCACGAACTGGGCGACTTCGTCGGGGTCAAGGTCGACGGTCGCCTGGTGGCCATGGCCGGCGAGCGCCTGCGGCCCGAGGGCTTCACCGAGGTCAGCGGCGTCTGCGCCCATCCCGACCATCGCGGCAAGGGCTATGCGGCGAGCCTGATGCTGCACGTGGCCGGCAGGATCGTCGAACGCGGCGAGACGCCGTTCCTGCACAGCTACGCCGACAATACCGGGGCCATCGCGCTGTACGAGGCCCTGGGGTTCCGGTTCCGGTGCGAGCAGGTGCTGACGGTGCTGGCGGCGGTTTAGGCAAGGCGGGTCAGACGGAAGCTGTGCCGCGCGAGAAACCCGGTCCATACTCGCCCGCAAGCGAGTGGAGGACGTATGCGGATCGGATGGAAGATTGCAGGTTTTCTTGTCGCCAGCATCGTGGCGCTCGCTTCGGCGTATCTGATCGGCGGCGGTCGCTACCAGATGCTCGTCGGGATGGACCGGGTTCCGATGCGCCTCGATCGATGGACCGGAGAAATGATGGTTTGCACGACCCGTCTTTGCGTCATCTATCCCACGCACCGTCCAGAGCGTTTTCCTCCAGCGCCGTCAGGGCCGCCCTCGAACGCCCCGGAATTGTAGCCTTGTAAAGAAAAAGGACCCGGAAGGCTTTCGCCCTCCGGGTCCCTTGTCCAACGCTCCGGCCCGAAACCTACGCCTGGATCTTGTTCGCCGACCGCCGGGCCCAGCCGTACAGCCCGGCCACCACGACCGCCGCGGCGATCAGGGCGAAGATCATGCCCACGTGTTCGGACGGCGCGAAGGGAACCTCCAGCGGGCCGGGCTTCTGGGTGGCGACGATCAGGCCGGCCAGGGCGACGTTGAACAGGCTCTCGCCGACGATGAAGCCCGAGGCGATCAGCACGCCCAGGCGCTTGGCCGGCTCGGCCATCCGGTCCTTGTCGACCATCTTGTCGTAGAGCCAGCCGATCACGGCCCCGACCACGACCGGCGCGGTCACGGCGCTGGGCAGGTAGATGGCCAGGCCCACACCCAGCGGCGGCAGGCTCAGGCGGCCGTCGCTGGTCCGGCGCAGGATGATGTCGACGATCACCAGGCCCAGGCCGATCAGGGCGCCGTAGCCCAGCAGGCTCCAGTTCAGGTCGCCGCCGATCACGCCCTTGGCCAGGGTCGAGATCAGCGTCGCCTGCGGGGCGTTCAGCGGCGTGGACCCGGCGACGGTGGCCAGGTTGGCCGCGCCGGCGAAGCCGTTCGACTGGTTCAGCAGCTCCAGCACGAAGGGAATGACGATGGCGCCGGCGATGACGCCGATGATCAGGGCCACCTGCTGCTTCCACGGCGTGGCGTCGACCAGCTGGCCGGTCTTCAGGTCCTGCAGGTTGTCGTTGGCCACGACGGCCACGGCCAGGACCATGGTGGTGACGTAGAGGGCGTAGGCGACCAGGGCCTTGGCGATGTCGGGACCGATCACCCCGCGGCCGACGACGCCGACCATCAGCGAGGCGCCCAGCACCGTCAGGATGGCGATGCCCGAGACCGGGCTGTTGGACGAGCCGATCAGGCCGGCCATGTAGCCGCAGACGGCGGCGGCCAGCAGGCCGGCGATCAGGACGTAGCCGACGCCGATGGCCACCAGCGGCGTGGCCAGGCTGGTGATCGGTCCGCCGGTCAGGAAGTGGGCCAGGAACCAGCCGGCCGGAGCCAGCAGCAGCAGCGAGACCAGGCCGACGATGCCGATCGGAATGTCCTGCTCGGTGCGCGGGATGACCGCGCCGCCCACCTTTCGCGCCTTGCTGGCCTCCAGGGCCGACATCAGGCCCGACCAGATCGGCAGGGCCAGCTTGCCCAGGGTCCAGATGGCGGCGGCGCCGATGACGCCCGCGCCCATGAACCGCACCTCGGTCTTCCAGACGGTCAGGGCGTGGGTGGCGACGTCGACGCCCGGCATCGGGTGCAGGCCGGTCATGATCGGCACCAGCACGCCCCAGGCGATGGCCAGGCCCGCGAACATGGCCACGCCGACCGTGATGCCCATCAGGTGGCCCGCGCCCATCAGGGCCAGCGAGCTGGACGCGCCCAGGCCGGTCGCGCCGGCCCCGGCCTTGAAGTAGCCCGCCACCTCGGCGGCGAAGATCTTGGCGGCGGCCAGGGCCGCGAACAGGGCCGAGGCGATGGTGCCCAGCACCACGGCGATCAGGCCGGCCTGGCCTTCGGCCGCGCCGGCCCGCGAGCCGGTGCCGACCTTCAGCACCTCGGCGGCGGCGACGCCCTCGGGATAGGGCAGGTCGGAATTGGTCACCAGGGCCCGGCGCAGGGGGATGGTGTACATCACGCCCAGGATGCCGCCGACCAGGCAGGCGCCGAAGGTGGTCAGGAACGGCACGTGGCTCCACCAGCCGATCATCAGCAGGCCCGGCAGCACGAAGATCACCGACGACAGCGTTCCGGCCGCGGAAGCGATGGTCTGGACGATGTTGTTTTCCTGGATCGTCGCGGTCTTGAACGCGCGCAGCAGGGCCATCGAGATGACGGCGGCCGGAATCGAGGTGGCGAAGGTCAGGCCGACCTTCAGGCCCAGATAGACCTGGGCGGCGGTGAAGACGAGGGTGATGAGGATGCCGAGGAGCACCCCTCGGATCGTGAACTCCGAACGGGGAGTCGCGGCGGCGTCGGACGACATGAAGGGTCCCAAAACAGTTAAGGCGGTCGGACCTTGCACGTCCGACCGCCCCAAACTCAAGTCTTGTTCCGCATTTCGCGGTTTTGGGGGCCGTTTATGACCGCGGGTTCAGGCAAACCTCGACGATCCGCGCCGCCAGTTTCCGGTCGCGGGCGCCCAGCGCCATCTTGTGGGCGTCGTCGCACTGGTTGTTGTTGATCAGGGTGGCGGCCTCGCGGGCCCGCGCCCATTGGGCCTGGGTCGGCATGTGGTCGGCCATGTCGGTCAGGTGCCGCTGCCAGACCACGCGCTGGAACTGATTGTAGGACTCAAACCCGCCGCCGCCGGTGCTGTAGGGCGAGGCGCCCGGCGGCGGCGACCAGGCCGGAGCGGCGGGAGGAGCGGGTTGCGATTGGGCGAGGGCCGATGCGCCCATCAAGGCCGCGGCCATCATGACGGTCGCGAATGCGGTGGTCTTCAGAAGCGTCATGCACAACTCCCTGGATCGGCGACTTGAACGCGACGGGCGCCAAGCTCAACCTCAAAGAAACTATGGTCTCTTTGCGTACAACTTCAAGATCATCGCGCGAATGAAAAAACGCGGCGGCCGGACCCCGCCCGACCGCCGCGCCCGTCCTTCCAGAATTGCCTAAAGAACGCCCAGCATCTCGGCCACCAGGGGATGGCGGACGATGTCGCGGTCGGCCAGGCGGACCACCGCGATGTTCTCGACCGGCTCGAACTTGGCCGACACCTCGGCCAGGCCGGAGATGCCCGGCAGCAGGTCCGACTGGTTCGGGTCGCCCGTCACCACCATGGTCGAGTTCCAGCCCAGGCGGGTCAGCAGCATCTTCAGCTGCATGTAGGTGCAGTTCTGGGCCTCGTCGATCACCACGAAGGCGTTGTTCAGGGTGCGGCCGCGCATGAACCCGACCGGGGCGATCTCGATCGCGCCCTCGGCCATCAGGGCCCGCATGCGCTTGACCGACAGGCGGTCGCTGAGCGCGTCGTAGAGCGGGCGCAGGTAGGGGGCCAGCTTGTCCTCCATGTCGCCCGGCAGGTAGCCGATCGACTCGCCGGCCTCGACGGCGGGACGCGACAGTACGATGCGGCCGACCTTGCCGGCCTCCAGGGCCTCCACGGCCTTGGCGATGGCGATATAGGTCTTGCCGGTGCCGGCCGGGCCCAGCGCCATGATCAGGTTCTTTTCGTCGATCGCCTCCATCAGGCTCGCCTGGCCTGGCGATTTGGGTTTGATCGTTTTGAGGTAACTCTGGTCCCGATCCTCATGCCCCGGATTGCCCAGCGGCGACCAAGCTTGGCGATGCTCCACCGGCAGGCGGCGCACCTTGGCGTCGTCGTCGTAACGGCCAGCGTCGTTCGCGCCTTCGCGCACCATCCGCTTGAGAGCTCGCTTGGTCATGTAAGCCTCCATTCAGGCATGAAAAAAGGACGTGGCCGAATGGCGACGTCCTTGGAGCAGGTGGGGAGGAGAAGAACGGAAACGCGAGCGCGGCCGGGCGGTTCGGAGCTTGCCCCCGAAGGCGGTGATGTACGCCCAAACCCCAAAACCGACACCCAAGGTCTCCGTCACCGGGAGGCCGCGTTCGGCGATCGAGCGCGGCTCGGATACGAGAAGAATGACTCCCGATATGGGAGTGTTCCCCCTCGAATCGCACAAATACAATGGGGCAGGCATGGTTTATGACCCGTTAAGGCCCTGCCTGCTTTCAGAACACGAGGTGTACGGATGACTGTCTATTCCTTGGGCGCCGCAAGTCCTTCGCTGCCCGCGGGCGACGAATACTGGATCGCGCCCAGTGCCTCGGTGATGGGAAACGTCATCCTTCGGAAGAATTCCAGCGTCTGGTGGGGCGCAATAGTTCGCGGGGATAATGATCCGATCGAGATCGGCGAAAACAGCAATATCCAGGACGGTTCAGTACTTCACACCGACGTCGGCAGCCCGCTGACCATCGGGGCCAATGTGACGATCGGCCACATGGTGATGCTTCATGGCTGCACGATCGGTGACGGTTCGCTGGTCGGCATCGGGGCAATCGTGCTCAACGGGGCGAAGATCGGGAAGAACTGCCTGATCGGGGCCGGCGCCCTGATCACCGAGGGCAAGGCGATCCCCGACAATTCGATGGTCATGGGCGCGCCCGGCAAGGTGGTCCGCGAGATCGGCGAAGGCCACGCCCTGATCCTCCAGGCCTCGGCCCTGCACTATGTCGAGAACTGGAAGCGCTACCGGGCCGAACTTTCCCGCCTGGATTGAGTCGTCGCGCCACTTCGCTTAACGAAATACCGACGGTTTACGACGATCCTCGGCGCGAGGGTGGGGGAAGCTTATGGTCGCGAGCCCGAGGCGAGATTGGATCCCGGCGCACCGGCGCCTGGCGATCCTGACGGCCGCCTATGTGGCGGGCATGGCCTACAGCCTGTTCCTGGCCGGGGCCTCGCACCATATTCCCACCATCTGGACCGCCAACGCCGTGCTGATCGCCGGCCTGCTGCTGCTCAACCGCCGGCAGGGCGCGATCCTGCTGGTCCTGACCGCCGCGCTGCACGTGGCCATCGAGCTGTCGATCGGCGATTCCCCGCGGTTCGTGCTGGTCGTCACCGGGCTGGACGCCCTGCAGGCGACCGCGACGGCGGCCCTGCTGCGCCTGGCGCGCGCGCCGATCCGGGTGCGCTCCATGCGCGGCTTTCTCGTCCTGATGGCGGCCTCGACGGCCTTGACGGCGGTGGGTTCGATCCTCGTCAACGGCCTGCTGTCGATCGGCTTCGGCGGCGGCTTCTGGCGGGGCTGGACCGCATGGACCTTCTCCAACGTGCTGGGCGTGGCCATCGCCCTGCCGACCCTGCTGATCCTGTTCGACCGCCGCCATCGCGAGGCCTTTCGCGTCAGCCCGCCGGAGTTCCTGCTGGTCCTGGCCCTGGTGCTGGCCACCGCCGTGGCCGTGTTCACCGCCGAGGCCAGCCTGCAGGTGCTGCTGTTCGCCCCCGCCCTGCTGGCGGTGTTTCGCGGCGGGCCACGCGCGGCGGCGGTGCTGGTGACCAGCTCGCTGGCGGCGACCATACCGACGGTGCTGCACAGGACCGGGCTGGACCCCGCCGTCGCCCGGCCGCCGCTCCGCGACGCCCAGATCTTCCACCTGGTGCTCTACGCCGTCTGCCTGGCCGCCGCCCTGGCGCTGAGCCAGCAGAAGCGGCTGCAGGCCCTGCTGGTGCGCCGCCAGGCCGTCGCTCGCGCCGCCCAGGCCAAGGCCCAGGCCGCCAGCCAGGCCAAGTCCGACTTCCTGGCCACCATCAGCCACGAGATCCGCACCCCGCTCAACAGCATCCTCGGCTTCGCCGCGATCGTCGGCGACGACCCGGACCTGTCGCCCGAGAACCGCCGCCGCCTCGACCTGGTCGGCCGCGCCGGCCGCTCGCTGGCCGAGATCGTCAATGACCTGCTGGACTTCGCCAAGGTCGAGGCCGGCCGCCTCGACCTGGCCCTGGCCCCCGTCTCGCCGGCCGCCCTGCTGCGCGACACCGTCGCCATCGTCGCCCCGGCCGCCCAGGCCAAGGGCCTGCCGCTGTCGGTGACCGTGGAGGCCATCGGCGACGGCGACGCGGCCGCCCTGCTGGCCCTGGACGAGACCCGCCTGCGCCAGATCCTGCTGAACCTGCTGGCCAATGCGCTGAAGTTCACCGCCGAGGGCGAGGTCGCCGCGCGGCTGACGATCGGCCCGGCCCCCGGCGACCTGCGGTTCGAGGTCGTCGACACCGGCATCGGCATCGCCCCCGAGGTCCAGGCCCGCCTGTTCCAGCGCTTCAGCCAGGCCGACAGCTCGATCAGCCGCAGCTATGGCGGCGCCGGCCTGGGACTGGCGATCAGCAAGGCCCTGATCAACCGGATGGGCGGCGAGATCGGCGTCGCCAGCGCGCCGGGCGAGGGCTCGCGCTTCTGGATCGCGCTGTCCGCCCGGGTCGCCGCGCCGGAGCCGGCCCCCGCCCCTGCCCCGGCCGCGCTCGAGGCCGAACGGCCGCCGCGCGTGCTGCTGGTCGACGACCATCCGATGAACCGCGAGCTGGGCCACGCCCTGCTGACCCTGGCCGGCTGCGAGGTCTCCACGGCCGACGACGGCGCCCAGGCCGTGGACGCCGCGCGGCTGGGCGGTTTCGACCTGATCCTGATGGACGTGCACATGCCCGGCCTGGACGGCTTGGCCGCCGCCCGCGCCATCCGCGCCCTGCCCGCGCCGCACGGCGCCGTGCCGATCGTCGCGCTCAGCGCCGACGTCCTGCCCGACCAGATCGCCCGCTGCCGGGCGGCGGGCATGGACGACCACGTGGCCAAGCCGATTCGGCGGGAGGAGCTGGTGGCGGCGGTCGGACGGGCCCTGGCGCCGGCCACGCCGGGCCGGAAGGCGGCGGCCAACCTTCCGGGCTAGAGGCGGCGAACCGCCGCCGAAGCCAAGGCGCGCCGCGGCGCTACCGAAAGACCGACAAGTCCGGGAGCGGATGGGCCTGGAGTTCGGCGTCGTTGCCGATCGCCCGTATGGACGCGTTCGATCCATCGAACGCCGGCCACGCCGGAAGCCCCTGGCCCGCCGGGCTTCCAGTTCGCGCGAACTGGATCACGGTGTCGGCCAATTGGTTCGCCAGCCGCCGATCTTCCGCGGTCCAGGCCCGTGGGTCCACGGCGAGATTGTCGAGCAGGTACTGGATTTCGACGCCGTGACCCGCGCCACAGCCCCAGGAACACGGGGTCGGCGGTTCCGCGGGACGATGGGCGAAGTAGTAGACGTAGGACTTCGAGCGGCCGTACTTGGCCTGCAAGGCCGCCCAGCGCACCATTCGCCAGCCCCACCAGTCATTGGCCAGCTGGTTGATGGAGGCGAGCGCCTCGGCGTCGGTCGCGCCGGGATAGGCGGCCAGCATTCGATCGGACGGCGGATAGCCAAGGAGCTTGGCCATCTGGTCGCGGCGCCCGGCGGCGATGGACGCGCCGGCGTCCAGGTAGAACGCCGTCAGGTCCTTGCCCTCCTCGGCGGTCCATCCCACCAGCAGGGGCACGTCGTTCTGGCCGTGGTTGCGGTAGGCGGTGGTCAGGTCGGCGCGCAGCAGATGGCCGTCGACATGGACGCGCGGCGACCAGGCCTGCTTCTGCAGGTCCCCGACGCTCAGCTTGCGCAGATCCGCCAGGCGTTCAGCGCCGACCGCCCTGGCGAAGGCCAGGCCCTTGGCTTCGGCGGCGGGCGTGCGGTCGAAGCGGTGATCGTCTCCCGGGCCGATCGGCATCGCATCGTTGCCGCTTTCCGCGATGGCGCGCTGGAACAGGCCCTTGGCCAGGGGGGACGCCACCAGCAGCGCGACCGACTCCCCGCCCGAGGAGTTGCCCATGATCGTCACCCGGTCGGGATCGCCGCCAAAGGCCGCGATGTTCGCCCTGACCCAGCGCAGCGCCGCGATCTGGTCGAGAATGCCTTGGTTTCCGGACAGATGCTCGGGCGACTCCGCGCTCAGTTCCGGAGACGCATAGAAGCCGAATATGCCCAGGCGGTAATTGATGGTGACCACGACGGCCCCGCGCTTGGCCAGGTTGGCCCCGTTCTGGACCGGCACAGCGGCGGCGCCGCTGTCCATGGCCCCGCCGTGGATCCAGACGATGACCGGCAGGCCCTTGGCCTTCGCCGGCGCCCACAGGTTCAAGTACAGGCAGTCTTCGCTCTTGGGGTTGGGAATCCAGGTCGCCGTCTGCGTGCAGGCGGGGGAGAAGTCGCGCGCCGGCCTCTCGCCAGCCCAGGCGACGACGGGCTGAGGAGGCCGCCAGCGAAGATCGCCGACCGGCGGCGCCGCGAACGGCACCCCGAAATACGCGTTCAGGGGGCCGTCCTGCGAGCCCACGATCGCGCCGCCGGTCACCGTGACGGGAGGGGTGGCTGGCGCGGCCTGGCTGGCGTGAGACAGCAACAGGCTCAAAACGGCGGCGGCGACAGCCTTCGTCGGCAAACAGTTCACGATTTCGCTCCCCCGAGCGCCAAGATCCTGGCGCACCGACTCATCGGTTTCAGAACCTCTATCGCGACGGGCCCAACCCGTCCTCAGGTTCACGCTCATCGAAGAAGTCTAGTCGCCCCCATCGTCCCGAAAATGTGCGGGGCTCGGAGGATCGTCGGCACGGAGGGCGCCCAGCCCCTCCTGGCCTCAGGCCCGGCGATCAGTTGAGCCCACCACCTTCGCGGACGCCCCGCGCCTTCGGTTTCAGGCGCCTACCGGCGGCGAAGCATCATGGGTGGACGAGCGCGCCCGCACGGCACATAGTCGATCGCATTCGATTTATGGATCGACTTATGTCGGCGACGCTGATCCTTCACCGAGGGCCGCTCCGGCCTTGGCCATATCGCCACTGGTCATCGGACAACGCTCCGACCTTGCTCGGCATACTGTCAGCCGAGAAACTACGCGCCGCCGGCGAATGCACGAAGACCGCCTTGACGATGTTCGACCAGGCGATCGTCGTGGAAGAATACGACCGCGACGGGGCGCTCGCCGCCCCGTTGGCGCGGCTGCGCGCGGCGCATCCGATCTCAAGGATTGTCGCCCTGGCCGAACGCGACATGGTCAGGGCGGCTCGGATGCGGGCGGCCTTGGGGATCGCCGGCCAGGCGGTCGACAGCGCGCTCCACTTCACCGACAAGTGGGTGATGAAGCAGCGCCTGCGCGCGCGGGGGGTCACCGTCGCGGCGGGACGCCCCGTGGAAACCGCCGACGAGGTCACGGCGTTCGCCGCCATTCATGGCTGGCCCGTCGTGCTCAAGCCGCTGTCCGGTACCGGCTCGTTCGGCGTCGTCCTTGTGAGCGACCCCGTGGCGGCGGCCAGATATCTCGCCGAGGCCAAGGACCTCGGCGCAAGGCGCGCCCTGGCCGAAGCCCTCGTCCAGGGTCGCCAGTATCATGTGGACGGCCTGGTTGTTGAAGGGCGACCGGTCCTGACCTGGCCCTCGGCCTATCTGAACTCCCCCCTCGCCCATCGTCAGGGGCTGCCGGTGGGCGGCGTGCTGCTAGCCCCCGGCGCCCCCTTTGTTCCCCGACTGACGGCGATGGTCGCCGACGTCCTGCGCGCCCTGCCGACCCCGTCGACCTTCGCCTTCCATGCCGAGATCTTCCGGACACCCGCCGATGAGCTGGTTCTTGGCGAGATCGCCAGCCGACCGGGCGGCCTGCAGATTTCCGACATGCTGAGCTGGGCGTTTGGCATCGACTACCGGGCGACGGTCTTCCGCGCCCTGAGCGTCGATGCGCTCCAGGCCCCGCCGGCAGGCCCCGCCCGCCTCGCAGGATGGCTGGCGCTTCCCACCTGCGCCGGCCGAGTGCTGGCCGTTGCATCGCACTGCGACCTTCCATTCGTCGTGCACTATGCGCTGGCGATCGCTCCCGGCCACGTCATGTCTCCGCCGCGCCACGCGAACGATTTCGCGGCCGGGTTCGTCGTGACGGGAGGCGACGAGGACGCGGTCGAGAAGAACCTTCGACGGGCCGCGGCCTGGTTCAGCGAGAATTGCCGCCTGGAAGACGCTTGAAGCGCGGGCCACGACGGCGAAAATTCGACACTTTACGGTGGATATCGACTTTAACTTGAACGTGACGAAATACGCGCCCTATAATCCAGACGATAATCGACACTTCAGGAACGCGCACCCCGAGCGTTCGACACCAATCCGCGGTGAGTGGAGCTGCGAATGACCTTTGTTGATAGTCCGTCCATGCGCCCCCCTCAAGAGAAGGTCGACGTGGATTGCCTCGAGGACAAGCTCGGCCTCTGGCTGCGCATCGCCCAGCGCCGCTTCACCGAGAACGTCAACCGCAACTTTGCGCGCCACAAGGCCAACCAGCTGGATTTCATGCTCCTGGATCTCCTGGAGCGGAATGCCGGCTGTCGGCTGATGTCGTTGGCGCCACACCTGCAGCTCAAGCCGCCGAACCTGGCCAAGGCCGTCGATGATCTCGTGGCGCGCGAAATGATCACCAAGGTCCCCGATCCTGTCGATCGGCGCGCCAACCGCCTGTACATCACCGAATATGGCGCGCGCTTCCTCTCCGAGCTGCGGCATGACTACGGCGTCGCTCACGATCAGATCTGCCAGGCCATCGAGCCGGCCGCGGCGGACGAGCTCCTGCGCCTGCTGCGCCGACTGGCGCAAGCGCCAGTCGGTCGTCGAGACCCGATGCGGCGATCCGATATCTACTAGGGCGTGGCGGCCGAAAGTGTGAGCGGCCTTGCCGCCCACCACACCATAAATGTTTGATTTATATACTTTTTTAGACGCTTCACATGATTCCATGTGAGGTTAAGGCTCTAGGCTCCCGATCTGAAGGCACAAGATTGGGCGCGCTACTTCCTCGTTGTAAGGCGCCTTCTCCACGCGAACTGGAATCCACTTCGCTCGACAATGCTCTGATCCACCGCCCGTGGCGTATCAACGGAGCATCCGTTCGAGGGTTCGCATCGTCTCCTGGTCCGCGTCCCGTACATGGGCCGAGAGATCGACGCCCAGGCGTGCGACGATCATCAGCACGATGAGACCGGCCAGCCAGCTCTTGATCGCCAGCGAGATGCTGAAGACGTTCAGCTTCGGCGCCGCGCGGTTGACCAATCCCATGCCCAGTTCGGCGAGGGTCAGCAGCACCAGCGCCGGCGCGGCGACCACCAGCGCCCCAGTCATCAGTTCGCCGAAGTTGTTCGCGAACGGAATCATGCCGAGAGAACCAAGCTTCAGATTGGCGGCGCCGAGCGGCCAGACCCGATAGCTCTCGACAAGCAGGCGACAGAAGACCGACAGTCCTCCGCCGGCCGCGAAGATGACCCCGGCATATCGCAGCAAAAGCGTCGCGTGCAGCGAACTCTGATCGCCGGAAAAGGCGTCGACAGCGGCCGCGGAAACCCCGCCGACCTTGCCATCGATGGTTTCACCCGCGATCTGGAAGGCCCAGAGCATGCCGCTGAACACAAATCCCAGGATCAGCCCGATCGCCATTTCGCGAGCGACGTCCATCATCAAGACCGACGGCGCGGACAGGTCGATGGCCTGGAACTGGCCGCAAGCCATCAGCCAGACCGCGATGCTCAGCATGATGCTGATGCGCACCAGGGCCGGCACCAGGTTCGGTGCGAGAAAGGGCAGGAGGAAGAAGGCGGCCGCGACACGCGCCACCACCACCGCCAGGGTCAGCAGCGGATGGCCAAGCTCCTCCCCGCCGCTCAAGGCCTGACCATGGTGGGGAACGCGACGAAGATCTGCTCGGCGAACCGATAGATGGCGCCCCCGAACAGCGTGGCGGTCGCGAACAGCGTCAGCGCGATCGCCAGGAACTTGAGGGCGTACTGCAGGGTCTGCTCGTGAAGTTGCGTCGCTGACTGCACGATTCCGACCAAAAGACCGACGATCGACGCGGCGACGATCGGCGGCCCCGAGAGCACCAGCACCAGCCACAGCGCGCGCTCCATCAGCAAGGTGGCCTGGGCGCTGAACATCAGTTGTAAGACAGGACGAGGCCGTGAGCGATCCGGGCCCAGCCGTCCAGCATCACGAACAACAGGAGCTTGAACGGAAGCGACACCGTGGTCGGCGACAACATCATCATGCCCATCGACAACAGGATGTTGGCGACGACCAGATCGATGACGATGAACGGCAGGAAAATAAGGAATCCGATCCTGAAGGCGGCCGTCAGTTCGCTGACCGTGAAGGCCGGCGCGACGATGAGAAAGTCATGATCGGTGATGGCCCGGGCCTTGTCGGACGGCAGCGAGCGACGCGCATTGTCGAGGAAGAAGGCGCGTTCGCGGGCGTCGGTCTGGCGCAGCATGAAGGCGCGCAAAGGCTCCTTGGCGACATCGGCCGCGGCCATCAGCTTCGGAACGTCGCCGCTCACCGCCGGGGCCGGCGCGGCGGCCAGGAGCGTCTGCATCTGCATGCCGACCGGGTACATCACATAGAGCGTCAGGATCAGAGCCAGGCCGTTCACGACGACGCTGGGCGGGGTCTGCTGCAGGCCCAGCGCGCTGCGAAGCAGATTGAGCGAGACCACCACCTTGGTGAACGAGGTCATCATCACGGCGAGAAATGGCGCGAGCGCGATGAGCAGGACCGTGACGATCGCCGAAGCCGGCGAGAAGCTGCCCGCCGGACTCATCGGACTTGGACCTGTTCCACCAGGACCCCGTAGCCGTCGCCCAGCGCGACAAGCTGGCCCTCGGCCACGGTCAGATCCTCCGCTCGTAGTTCGACGCGCAGGAGGTCGGCGGACTCCAGGTCCAGGACACATCCGGGGCCGAGATCGGCGAGCTGGCGAAGCGAGACGGTGATCTCGCCGCAGATCACTTTCAGGCGCACGGGCAGCATCTCGGCCGTCGCCTCGGTCCAAGCCTCCGGCACGGGCGCGCGTTCGAGCCGCCCATCGCCCCCCATTTCTGGCCCGGTTTCCGGTTCGCGGCCGCCGGGATGCTGACCTTCTGGGATGGTGGCGGAGGGCATGAGAGGTCTCCTTGGCGAGGGCGTCGTAATTTCGAAGCGGCAGGGACGGGGCGCGAAACGGCCCAGCGCCAGCGGACGTCCGTCGAACGTGGTGAGCTGGGCTGGCCATCCCGTCTGAAGCGGCGGCAGCAGCACGAGGTCGCCGGGTTCCAGCAGGCCGAGCTCGCCTCGCGGAGCGAGTGGCCCGGCGAACTGGATCTGGCCGCGCCCACGTAGCGCGGGCAGCACCGACGTAAGGGCTCGGGGGCGGGACCGCGCCCCCCACCCCCCCGCCAGCGATCGCTCGCTGCTCACGCTGATGCGCAAGTCGGTGGCGCCCGAGGTGTCCGCCACGGCCAGACGGAAGCGATGCCGGGAAAGCTCACCGATCCCCTGGGGAACGAAAGGCGTCTGCAGGCTGTCTTCGAGTCTCTGGACCAGGTCCTCCAGCGACTGGAGCATGGCGGCCAGTTCCGCGGTTCGTGTAGGATCGAGGGCTGCCGGCCAGGCGACCTGCCGCGTTCCGATGACCTCGGCGATCAGGCCCACCGGCCCGTGCGAGGTCGCGAACACCAGACTGGGTCGTGTTTCCACCGGCGCACCGAAGGTCACGGCAAGTCGGCCGACCTTGTCCCCGTCGACCAGCGCCAGGCCGTCCAGCGCTGCATAGATGGCGTTACGCTCCAGCGCCTCCTCGGGGGCGATCGATGGCAATCGCGCCGAAAGGTTTTCGATCCACTCGCGCGCGGACGACGCCTCGAGAGGAACCTTGCGGGGCGCCGACATCAGGATCCGACCTCGTTCAAAGCGATGCGTTGCCCGTCCACTTGCAATTCGCCGAGCGGCGCGCCCCGGGCCTCAAGCCGTCGGCGCAAGTCCTCGGCGTCGGTCTGCACCCGCCGCGGGTCGCGCAGCGGACTAGCCTCTTCCGTCGCCACGGCGACGGTGATCCCGCCATCGGGCCTGAGCACCAGATCGGCGATCACCATCGTCGAGACCGAGGGCGCAAACCGCACTGAGACACCGCCACCAGAACCTTCACCCGACGGAACGAACTGGGGTTGGGGCTCAGGCCGCCCGGCCGATCCCGCCGCCGCTGGCGCCGATGACGCGGCCTCGGCCGCCCGCGCCCCGCCCCCCGCGATCGAAACCGCCTCGGAAACTGTCGCGCCATCGATGTGCCGGGACTGGCCACGGATCGTGGGCGCGTCGGTCGCAGAGGAACCGTCGTCGTCACCAACGCCGCCGGGCGCGGCCGCGGTCTTGGCCGCCGCTTCGCCGTCGGCGCCCCCTTGCGAAGGGTCCGCGGCGCCCTTGGCGGCGGCCCCCGTCCCCGAGGCGACCGCCGCTGGGTGTGGATCGCCGGTGCAGGTCGGCGTGTCCCGCGACGCCTGGGAGGTCGTGTTTCGGCGGGCGGCGTCGAGATAGCGGTGGAATTCCGAGGGCGGCGCGTCCCCATCGTCCCAAGCCGTGAGGCGATCGGCGGCTTCGTCCTGCAGCGGCGCAATGGTCATGACGCCCCCCCATTGCCGACAGGCCTGTCGGACGCGTCGACCTCATCCTGCCGGTGGCGCTCCTTCACGGCTCGGCGAGCGCATTGCTTACGGATCTGTTGAAGCGTCTCCTGGCGCAGCCTTGCTCGGCGCAGGTCGGCCTGACGGGTCAGGACGCTGGCGCTGGCGGCCTCAACCCGCGTCTGGTCCGCCGCCCGCGCGGCGGATCTGGCGTCGAGGGCGGCAGCCAGGGCGTCCTGGTGGGCCAGATGGCGGTGCAACTGAACGGCGTCACCATCGCCGTCAAAGAGGCGCATACGGCTGGCGTCCAGGCGGCGTCGCGCCGCGATCACCTCGGCGCCCGATCGGGTCAACGCGCGTTCGGCGTGGAGAAGGTCTCCCTGCGCGGCCGCCAGTTCGGCTCCGAAACGCGCCACGCGGAGCGCCCGCAGCCGAAGAAGCTGATCAAGATGGAACCGCTTCATCTGGCGCCCGCGAGCTGGACCAGCCTGCGCAGGTCGGCATCGGGGTCACGGATCTCCTCCGGGGTCTGTCGCAACAATTGCTCGATGTCGGGGTGGCGAGCGATGGCGTCATCCGCGGTGTGATCCATGCCGGGGACGTACTCCCCGACCTGGCGTAGGAACTCGATATCCTGGAACTTGGCGGTCAGGTTGCGAAGGTGAAGGGCCGCCGCGAGCTGGTCAGGGGCCACGAGGCGCGGAAATGGCCGGCTGACGCTCCTGAGAACATCGATGGCGGGATAGCGACCGGCTTCGGCGATCTTGCGGGTCAGGTAGATGTGACCGTCGAGGATCGATCGCACTTCTTCGCCAACCGGGTCCTGCTCCTCTTCATCCTCGAGCAGAACGGTGTAGAAGGCGGTGATCGACCCTTCGGGAGTCCGGCCGGCTCGCTCGAAGAGGCGCGGAAGCTCCGCGAAGACCGACGGCGGAAAACCACGCCGGACCGGAGGTTCGCCCATGCCGAGGCCGACTTCCCTCAGCGCTCTGGCGTAGCGCGTCACTGAGTCCATCATCAGCAGCACCCGGCGGCCCTGCGCCCGGAATCCCTCGGCCAGCGCCGTCGCGGCGTTCGCCGCCCGAACCCGCTCCATCGCCGGGCGATCGGATGTGGCGACCAGGACCACCGAGCGCGCGAGCCCGGCGGCGCCCAGCGCATCCTCAAGGAATTCAACAACCTCGCGGCCGCGCTCGCCGATTAGGGCTACGATGTTGACATCGGCCACGCTTCGCCGCGCGATCATCCCCAGCAAGGTTGATTTGCCACCGCCGGCGGCGGCGAAAACGCCGGTGCGCTGGCCAACTCCAACGGTCAGCAGCAGGTCGATCGCGGCGACGCCAGTGGAGAAGGCCTCGCGGATCGGGCTCCGATCGAAGGGCGGGGGCGCGGGATTGTAGATCGGGCGGCGCGCGTCGAACGCGCGTTGGGGGCCTCGGTCCAACGGCTGACCATAGGCATCGATCACGCGCCCCAAGAGTTCGTCGCCGAACGCGATATCGGCCCTCTCCTCACCGGCCACCACTTCGGCGTCCGGGCCAAGTCCGTGCAGCGGCTCCAACGGGGCCAGAACCACGCCCCCTTCGACCAGGCCGATGACCTCGGCGCGAATGGCGCGGCCGTCGCGCGGATCGACGACGCAACACGCCTGACCGATGCGCAGGGGAATGCCCGTGACGCGAAGAGTTCCTCCGAAGGCCAGCGTCACCCGTCCCCGGCGCTCGAAGACCGGGTGCGAGGGAAGGCCGCGGCGAAGTTTTTGGGACCCATCGGTCATGGCCGCACCTCCGGATCCTTGGAGAGCGCGGCCCGAAAGCCCGCAAGCTGCACGGCGACCCCCGCGCTGATGAGCCCCTGCCCGGTCTCGAACACGCAATCGTCCGCGGCAAGGCGGTCGTCGGCCACGACCCGCAGGATCGGATAGCTGTCGGCGAGCGCCTCGGCGAGCGGCTCCGCGAGATCGGGGTTCACGCGAAGCGTATGGGGCCGCTCGTCGCGGATCGACAGAAGCGCCGTCGAGACTACTTGCCGCAAGAGGGCGATCTCGTCGAAAGCGCCAAGCACGCGTCGCGCCACGTCGAGCGCGAGATCCGTCACGGCGGCGCGCACCTCGTCCTCCGTCGATTGCGCCCTGCGAAGGACGACGGCGACCGTATCCGCCGCGGCCGCCGCGGCCGCCGCCGCGCCGTCCCGCCGCCCCTGCTCGAAACCGGCCTTGGACGCGGCGTCGAGGCGTGCCGCGAGGGTCTGTTCGAACGCTGCTTCGCGGGCGGCCAGCAAGGCCAGCGCCTCCCGCGCGTCCGACGCCAAGGCAAGGTCGGCGCGTGGAACACGCCACCCGACCGCGCCCAGGTTGGCCGCGGAGCCGACGGACAGGAGGGTGACGCCCATGATCACGCCTCCCACAAGGCATGGGCGCGGCGGACGGCCCAGGCCGCGGCGGCGGTGTCGGGCAAAGGCGGGATGTCGGGAAACCGAACGGCTAACGCCGCCGCGAGGAACGGCTGCGGCGCGGCGGCGGCCAGCAGGGCCGCCGCGCCCGCCGTGGCCAGGCTCAGCGGCGTGACCGGCCGAAGGTCCGCCGTCTCGAAGCGCCAGGGCGAAGCGTCCTGGATCGCGGCTTCCAGCGCGGCTTCTCCGATGATGGCGGCCGCGGCCCGTAACGCCTTCCCATCCATGCGCCGCGCCCAGACCGGCGCCAGTCGCACCACGCCGACGAGGCAGGCGAATTCGGACAGACGTTCGGGATCCAGATGGCTCCACGACGGTAGGCTCAGCAGGTCTTCGAACCGCAACGGCGGGGCCGGGGCCGGCGCGAGCAGGCGTCGGTAGCGGCCGCCCGCGGGACCGTCACCGGCGAGCGCGATCAGGCTCGCCGCCGCGCTCCACAAAGCCTGACGCTGAGGGCTCCCGCTCATGCAGGCCTCGCGTTCGTGGGCCGCCCCGATCGCCGCCGAAGCCACGCCGCGCCCATGGCCAGGCAGATGACGCTCCCCACGACGGCGGCGACCGCCTTGCCGAGCGGCGGCGCGTAGGACGGCGGAGTCGGCGGCGGTGACAGGGTTCGGGCGGGGCTGAGCACGACGCTCACCCGGTCATAGGGCAAGCCCTCGACGCTATTGACCACCAGCGCCTTGATGGGACCTACCTGGGAGGTCAGATCGATGTCGGGATCGTATTTTATGAAAACCGCGGCCGAGGCCGGAGCCTTGGTCTGGCTGAACTCGTCGGCCGCGGGCATCGACAGATGCACCCGCGCCGAGACCACGCCGTCGATTTGGGAGATCGTGCCGGCCATCTCCTGCGACAGGCCATAGGTCAACCTCGCATGTTCCTCCAGCGGGGTGGACACCAGGCCCTGTTTCCGAAAGACGTCGCCAAGACTGTCGAAGTGCTCGCGGGGGTACCCCCTGGCCTGCAGGAGCGTAACGGACTCCGCGAACTCATCCTTGGGCGCGGCGATGGTCCAGGTCTTGTTGTCCGTGGTGGACTTGGAGACATCGATGCTGGCGCCGCGCAGGACGGCCGCCATCTCGTTCGCCTCCCGCTCCGTCAGACCGGTATAGAGCTCGCTCTGTTCGCACCCGGCGAGGAGAACGGCTGCGGCGGCCATGAACAGCGTCTTCCACGGGGGACGCATGATCAGCCTTCCTCCCTGAACAGCTGCTGCACGCCGTCCGATCCGCGATCGGCGATATTCGCGGTCAGCTCGCAGTGAAAGAGAAACTCGTTGCAGCGCATCGAGAGCATGATCAGGTCACCCGGCGAGACCGACGCGCCTGCCGCTTGGGTCGCCTGGGCCGCGGCGGCCAGGCGCGTGGCTTCGCTGTTCACGCTTTCAAGAGCGTGGACCAGCGGAGCCACGGCGTCCTGCAGGGTTTCGGGCGGGTTCGGCGACGCGCTGGCGGCGGCCCGGTCAAGATGGGCGCTGAACCCCGCCCCGTCCCCGGCCGTTGAGATGCCTGGCGTGGAGCCCTGTGTCGCGCCGGCGATGGTTGCGATCGACACGGCCGACCTACTGCTTGCGCGCCATGGTCTGCAGTGCGTCGCCGACCGACGAGACGGACGTCGCTTCGCTGTTGGCCATGAAGGCCATGCGCTGCGACTCCGCCGTGAGCAGCGCCACCTGCGACGGATCTTCGCTACCCGCGCTGATCTGGCCGGACATGTCGCTGATCTTCTGGGCTTCCGCATCGAGGGCGGATCCCCACGCCTTCGCAAGCGCTTCAAACCAGGATTCCGCGGATCCGCCGCCGTTGGACGTCGTGGCGTCCGCGCCGTCGAGGCCGTTGGTTCCGATGGTGTTGGTCATGATGCATCTCCTTCGATGTCGACGCTGGTGACGCCTCCTGCGCCCTCGAGCAAAAGCCTGTGCACTTCGATGGACCTGATGGTCTGGCCGGTGGGGAGAACCCCGCCTACGAAGTATTTCGCCCCATCCGCGGTCGCCACGTAGCCGTCCGCGCCGGGGCGCACTTCGACGATGTGGATCGCTTGGGACGAGAGCGGGGGCGGCGTCTCCGTCTGGCGGGTCACGCGCAATTGTCTCAACGCGGGCAGGCTCGTGAGCGCCAGGCGGCGCGGCCCCTCGATCCGTAGCGGATCGGTATCGGCGGGCAGCGCCAAGACGACCTCCCCCGCCGCGCCGGCGGTAGCGATCCCGGTAAGGCCGTTGGAGCGGAAGATGTCTTCGACCTGACGCGCGATCGCGTCGGACGTCGTGACCGCGAGATTGGCGCGCACCTGCCGCGCCTCCAGGGTCGCCATCAGGCGTGCGACGGCGGCGTCGTTTCGAACCACCCCGACGATCAAAGGCGGTCGTTCCTCCCGACTTCGCACCGTCAGGGTGGAAAATCCCGTCTGCCGCAGTACGTCGGCGATTTGATCGGGCCGCGTGATCTGGCGCGGACGGGTGGAGCCCAGGGCCATCGCGGCGGCGGCGGCGAGCAGGCCCAAACCGATCGCCAACGCCGCCGCCCTGGCGATCAACGACCGGCGCAAGGCCCGCGCCAGACGCGCGCCGACCACCCCGCCACGACGGGTCGCCGCGGGCGCATCGTGCACAAAATCCAGGGCCATGGCCAAACGCTCAGCGCGCGCCCAGGTCGGATCCCCGGGCCGTCCATAGGCGATGGCGACGCCGCCAATCATCAACGGTACGTAAGGCGGAAGCAAAGCACGCACCTTGCCGCCCAGGGCCTGACCCAGAACGCTGGCCTCGCCCTCGAGCACCTCGACGGCGGCCGCATGGTCACTGAGCGTCAAAGCGACGCGCTGGCCCTTCATCGCCGGCCGCCGAATGACGATGTCGGCGTCCAGGGCGTGCCCGATCTCGACCCGCGTAAGCGGGGCGATCGGGACGCTTTCAGCCGGCGGACCCGGGCTGACAATGCGCACGACATAGTCATGCCTTTCCTCCGGCAGGGTCGCCAGCGTCATCGCGCGCCCTCCGGCTGGGTCGAACTGGACGAGCCCTCGGGCGACATTGGACCCGCGCCGATCGGCGGCGCGATGGTCGCGCCAGGCGCGGCCAGGTGCGGCGTGATCAGGAAGAGCCGCTCCACATGCCGCACGTCCTTGTGGCTGGCTCTGAAGAGCCGGCCCGCGACCGGCAGGTCACCCAGCACCGGGATCTTGCTGCCGCTGGTGTCGCTGGACTCCACCACCATGCCGCCGACGAGCAGGCTCTGCCCGTTCAGAACGATCGACTCGGTGTTGATCCCCGACTTCTCCACGACAGGGAGCGCCCCGATCTGCTGACCGCCGATGGCGCCGTCCTCGATATCGACCAAAAGCCGAATCCGCTCGCCGCCGCCATCGACCGAGACATGCGGCGTGACCTTCAGCATGGTGCCCGCAGCGACGTTGTAGAGCTCTGTGCTGAGCGAGCCGGCGACGGGGACGAAGAAGGTCTGATTGTTCTGAAACGCGGCCTCCACGTCGGAGAGCGTCACGATCAGGGGATGCGCCGTCACCCGCGCGATCCCTTTTGTTTCCAGCGCCTGCAGGCTGGCCGTAAACCGGTCGCGGCTGCCGATGGCCGCCGTGATGAACAGGCCCTGTCCAGGCTTGCCGACCGTCCCCGGCGCCACGGGATTGAGCGAGATCTCGTTGCCGTCGGACCCGCGGACGTCGAAGCTGAGACCGCTTTCGCCCAGCCGTTCCACGTCCACGTCGATGATCGCCGCTTCGATCTCGACGATCCGCGGTTCGCTGTCGAGCGCCTGGATCAACGCCTCGTACTGCGCGAGGCGGGCGGGCGTGTCGCGCACGATCACCGCGTTCAGGCGCGGATCCGCCTCGATCCTGGGCAGCGCCTCCCGGAGCCTGACCTGGACGGTCGCGGGCGCGGGTGGCGGTAATGGCGGTCTGGCTTCGGCGGGCTTGTCGGCCGCCGCGCGCGCCAGGCCGAAAAGATCCGCCAGCCCCGCACCCAGCGAGTTGTCGCGCCCCACCACATCAGCATGACGATCGGATGCGCGCGATACGCCATTGCTTGCATCCGGCTCGGCGGCCGACGGCGTC
>Ga0209758_1001317_pt1 | contig 30179 bp, 26 predicted proteins | sample AraplaMF_Col_mMF_FD_184258 | JGI IMG/M metagenome (GOLD analysis project Ga0209758, IMG submission 184258) | Arabidopsis root microbial communities from the University of North Carolina, USA - plate scrape MF_Col_mMF (SPAdes) (version 2) | ecosystem: Host-associated > Plants > Roots > Endosphere...
GTGCGGCTGCCGAAGCTCATGACGGAGACAGGCTGATGGCGAGAGTTCCTGCTTTCGCCAAGGCCTTCGCCGGTCGTTGGCGCATCGTCGAGATGGACAACTGGGACAATGACGCCCTCGATCTCGTCGAAGAGGCGCATCTAACATTCCAGGGCCCGGCCGACGGCGAAATCGCATTCGTTGCTCTCAAGGGCTTTCTCGATGTCCGCTACAGCACGCGCAGTGGATCAGCCTGTGCGGAGTTCTCGTGGGAAGGACAAGACGAGAATGACCCGGTCTGTGGTCGCGGATGGGCAGCACTTGGCTCCGCTGGACGCCTTGTCGGGCATATCTATATCCACAACGGAGACGATTCCGGCTTCGTGTGCGAACGCGACTGACTTCTTCAACACCCTGCTAGATGTCTGTTCCCAGCGAACCCATAGTGCCCCGCCGTACACGCCACCCATCGACAAGCCACCCGGCGATCCCGATCGTGTTCCCGATGAAGAGCCGTTTCCCGATCCCGAACCGGACGAACCCGCTAATCCTTTCGTTCGTACGGCCACTCACTGTCCGACGTGGGGTCTTCTTTGCCGTGGCGTTCGCTTGCAGCCGGGGGATTGAGGATGGGCAACCACTGGGGGACGACCTTCGGCTCGAGCTTGAAGATTTCGTGGACAGCCTTGTTGTCAACGGCGCCAGACAATCCGAGGTATATCAAGCCATCAAGGACGAGATCGAAAGTCTTAAGGCGGCGTATGGCGGGATCCGGATCCTGCAGAGGACGATCCCAAGGCCGAGGTCGAGGAGCCATCTAATGATTGGCCGGCATCATCCCAAGGCTGATGACAGCGAATTACGCAGGTTCCCGATTTAGGATCCTCAATGTCCTTATCTGGTCAGCCAGCGCAAGTAGCGCTTTCGATACCGTCTCGTCCGACATCTGATCGATGTTCCTTGCAATGTCGTCTATTACCCGCTCGGCGGCCTCGTCGAATGGCGCCACCTTGCCAGTCTTCACGAGAAGACCGCGGAGCGCACCAGAGACAGTGACGCCACGCTCCAGCAGCCGGCGGCGCTCGGCCTGCGGCAGTTTCGGAATACTGTTCGCTGCCCGCACGAATTCGACGATGAGGTTGGTGGTCACCGTCACTGCGAATTGACCTCCGGGAGCGGCTTTCCAGTGAACTTCGACGAGTTCACATCCCTGGATACCCGATGGAATTCCAGTTGGTGGTCGAGGTTCTTCTTCAGGAGTTCCTTGGCACTTCTGCTCGGTGTCGTTGGATCCAACCATTCCTTGTAGGCGGTGGGATCAAGAATGACGGGCTGTCTGTCATGGAGCTTCGACATCGGTTCCCCAGCTGGCATCGTGACGATCGAGCAGCTCGTGACGCCAAGCTTGTCGTTCCGCGCCCAGATCCCAGCAAAAGAGAAGGGCGTGTCGCCCGGAAGGTGGATGTGCCATGGATCCTTCTTGCCATCACTCTCGTTGAGTGTCCATTCGTAGAAGGCTGAGGCGGGGATCAGGCAGCGCTTGCTCTTAAACGCTTCCCGGAAGGCCGGAGCTGTGTCGACCGTCTCGATGCGGGCTTTGAACATGGCCTGGGCATCTCCTTTGCCCAGAATGGCACCAGCTACCAACGAGCTTCCTCGGCTACCTGCGCACCTCAGCAACATTGTGCACCATAATACCAGATTGGGTGGGAGCGATATTGAACATGGGGTAATCGCGGCGCGCGTCACCCGATGCTAGGCACGAAATGTCTACTGGCGGGGGTGGTTGCCCCCGATAAGATGGAAATACGGGCTCACGATTGGAACCGGGCCCAAACATCAAATGGAGGCAACCGTGGACCAATATATAGGGCTGGACGTTTCATTGAAAGAAACTGCAATCTCGATCCGACAGGAGGGGAAGCGGATCTGGCGGGGAAAGTGCCCATCCGACCCAAAACTTTTGTCGGAGATGATCCGCAGGCACGCCCCTCACGCCAAGCGCGTTGTATTCGAGACGGGTCCGTTATCTACGTGGTTCTATCATGCGCTCACGGCCGAAGGAGTGCCGGCGATCTGCATCGAAGCGCGGCACGCCCAAAGGATTTTGGATGAGACGCTCAACAAGACGGATGCCAATGACGCGGATGGCTTAGCTCATTTGGCCGAAGCCGGATTCTACAAGACGGTTCGGGTAAAGGCATTCGACAGCATGCTGACACGCACGCTGGTGACCGCTCGCAATCAGTTGCTCAGCATCTCGACCCAGCTCAGCAATCAAATTCGCGGTCTGATGAAGACTTTCGGTCTCATTGTCCCGAAAGGGAGGGGGCGAATATTTGACGGGAACGTGAGACAATTCCTGGATGGGAATGACGCCTTGGCTAAGATCATATTGCCTCTGCTCGACGCCTGGTGCGACATACGAAGACGCGCTGCCGGTCTTGATCACCAGTTGCTCGCGGCAGCACGGGGAAGTCAGGAGACCAAGCTTTTGATGACGATCCCAGGGGTCGGCGCGGTCACCGCCATCTCGTATGTCGCCGCAATCGAAGACCCAGACAACTTTAAAAAGTCGCGCTCCGTTGGCGCCTGGCTTGGATTGACAACGCGGCGTTATCAATCAGGAGAGGTCGATTATGACGGCCATATCTCGCGACGAGGCGACAACCGTCTGCGTGGGCTGCTTTACGAAGCGGCGATGGTGCTTCTTACAAGAACCAGTGCTAGGACCGAATGCAGTCTGAAGAATTGGGGGCTCAAGCTGCGTGACCGGCTTGGCTTCAAGCGCGCTGCGGTGGCGGTCGCCCGAAAGCTTGCCGTCATCATGCATAGTATGCTCAAAACAGGAGAAATGTTCAACGCATTGGCTGGCGCTCCCGTATAAAGCGAAAGTACCTGCCTTAAACCTCAACGCGTCAAATCTGATTTGAGGCGTACTCAGCGTCCGTGCCACGGACGTGGGTTGGATCATTCCGTATGTTGCGGCTGCAGCTCGTTGAGACTTGCGTTTTGAACAAAGGAAGGTCCACCCTGCGAAGACCCATTATGCGGCGATCCTATGTCGACCGCGAAGACAACCCTGCCCCTGGCACCGGATGGCTGTAAAGAAAAAAACGACGCTGAGGCCCGATCTATCGAATTGATACGCCGTTTTGCGTGCTGCAATACGGTGCGATACTGAATGGCCAAACCAACTTGACTAATGGATTGCGATTAGACAACCGCGCCTTGGTGTCGGCCTCGCTCGATCTGCCAAGGGAGTTCGTACAGATCTACGAAAGCTGGCCATTCCTGTTCAAACGGGAACCTTCCCGACATTGCGCTCGATGCCCTAACTCTTGAGAAGCGCAAGTTCGCGCGTCAGATTGCGGTTAGTAATACCGAAGTCATATGATTGTCAGCTGGTCGACGTCCGCCGGGTGAATTGCTGGCCTTCTTCCTCGCCAAGCTTGTGGCTCGAGATGAAAAAGAATGGATTGAAGGCGAATGCCGCCGTCGCGAGCCACGTTGCCAGAGCGATCTTCATCGGAGCGAGGAAGATGAGGTCTGCAATCTGCTCCGACCCCACAAGCCTCTCTTCATTCGAACCGTCTGACTGCGGCACCGGAAGCGCCAACGCAACTTTCGGGCTGGTTTCGATCCGGCCTAGTGGGATCGGCATTCCAATATTTGTGTCCGACATGGCGGTGGTTCTCCGTTCAGGTGCTCTCAAAACATCGACGATGCGAGTATGTTCCGCAGTGCAGCAATTTCTGTTCATTCCCTTCGATAGCCAGACCAGACGGCCCATGCTACCGATTGCTGAAGTTGAGGGACTCACAATGAGAAAGAAGCTGGTTGCAGTCGCGGTCGCGGCCCTGGTGCCCGTCGTGGCGATGCTGGGATACAACGAATTCGCAGTGCGTCAGCAGCGGGCGGCGGAGGTGCGCCTCCAAGCCGCACAGTCCGCCCGTCAGGCCTCTTCTGAAGCCGAACGCATCGTCGAGGGCCTTCACTCCCTCCTCACAGCCGTGACTTCCATGCCGTCGGTCAGGCATCTCGATGTGGCTAACTGCAACGATGCCTTGCGATCGCTCGCGGGTAACGTCCCAAACATACAGACGATTTTCGTGGTGCGGCTCGATGGAACCCCCGCGTGCGGTAGTATCGAAATCCCCGCCGGAGCGACGTTCGGCGACCGGGACTACTTCAAACATGCCGTCGAAACGCGCGATTTCGTTGTCGGCACATACACCAAAAGCCGGATTACGGGCCGCGCCGTACTGCCGCTGGCGATGCCCGTGATGGACGGTAACAGGGTGACCTCAGTGGTGGTCAGCGGGATGCTTCTCGACTGGCTGCAGAACCGCATCACGGAACGAGGCGTGGCTCGCGGAAACGCCGTCACTCTCGCAGACAGCGACGGCCGTATCGTTGCCCGCGTACCGCTCCCGGAAAAATTCGTCGGCACTGTTATTCCCGACGAATACCTGAAGTTGGTACATGCCGGGGAGCCAGGTGTCGTGCAGGTGATGAGCCAGGACGGCACTGAACGCGTGCTAGGATACAGGCCTATCTCACTGCCGGGGACGCCGCTGTACGTCAGCGCCGGGCTTTCTACCGCCGAGGCCTTCGCGCCGATCAACAGGGCCACATTGACGAACTCGATCGGCATCGCGATGGGCGCACTTGTGTCCCTGCTGCTTTCCACGTTTATCGGCAACCGCTTCCTGGTGGCACCGATCTCAAGAATCTCGGAGGTCATGCAGAACTGGAGGGATGGGAAAACCAGGGCTAGAACGCAAATGAAGCCCATCGATGAACTGCATGCCGTCGGGGCGACGCTGGACAAATTGCTCGACGAACTCGATGCCCGGCGGCATGAAAACGAGAAGGCCGAGGAAACGCGGGAGCTTCTGGTCAGGGAGCTTGCCCACAGGGTGAAGAACGGATTTGCGTTGGTGCAGGCGATAGCGCGTCAGGCCTTCGCCAAGGCAGAGCCGGAGCGCTATCACTCCTTTTCTGAGAGACTAACGGCCCTCGCCAGCACGTACGACTTGATCCTGTCCAGGGAAGGATCGGCCTCGTCGCTGCGCGATGTCGTGTCGGCCGCCCTTCGCGCGCATCTATCGGTGCCAGACCGGATCGTTCTCGAGGGCGTGGAGGTGCAACTGTCGCCGGAACTTGCCCTACCCCTATCGCTGATCATCCACGAACTCGCGACGAATGCGACCAAGTACGGAAGCCTTGGTGCGGAGGACGGGCGCGTGTCGCTCCACTGGAAGCTGTCGGAAGACAGGGTTCGACTGGTGTGGCAGGAGCTTGATGGGCCGCCAGTGAAGGCTCCGGAGAGGACAGGCTTTGGCACCGTGCTGATCAGCCGGGCTTTTCCCGCAAAGGCAAAGGCAGAAAGCCACGCCGAGTACAGGCCAGATGGTCTCGTATTTGAAATGTCCTTTTCCGTGGAACCAGCATCAGTGCCAAGAGTTTCGCTCTATTCCGAGGAAGCATGATGACCAAGATTAAAATACTGATCGTCGAAGACGAACCTCTGGTCCGCATGCTTGCTGTCGATCTCATAGAGGATGCCGGATTCGAAGCCATCGAGGCTTCAGACGCTGATGAGGCCATCGTCATCCTTGAGCGAGTGCCCGAAATCCGAATATTGATGACAGACATCGACATGCCCGGAAGTATGAACGGACTGAAGCTTGCCGCCGCTGTCCGGGACAGATGGCCCCCGATTAAGATCGTGGTGGTCTCCGGGAAACAGCGCCCGCTCGCGTCGGACATGCCGGAGCACAGCTTGTTTTTCTCAAAGCCCTACGACATCCGGAAGATGTCGGAAACATTGATCAAAATGGCGGCCTAGGCGCAGCGGGCAGGAGCCGACCACCACCATTCGAAATGCCAGCGAACCAGCTTGCGGAAGGCGTCGTCCAACAAAAATGGCGATGTAATCCGAAGCGCGTTCCCACCAAACAGCTCCGTGCTCGCCAAGCGCGACCTTGGTTGCGGTGCGGCTTTGACCCGAGCGTCGCGTACTGCCCATGGGCCAGACGTGAGATCACGGACTAACAGCACCCTCACTGCTTCGTTGAGCGCGGGATTGAACTTGCGCCAGAGACGGCCCTTATAACCGAATAACTGCCGTCCTACGTCTCGGGATACGCAGCGATAGGTGTCATACTCCGCAATTGTAAGGGCCTCGTATGAGCGAGGCCCTCTGTCTACGATGAGGAGGGGGGCGTCGACCTACTTCTTGTCGAGATCCTGCGCCATCATATAATGATGCTGCAAAGCAGGAAGAGTCTTGGCTGCCCAAGCCTTAAGGTCAGCATTCTCACCTTCTTCGGAATAGCGCTTGAAGAGATCGACTGCATCTTCATGCGCGTCGACCTGCTCATCGACATATTCTTTGATGAAGTCGGCCGCCTCGAGTTTGCCGAGGTCGTCCACCCTCTTTTTGTCATCTTCAGTCAGTGCGGCGACTGGCGCACCCTTGACCTTGCCGCTGTCGATCAATGCCTTCAGTTCCGCCGAGGTCTTCTCGTGATCGGTGATCATCTGCTGTGCGAACTTCTTGACCGAATCGTCGCCTTTCTGAAGTGCAAGCTTATCCATTGCGTCGACTTACATGACTTGTCCTTCCTCCATGGTCATGCGGTCATCGAGCGCGCCATCGCAAGCGGCACGCCCGTTTGCGTGAAGTTTGCGCGCGACGAGAAGTCGTGGAAGGTATCGGTAACCGTCGACGACGCTGTAGAGCAGAAGGCTAGCGATTATTCGCACGGCTCAATCGGCGTGGATCTAAACGCTGGGCATGTATCCATTGCCCATGTCGACGCTTCGGGGAACCCGGTCGAATCCTTCGATATCCCCTGTGTCACTTATGGAAGGTCTTCCGATCAGGCCAAGGACTCAATCCGTCAGGCTGCGGCGCAGATCGCCGACTTGGCGGAGCGTCTCGGCGTCCCTATAGTGTCGGAGAAGCTTGATTTCTCGAAAAAGAAAGCGACCCTCAAGGACTCGAGCGATCCGCGCTACTGACCGCGCTTGGCCGAGACGCTGCGCACCGGTGTTGTCTTTGGGATCGTCGAGGCGATCACGCCGCTTATCGGCTGGGCAGCCGGTGTTGCCGCGGCCAAGTTCGTGACGGCGGTCGATCACTGGATCGCATTTGGTCTGCTTGCCGCTGTCGGTATCAACATGCTGCGCGCATCGATGAGCAGTGAGCAGGAGGAAGACAAGAAAGCCGGGATGTCCTTTGCCATGCTGATCGCAACCGCAATCGGCGCCGGCCTCGATGCCATGGCGGTGGGCGTTTCCCTGGCGTTCCTTGAGGTCAACATTCTGGTCATCGCGGTTGCGATCGGTGCTGCAACCTTCCTGATGGCATCGGGCGGTTTGCCCGTCGGTCGCCTGATCGGTGAGCGCTTCGGGCGCTACGCCGTGGGCGTCGCTGGCGTCGCACTGATCATTCTCGGCTCATCGATCCTCTACGAGCATCCTGCTGGCTAGGTGACCCGGTCTGACGCAAGCCGTCGCGACCTGCACGCTCAAGCCTTGATCAGCCGCACTTCAGTTCCCCAGGGATCCATTGCAATATAGCCGTCGGGAACATGGCCGCCGATGCCGGCCGTGTTGAAGCGCTTGATCTGCTTTTCGTAGAGCAGGGGTTCGGATATCGTCAGCGAAAACCAGCCAAGCCCGGTTTTTGAGCTGTCCCGGCCACCTGCGCCAGCGCTGCGCCATGTATTGACCGCCACGTGATGGTGATAACCACCCGACGACAGGAAGGCAGCGTTGTCACGCTCGGCGCTGGTAGTGGCGAGGCACAGCAGATCGCGATAGAAGCCGTTTGCCTCATCGATGTCGCCGACGCGCAGATGAATGTGGCCGATGCGCAGCCCCGCGGGTGCAGTGTTATAGGTATCCTTTGACATGTCGGTCAAACCGGCGATCGCATCGATATCGAGTTCCTTTGTGCCCATGGTGACGATACCGTCCTTCCATTGCCACTGATCTCGTGGCCGGTCGGAATAGACCTCGATCCCATTGCCTTCGGGATCGGTCAGATAGATGGCTTCACTGACACTGTGATCTGCAAACCCATCGAGCGGGATTTTGGCCACTGCGGCGTGCACCAGCCAGCGCGCGAGATCGACCCTGGACGGCATTAGATAGGCGATATGGAAGAGGCCGGCCGACGTCGGATCCTCGAAGCCAGCGTCCGGGATGCTGGTCAAGTAAAGCAGCGGCTCGTTGGCAACGCCAAGCACGACTTCCTCGGCGCTTTGTGCAAGCACCTTAAGGCGCAGCGTGTCTTGATAGTATCGGCTCATGCCGGCGAGATCGCGCACGCGCAGGCAAGCGCTCTTGATATGCGCGGCAGTGGTTACCCCATACGGCAACGTGGCCGCTACAGGCATTGCGCCCGGTTCGGCCTTTACGGCATTGTTGAACACGGCTGAGAGCGGGGTGATGCCCGCAAATTGCAGGAGGTGGCGGCGGCTGATGACCATTGAGACGATCCGGTGGCTGGCGTGTTCATTCCCCGCCCACCGCTTCTAGTCTTTCGGCCGGTTCATCAAGTCAAAACTATGTGTTCTCAAGGAGGAATGTCGAGGGCAGTGGTAGGGAAAGGTCAGCTTCGAAGGTGAGGCTGGGTCTGCAGTGAGGTCGTGCATGGGCGCTGCGATGCAGCTAGAGGTAAACTCCCGTCATTTCGGCAAGGCGCGCTATCAGGCTGTCCTGGAACCGCACGTCTTCGACCGCGGGTGAGGGCCGTTGGCGTTGTCGGTGGTACCAATACCCTCCAGATGTCATCGCCTCACGATCGTTCTCGACTGCCAGCCACACCTGGGTCTGGTGACCCATCTCGAGGTCGTCCGACGCGTTCGGCCCACCCATTTTCGTGGGTACCCAACCAGGATCGACGGCGTTGCTCAACGTTTCCGGCCACAATCGCGCCACGGCGCACGCTAGTGCAGCCACATGCAGCTTGCTTTCCGAATAGGCCGTGCTTGCCTGCCAGCTCCGGGCTTGCCAATCAATGTCGGCCAACGCGCTATCCGCGCTTCGGTGCATTCCGCTGCTAAGGTATACCAGCCGATCGGGCCGCTCGATGAGCGCGGTCAGCATGTAAGGGGCAAGCGTGTTCACGGCCAGCGTCGTCGCATGCCCCTCTCTCGTGCTGCCTCGCTCAGATTGGAGATAGACGCCCGCATTGTGAATGATCGCATCCATGCGTCCAATTTCGTTTACTTGCTTTGCAAGTGATCGGATGTCATCCGCGCTGCTCAGGTCACCAATGACGATATGATGCGAGCCAGCAAGAGTGCTGGAAATGGTCTGGCTGCGTTCGCGAGATCGAGCATGCAGGATGACGTCATGTCCGGCGCGTGCCAGGTTCTGCGCGGCCGCGAGGCCAAGTCCATCTGCCGAGCCCGTGATGAAAATCTTACCCAAAAAACCCTCCCCTGAAAGGCGAACTTTGTGAGCGGTTGACGCATGAAAGTTCTGCTACGAGATCGAAAAAATACCGGTTAAGCAACGGCTTGAATTAACATGCTAAAGTCTTGGATCAGTGCGCGACGCCAAGCTGGCTACGTCGTATTCGGTCCCGGTCGTTCAAGACGCCCACGAGACGTTCGACCTCGTACGCTTCCAGCGTGTCGAGTATCGCGCCGAAAAAATCGGCGGGCTGCCGGTAAACAGGTCGATGACGGACCAGTACTGATCCGATGTGTTTTTGCCAGAGTGATAGCGCTTATGGCTCATACTCAAGAGGATAGCGCTGGCGGGGCTTTTGACAAGAATATCTCCGGCGTGAGAGTTGCAGCGCGCTTCACATTGGGCGCTTTAATATCGAGTTCCCCTATCGCTGCGGCAACAGCCAGGCGATTTTATCGAACTTCGACCATCGGTCTCGATGGATGCTTTGCCGATTACTGCAGGCGCTGCTTTGCGTTGAGGAAATCCATTACGGGCTCTGTTTGGATTGGCCCGGGATCCGTCCACTCGCTGCGTCACTCGATCCAGACCGGAAATCTTGTCCCCTCTGAACGATTTCGTGTCTCGCTCGTTTTGCCAAGCATGTAGGGATTGGAATTTTTATGCGGTTAGTTTTGCTTTCCTTGGCGTCTTTGACGTCTCTTGCCTGGCTTTTCACCTTATATTTCGTGATGCACATCCATTTGTCGTAGCAAGTCGCCCTTTGGGATTTGCAGTTTTAGAGAATCGTGCTGGTATTGTTTCACCACAGCTAACATTCAAAGGACGCCTTATGAGCCCGTTCGATCTAGCTGCAGTAACATTTGCAAGTGGAGCCGCTACCGGCGCGCTTTCTCTTGGTGTGTACGTCTGGCTCAGGGGAGAAATCCTACGACGACGGGCAGGGCCGAATACCGATGATGCAGCACGTGATCTCGCAATGCAGTCTGTGTTGGCCATCGATGACTTCGTTGGGGCCTGTTACATCGCAGCGCACGATTTCCCCGAATACGATGTCGGTGACCCTGAAAATTTCTTCCTGCATTCCGACGATCCGGTGATCGTACTTCCGAAAGACGCGAACTGGTCGCTGCTCGGTCGCGAGCTTGCTGATGAAATCAGATGGCTGCCCAATCGTCTACGAAACGTGCAAGATGGTTTGGAGTCCATCGAAATTGAGCCACCCGAATTCAATGACCTTTTTGAGCACAGGCAAGACGATTATGCTCGCCTCGGCTTGAGGGCGATGGAGCTGGTAGAGCGTATCTGTGCTGAGCATCTCCTGCCATTGCCGACCCGCCCGGACTACTACAATCCTAGAAGCGATTTCGTCGATAAGATCCGGGAAATGGACGACTTCTGGCGACGCCGCGCTCAAAGCGCGCGACATGTCCCAGACGAACCATCGAACGTCACGCCCATCTTCGGGCGAAATGCGGTTCCGGAAACTGCGTCGACTTGATCTCACAATACCATTCTTGTGTGTTTCGAGACCTTCTGAAGTCAGCAACCGGGTTTTACTCCCGGCGCTGGACCTCATTTGTTTTGCCTGTCGGCGGTCGCACCATCCAATCCATTACGCTCATGGAAGATCGCCACGATCGACGTCGGGGCATCACCGCGCGGAACGCCAAAGATGTAATGGTCGCCACAGCGCGTCATGCGCAACATGGGTAGAGCGCTACGTCTCTGAATTTCCCATGACCGGCTGCGAGGTGGCGAATGGGCAGGACGCAGTCGGCCCAGAGCGGTGTTCCGCGAGCGCCGTAGCGATCAGGGGCGGCGATCAAAGTATGGAGTTATCGCGACGTCGCCATGGGGCGTTGACGCCCCTGCGTTCACCTCTCCGGCAAGCCGGCTTTCCGGAAGCCATCGGCGAAGTGGTCTCCCACATTTGTGTCGCGGAGCGGCTGGGAGTTGAGCCAATGGTCGATCGTGAAATGGGGATGGGCGATCAGGAACAATTCTGCTTCTCGGTGCGCTTCCTCGTCATCGCCCAACTGCGCAAGCGTCGCAGCCAGGAATTTGCGTGAGTTTGTACGATAGGTCTCCTCCCTGCGCAGGGTAACCTTCGCCGCCTTATAGTCGTTCGCGGCGTACTGTGCCTGCCCGAGATGACAAAGGTACCAGCAGGCTGGGTAGGGATTGAGCCGCAAGGCTTTTTCGATCTGCGCCAGGCCGGCCGCAACCTTGCCATCAAGCACGGACATGTCCGACATGGCAGCCCAGGTGTCGGCGTGGTTGGGGTCCAGCTCCAGGGCCTTGGCGAAGGCTTCCTCCGATTGCTCCCATCGCCGCTCATAAGCCATGATGGTCCCCAGAATGTATCGGCAGCCTGCATCGTTGGGATCCAGGTCGACCGCTTTCTGCGCCAAAGTCACTGCCATCGCCCGGTTTGGATCTTCGGGCTCGCCGAAATGAGTCCAGGCGAGCCAACGGTTATATGCGAGAAGACCGAGCGCCTCGGCATATGACGGCTCAAGTTGAACGGCGCGCTGGAGCAGCATATGTGCCTCGCGTTCAGTCTGAGGTGACTCTTCCGTCAGGAGGCGGGCGCGGACACACAGATCGTATGCCTCGACGTTCTTCGGACGATTGCGTTGCGCCGGGGCGGTCAGCCGGCCAACGAGGGCTTCGACGATCTTGGCGTTGACTTCGTCCTGCAGCTCGAAAACATCTTCCACCGTCCTGTCAAACCGGTCGGCCCACAGGTGTTTGCCGCCAAGCGCGTCGAACAATTGCGCATTGATGCGGACACGCCCCATCGCGCGTCTGGCGCTCCCCTCGAGGACGTAGCGGACGCCGAGTTCCTGGGCGACCAGCCGTACGTCGACCGCTTTGCCCTTGTAAACGTAGACGGAATTGCGCGCGATGACGAACAGGCCAGCCGTACGGGACAGGTCGGTAATCAGGTCTTCGGTCAAGCCGTCGACAAAATGCGTGTCCGCTTCATCCCCGCTCATATTGGTGAATGGCAAGACGGCGATCGAGGGACCTTCGGGCAACTGCAATATGCTCTGCAGCGCATCCGGCCAATGCCACACGTGGACCGGCCGGGTCAGGTTCTTCAGGTAGCGCTCGCCTGCATCGAAGAACCGCTCGTTGATCTTGCCGACGATTTCGCCGTGGACGCCGGCTGAAATGCAGATGCCTCCCGATGCGGCTTGCGTCTGAAGGCGCGCGGCGACGTTTACGCCGTCGCCGAGGATGTCAGAGCCGTCGCCGATGACATCTCCCACATTGACGCCGACGCGTAAAAGCAGACGTCGGTCTCCCGAGGTCTCGGTGGCAGTGGTGGCCCGTTGTATTTCCAGCGCTGCCTTGACCGCATCCAATGCGCTAGCGAATTCGATTAGGAAGCCGTCGCCTACGATCTTGAAGATTCGACCGTTGTGGAACGTCACGGCGGGCTCGATAACGCCGGAACGGAGCGCCCGGAGGTTCTCCACCGTCGCGACTTCATCAGCCTCCATCAGGCGAGAATATCCCACCACATCGGCAACGACAATGGCGGCAAGACGCCGCTGAAGAGATGGATCTGTCATCTGAGGACAAGCCTAACGACTGAACTCGCAGGGTATTGTTCGCCCTTTGGTGAGTCAACAAGTCGTAAGCCTGTCACGGCTGCTTGGCGGAGATGCAGGTCACCGCCTATGTATGCCGCTGATAAGATGATATGACGCGCTGAATCGCCGCAGATTGCACCCTGCTAAAGCGGGCGAAAGCACGACGGCTCGAGAAGCCAGTGAAATCGTGTGGCCGTAAGACCTTGACTGGGGTTGACCTGAGGCGGACATTCAGACGCACTCAACATCGTAATCTTTCGCTCTGCAGTCGAACCCGGAGGAGTGGATGTCTCGTGAGATTGTCTCGTCTACGGCGCTGCCAAAAGCATCTCCGTACTTTAGCCATGCTGTAAAGGCTGGGGGCCTAGTATTTGTCTCGGGCACGGCGCCGTACTCGCCAGAGACGGGTGAGCTTGTGGGGATATCTATCCAGGAGCAGACCGCCCAAGCGCTTCGCAACATTGCCGCCATCCTGGAGGCAGCCGGCACGGATCTAGACAGGGCCGTGAGTGCTACGGTCATCCTCGCTGAAGAAGAGGATTTTGCGGGCATGAATGAGGAGTGGCTAAGGTGGTTTCCAGCGCGCCCTCCGGCGCGCCAGGGGGCAAAACTCCCCGTAAAGGTCCCGGGGCTCAAGATTTCGATCGCCATGATCGCCATGATCGCCGAAGAGTGAATTTGCCTTTGGCATGGAGCGCCGCAGACATTTGAGTGCTCGCGAGGTTTAACGCGATGGTCACTGCGGCTGCGATGGCAAACTTCCCGGCTTCCATCCAGCGCCCTAAACTGAGGTCGATAGCGCCGCGCAGGCGGCCGTCAAATGGAGATTCCCGATCAGCTCAGTTGTATCGACGACGAGGCGGTTTGGCGGTCTCCGCTTCGCCAGCGCGCTTAGGTAAAGTTTTCCGTCTGGAACCGTACCAACGAAATTAGGAGCTTTGCTAATTGATGATGCACCCTAAATATTGTCGATGACGAGGATATTGCGTCGTTGGGAGGATATGATGGCGAATAATGCTTGGAATGCCCCAGTAGCTGTGAATTTCCCGCATCAGGAACAGAAGGTTATCGGTGGTCCGTTTGAGGCCATGACCTGCCTCACTGACAGGTGGCCCAATATGAGTGGCCTGAAGTTTTTACGTGCCCGCATGGCTTGCAAAGCCGCGCTCGATGGTCGCCTGAGTGCGGATGACGCACGGGTATTCTTTGTCGACGCCGTTGGCGAGGCCGGTGGCAAAGCACACTGACCGTAGACACCGTCGAAAAGACGTTTGCCTCGTTGCAGCGTTTCTGGCTTCCGACTAGGCAAGGCACACACCTGGGTTACCTATCTGGTCGACGGGGGGGACTTTTCCGATAACGAACGATCGGGATTGGGGACCGGTCGTCCTGGAAGATAATCGTACGCGATTTCAGATTTGGCTTACTCTAAGAAAGCATCCAACTCGAGCTTGATAGGAGGCTTGCGTCCATGGCAAAACTGGGGAGGGTTGGACATCGCCAGGACGAGCGGTCACTTCGGCACAACCTATTTGTCGCGAACCCGGCGTCGCGTCGGCAACACGCCGATCTGGACCGACCCGTACTCTCACGACTGCCAGCGAATATGCGTAGTAAATCGGTCACGAGAAGGGTCGAGACTGGGAAGGAGCTGTGATGTTAAGCTGCACATAGGGACATTCACTACGGGCGCAATCTTGACATCTGCTGCAGGCAAGAAAAGCTTGTGACCCCACCTTTGGAGCTCGCCCCAGATGCTCCTTCACCACCGGCGCGTGATTGACCACAACGACTACCGCCACGCCAATTGGTTCCAAGCCTCTGAATTTGAAGCGAAAGCCAAGCTAATGTGATTTGTCAAAAAAATATGCGCATGGAGCCAATCCCTTTGAGAAGCCCCCGTGGGAGGAGCGAGGGGCGGCGAAGGATCAGCGAACACCAACCCTTCGCCGGTCGCCAAGGCGGACAAGGGACAAAACCGTGGCGATCCTGCTCTAACTTGCGTTTATCGAGAGAGTTCCGGGTAGCGTGAAACGCGGGTTGGCTTGGTACGAGCTACCCTAAAGCAGATAACGTGGCGTTGAGCGGCCAAACGAGGGATCGGTGGCTGACTTTGGGCGCTCAGGCTTGCACCTGAAAATGGCCCACTGAGCCTTTGTTTGGTGAACTCGATCAGAGGCCATTGGACGACTGTGTGTGGCGTGTGCCGCATTTCTCCGCCCATCGATCTTATGGGCAGCTGTCCGGAACCTAGTCACATGACTGTCGTTGACTACCGCCAGTTTGCCCGTTTCCCCGATACATGGTTCAGCTTGATGTCAGTAGATCCCCAAAACCAAGTTTGCGCTGCAAATTCAGCCTTTGTCGCCAGTGAGCTGGCGCGCCATGTCGAAGCCAGCCGCAGTGAAGATATTGTCTTCGTCGCACGCTCGGACGGGCGTGCAAAGCGCATCGTCGAGGCATGCGACTGCATCTCGCTCGGGAGCAAACTCATATATCTGCCCGCGTGGGATTGTCTTCCATACGATAGGGTACCGCCATCGAGAGCTTCAATGGGAATGCGAATGGATGCCCTGCGCGACTGGCTGGCGACGGAGCGGGGCGGACGACTATGCGTGACATCACTTGAGGCAATGCTGCAGCGGGTCCCACCTGCGGATGTTATCCAGTCGACCTATTTCAAAGTAGCCGTCGGCAGCCGGTTTGATCTCTCATCGTTCGAAGCTTTCCTCTCGCAGACAGGCTACGCGGTCGACGGTGTCGTCGATGAACCTGGTGAGGTCGCGATCCTAAAGGACGTCGTTGATATATTTCCTGCCGGTGGTAACCAACCAATGCGATGCTATCTGAACGGAAACGGTATTGTCGAGGAACTCTGGTTTTATGATGCGGCGACACAACGCACGCAAGCAAGCGTTCAAACGATGTTGTTTGGACCAGCTTCCGAAGTCGTCCTCCGCCCCGAGAATCTTGTAGAACCACCGAGTGGGCAGGCCATTTACGCCCAGATTCTTGCAAACTATGGCACACTCCAAACGGTATTCGACTTGTTGAGACCCGCTGCTTTTTTGGTAGAGGACGAGGTAGACGAAAGGGTCGACGAATATCTCGAGATTATAGAGGACGCGCGAATAGCGGCCGGGGCGCCTTTGACGCAGCGCTCGCTCTATCTCGATCGCGAAACCTGGGAAAACACGCGCACGTCGCCCGGCTGGTCGAGGCTCGATACGGAGGGCTATTTACCGCTAGAAACAGGAGGGAAAGGGTTCAGAGCCCTAATGGAGATTGCCAACAACGCGGCCGCCGACGGAGCCTCCCTCGCTATAGTGGGGGACGAACCTCAGTTGACCCGATTGACGGATCGCCTGAGCAAATCGCTGACCACAAAAGTGGCGCCTACCAGAACTTGGCAAGAACTCTTGGAGGCAGGACCGAGTGTCCGAAGCGGAATGGTCCCGTGGACAGAAGGGTTCATAGATCGTAAGCGAAATTTGGTGGTGGTGGCTTGCCAGGACATTATTGGTCCGCCGATCGGCCACCAACGCAACCTCGCAGCGTCGACGCTCCGTGCTCCGGATCTCCAGATTGGAGACGTCATCGTCCATGAAGACCATGGGGTCGCAATTTTGCGCGCAATCGAAACCACCGTTGTCGAGGGCGTAGAATTTGACACCGTGCGGCTCGAATATCATGGGGGTGCTTCGATCATCGTTCCGATGAAGGATTTTGGCCTCCTTTGGCGATACGGGGCCGAAGCCTCTTCCGTCACCTTGGACCGGCTCAACACGAAAGGATGGGCGAAGAAGCGAGATGACCTTGAGCAGGATATCAAGCTCGCAGCAAGACATCTCGTGGAAGTTGCTCGTCGACGGTCCGAGACAAAATCAGAGCCGCTATCGCCACCGCAAGACCGGTACCAAAAATTCGCTGCGCGCTTCCCCTACACTCTCACGACCGACCAAATGAACGCCATCGATGAATGTCTGGCCGATATGGCCAGTGGCCGTCCTATGGATCGTCTGATTTGCGCGGATGTCGGATTTGGAAAGACCGAAATTGCTCTGAGGGCTGCGGCGGCTGCTGCAATGTCCACCATGCAGGTGGCAGTGGTAGCGCCGACAACTATTCTGGCCAGGCAACACTACGATGTGTTTAAAAAGCGATTTGAAAGATCCGGTCTCAAAGTCGGCCTGCTGTCGCGCGCAGTGAAAGACGGCGAGGTCAAGCAAACGCTCGATGCGATAAATGATGGGACCGTCGATATTGTAATCGCAACCCATGCAATCCTGAGGAAGGACCTGAGCTTTCAGAGGCTGGGGCTGGTTGTTATCGACGAGGAGCACCGTTTCGGCGCTGCTGACAAAGCCGCTATACGGGCTCTTTCGCCAAACATCCATGTATTGGCCCTCTCTGCGACGCCTATTCCCCGCACCCTGCAATCCGCTCTCATCGGGGTTCAAGATGTGAGCTTGCTCACAACACCACCAGCGCGTCGCCGCCCCGTCAGGACCTCCATCCTACAAACCGACACGGCGACGATCCGGGCAGCTTTGCTGCGCGAGAGACGTCGAGGCGGACAGTCCTTTTTTGTCGCCCCACGGGTCGCCGACATCGCTCCGCTCCAAGCAATGCTTATGGAGATAGCGCCAGAGCTTGAGGTTCTGGTGGCGCACGGCAAGATGGCGGTAGATAAGATGGAAGATGCAGTTGTCCGCTTTTCCGAAGGCGAGGCCGACATTCTACTTTCAACCAACATCGTTGAGAGCGGTCTCGATGTACCCCGCGCGAACACGATCTTCGTCTGGCGTTCCGACCGATTTGGTCTGGCACAGCTTCATCAATTGCGCGGCCGCGTTGGAAGAGGCAGATCGCAAGGGCTGGCGTACATGTTGACCGAGACGGATGGGAAGGCAAGCGATGATAGCCGCCAGCGTCTATCCGCACTGCTCAAGTTCGATCGTCTGGGATCGGGTACCGACGTGGCGATGAACGACCTTGAGCTGCGTGGCGGTGGTAGCGTGGCAGGCGAGGAGCAGGCGGGACACATCAAGGTTCTCGGAACTGGTCTCTATCAAGAGCTTCTTGCAAACGCGGTACGCTTGCTTCGTGGAGAAGTCTCAGCTTCGTTTGAACTTCCCAATTTCGAGATCGGCGTAGCGGGCTTTATCCCGTCCGATTACGTTCCCGATCCAACAGTGCGACTGAGCTTTTATACCCGTCTTCAAAAGATGACGTTGATGGAAGAGTTTGACGAGTTGGAGGAGGAGATGTTGGATCGCTTCGGCGAACTCGCCGACCCAGTGGTGGTCTTGCTTCGAGCTATGCGCATACGAGCGCGAGCGGGCCACCTGGGTATAGCATCGGTTCTTGCAGGGCCAGACGGAACCGCAATCGAATTTCACAAGCGCCCAGATGCTTCGATACTGGAGAAGTGGAGAAAGTCGGCACGAGCAAACGCGAAAGGGAAACGGGTTCTGTTTGACTTGAGTACCGAGACCGATGAGCGCCTGCCGTTTCTTGAAACTCTTTTCGCGACTGCCGCCGGTTGGGACAACGTAGGCAGAAGCAATGGATGAGATTGTTGGTCATGCTAAAAGGCGGCTTGTAGTTATCAGTGACTACCAGGAAGGATGTTTCCAGGATGTGGCGCTCCCGCTAGCCGCCGAATTTCAAGCTATGTGGGAGGCACGTGGCATTGGGGGATCCGCGTTTGGAAGGGAGTACAAGGAGGCGTTCGAAGTGGCAGGCAGCTACATGGAGCGTCTCCCGCTTGCGTTCTTACGATCTAGGCTTGTCGACAGCGCCGAGATTTGGACCCACAGTCGCAATCCCGAGCCAGCTATTGTCAGTCGAGACAACGACCCGCTGACGCGCAGGTCATTCAGAATGAACGGTCCAGTGCCTCCCTTCTCCTCAAACGACATGTTGGGCCACATCGCCGCCTTTAGAGCACCAGAAATTTTATGTGTATGGGGGCTCGGCGTTGACGAAGAAATCATGCGCGCATGCAGCGGAAGCTTTAAGATCTACAATTCGATCGATGCGCCAGCGCTACGTATTCCGCCTGAAGTCAGCCGACATTTCGATCTTATCCTAACCGGCGCCGATTGGCAGTCTGCGGAAGTGCAGCGCGTCCATCCAGGCTTGGCAACATTGGTGCTACCAATTGGGCCTGAATTCGCCTCCGAGACCATGTTCAGGCCACTGGGCTTGGAGAAGGTGTATGACGTCATCTATGTAGCCGCAGCGCAACCCTACAAGCGTCACGACATCCTCTTCGAGGCATTGGCAAAAATTACCGCGCCGCTCAAAGCCCTCTGTGTCTGCGGCTATGGAGATTTGGTCGACACGTTCAAAGCTCGAACAACGGAGCTCGGCCTGAACGTTGAATTCATTGGGCCTCCAGGCGTGGGCTATGACGAAGTCAATAGATACATGAGCCAATCGAAGATTGGGGTGGTCTGCGGCGTGGATGACGGCGCGCCGGCCATTCTCACAGAATACATGCTCGCAGGGATTCCCGTGCTAGCGAACAACGAACTTGCCTGCGGACTGCAGTACATCACGCGTGACACTGGCTTGGCTGTCGACAGTGCTCTGTTCGCCCAAGGCATCGTCGAAATGCTCGCGAGACTGAGTGATTTTTCGCCAAGACAGACCGTCTGTGAAAACTGGCTTTGGCCCGCCTCGATTGACAAGCTTGCACACGCCATCCGGTCAAATCCGAGGGGGCATCTTATTTTTGGGAGCAAGGAACCATCGTCATAAATGCAGGTTCACTAACGCAACACAGCGTGGGGATTTGGCATGAATCTTGTGACGGCTTTCAAGGCGCTTGATCATCGCTCACCGATAATTTGTTTCTCCCACCTCCGTTGGGACTTTGTGGTTCAACGACCGCAGCATCTGATGGAACGATTCTCTTGCGATCGGCTGGTCATTTTTTTCGAAGAGTTCATTCCAACCGACCACCATTTGGCATACTTCGAAGTGCATAGCTTCGAGGGAACAGCGGTTAAAGCGGTCCGACCGCGGGTCCCTCATTGGTGGTCCGAAGCTGAGCGACAAGCTGCTTTGTCGCGGCTGCTCGATGAGGTTATCGCTTCGTTTTGCGGAGCCAAGCCGATTATGTGGTTTTACACCCCTTTGATGTTCTCTTTTGCCCGTCATGTCGACGCGGATGCGGTTGTCTACGACTGCATGGATGAACTCGCAAATTTCAAGTTTGCACCACCCGACCTGAAGGATGCCGAGGGTGCGCTATTGAGCCGGGCGGATGTGGTATTTACTGGCGGAAAGAGCCTTTTCGAAGCCAAAAGCAATCGTCACACCAACGTCCACTGTTTTCCGTCGAGTGTCGATGTCACACACTTTGGCTCGGCGAGAGCCCTCAATGACACGCCCAACGACCAGACATCGATCGACTTGCCGCGCCTCGGCTATATTGGCGTCATCGATGAGCGGATTGACCTAGAGTTAGTAGATGAAGTCGCGAGAACGCGGCCGAACTTTTCGTTCGTCTTCGTGGGTCCCGTCGTGAAGATTTCACCATCGGACCTGCCTAAACGAGCGAATCTGCATTATCTCGGTCGAAAAAGCTACCATGAGCTTCCAGCATTTCTAAGCGGCTGGCGAGCAGCTTTGATGCCATTCGCGCACAACGATGCCACCCGCTATATCAGTCCCACAAAGACCCCTGAATATCTTGCTGCCGGCGTTCCGGTCGTTAGCACGCGTATCGCGGATGTCGTGGCAGGTTACGGCAATATACCGGGCGTGTTTCTCGTGGATGGAGCGGAACATTTCGCTGCAGCCTGTGACGAGGCTTGTCGAATGGATCACGGCGATCCGGCCTGGCGTGCCGTGATCGATGAAAAGCTTTCCGAGTCGTCTTGGGACAAGACTTTCGCAAAGATGAGCGCCTTGGTGGAACACGCGGTCGCACGAGAAGAACTCCATGTCTGACGCCAAGCGCGTGGTTATCGCCACAGACAGCCTAGAGCCGTCGGGGTTGGGGGAGCACATGCTCGACCTCGGACAAGGCTTGCAAGAGACGTTTGACGTAACATTCGCGGTCGTTGGCGACGACCGGACTGGCTTGCTCCCGCGGGCGGCTCGCCGCGGCCTGAAAGTAAAGTTGGCGAGAGATGACGTAGAGTTCCGCGGCTGGTTGCAGGGTGCCGGCGTTGATCTTTTGCACGTCCACGCTGGAATAGGCTGGGAAGGCCATGAACTTTCCTCGGCCGGGATCGATTGCAACGTCCCCGTTATCCGGACCGAGCACCTTCCATATTTGCTGACCGATCCCGAGCAAAAACGGCGTTACCGCTCAGCCACGGAACGTATTTCTCAACACATCGTAGTCTCCGCAGCTTCCAAGGCAAGCTACCTAGCGGAAGGGGTCTCTAGCGATCGCATCACCGTCGTCAGGAACGGCGTTCAGCCGATGACACCGACCACGCCCTCGGGCTCGATTGATGAAGAACTTGCGATCGCGGGAAAGATTGTTCTGCTGACAGTTGCGCGTCTGTCCCCGCAAAAGGATCACGCCTCCCTCATCAAGGCTTTCCCCACGATATTGCAAGCGGTCCCGTCCGCCATTCTTCTGCTCGTGGGAACTGGGGAGGAGCAGTCAAATTTGGAAGCTCTCGTCGAGGATCTCGGTCTCACTTCGCTTGTGCGTTTTCTTGGATCGAGAGCTGACGTCGCTGATCTGATGCTGGCGGCGGATGTCTTCATTCTCCCATCGCAGTTCGAGGGGCTCCCTCTAGCGGTCCTCGAAGCCATGTCGGTCGGATTGCCGGTTGTTGCGACCCGAATTGGCGGAAGCGTCGAGGCTTTGGGAGAAGAACATGCGTATTTCGCTGAGCCCGGAAAAGATACTTCCATTGCCGAGGTCGTCATCCGGGCGCTCCAGGATGCTGACCGACTAAAGGCTGCCAGCGAAGCTGGGCTTGAAAGGTACCGACGCCATTTCACCGCCTCCCGTATGGTTAGTGAGACGGCCGGGGTTTACGGCCGCCACGTAAGCTCTCAAAGCTCGAAGGGTAACACGATGACGAAGACGCGCCTCGGTTTCATTGGTGTTGGCGGTATCGCGCAACGCCACCTGAACATTCTTGCGACTTTCAACGACGTTGAACTTGTCGCCTTTTGCGATCCGGACCTTGGTCGAGCGGACGCGGCCGCCTCCCGCTTTGGCGCCAGATCCTATACATCGCATAAAGAGATGCTCGACGCCGAGGAGTTGGATGCGGTCTATATCTGCATTCCACCGTTTGCTCATGGCGAGCCGGAGTTTGACTTGATTGAGCGGGGCATTCCGTTTTTCGTCGAGAAGCCACTGACGAGGGACATCGAGCTTGCAGAAGAAATCGCTAACAAGGTCAGTGCCGCAGACCTGGTCACAGGCGTTGGCTACCACTGGCGATACCTTGATACTGTCGATGAAGCGCGCGAGTTACTTCAAGACAATCCAGCGCAGCTCCTTTCCGGGTATTGGCTCGATTCGACACCGCCTCCTCAGTGGTGGTGGAAGGAGGAGCAGTCCGGCGGGCAGATGGTCGAGCAAACGACGCACCTTCTTGATCTTGCCCGGTTTCTTGTCGGCGAAGTAACTGAGGTTTACGGCAGGACAGGCCATGTGGACCGCGGGGATTTCCCTGGCCTTGACGTTCCAACTGTAACCACAGCCAACCTGACTTTCGAGACTGGCGTGTTAGCCAACATCTCATCGACCTGTCTGCTTGGTTGGAGCCATCGGGTCGGTCTCCACATCTTCGCTGACAAATTGGCGATCGAGCTTAACGATCATGAGATCATGGTTGATGTCGGTCGGGGTCGCCCAGTTCGCGCAGCTGTTGGTGACCCGGTGTGGAGGGAAGATAGGGATTTCATCGATGCGGTAGCAGGGGGCCCGAACAACATTCGTTGCCCTTACGGCGACGCGCTTGTTACGCACCGGCTTGCACTCGCCGTTATTGCGTCGGCCAACAGCGGCGATCCTGTGAGATTGGAGCCTGCGTCATTCGATAGAAACACCTTGCGGCCGCTTCAATCGCAACACGTCGATCTTGACCAGCCTTTGCCGGCTGGTCACCGGTTAGTCCGATCTCTTGGCGTTCACGGCCCGTCGGAAGCCTATTTGTTTGAATATGAGGAAGGACCAACGCCTGACGGACAAGTCAGGCTGGAGACGCTGTACACGGGACTGTCAGCGGGGACGGAACTAACGTTCCTCAAGAATACCAATCCGTACTTCCATTCCCGCTTCGACGGTCAGCGCGGCGTCTTCGTGCGAAACGAGCCCGATCTTCATTATCCGGTCCCCTTCCTTGGCTACATGGAAGTGGGGAGGATCGTCGAATCCAGGGCGGCGGGTTTTCAGGATGGACAGATTGTATCTGCGACCTATGGCCATAAAAGCGGGCATACAGCCGACCCTTACCACGAAACACTCATCCCGCTCCCGGATGATGTCGACCCGATCCTTGGGATCTTTGCAGCTCAGATGGGTCCCATTGCTGCCAACGGTATCCTGCACGCCGATGCCGAAGTCTTCGGATCCCATGTTCCATCGCTCGGCGCGAGCATCGCCGGACGACCTGTGCTCGTTTGCGGCGGAGGACCCGTCGGATTTATGACCGCTCTGTTTGCCCGGAAAGCGGGCGCTTCCGAAGTGGTGATCACCGACCCATCGTCATTTCGACGCGCAAGGGCTGAGGCTTTAGGATTCGTCGCCGTCACCGATGACGAGGCGTGGCAGTACACTAAGGCGCGATGGCACGACGGGATTATGGGTCGGGGCGCCGACATTGTGTTCCAGACCAGAGCCAGCACTGAAAGCCTGCATCTCGCAATGAAAGCACTGCGACCTCAAGGCGTCGTCATTGATCTTGCGTTCTATCAGGGCGGTTCTCCCGAGCTACGACTTGGGGAGGAATTCCATCACAACGGTTTAAGCATCAAATGCGCTCAGATTAACAGAGTGCCACGGGGGCTCTCTGCGAGCTGGGACAGGCGCCGACTGGCAGCGGAAACGGTCGAACTACTCCGCAGAGATGGCCAGGCTATCAGAGAACATATCATAACCGATATTGTACCGATGTCGCAGGGCCCCGTGTTCCTGCGAAGTCTGATCGACAATCGACCAGACTTTATCCAGATCGTCTTTCAGGCTGACCTATGATCGGGGACGATAAATCGCCTACTCGAATTTTGTTTGTATTCGCCTGGCTCGTCGTCGGCGGCGAGGAGACGGAGGTTCGTCTTCTTGCAGCCAACCTGGATCCTGATCGGTACAAGATAGATGTCGTCGCGTGCTTTCGTAAACCTGGGATGCCGGAACAAACACACCAGCAACTTAAAGCGCTCGGCGTACACGTCGACACAACACCTTACGATCTCTCATTCGATGACACGGTTGCTTACCTCGCCGGGAAGGTGCCGGCATATGACCTCGTCGTCTCGTGCCAGAACGTCGCCGACATATACCCTGCCTTGGAAAGGCTTAAGCTGCGCCCGCCGCTAATCGAGCATGGGGGGCTGGTATCTGAAGCCGAAGCAGGGCCAAAGCATTTCACTTCGCGTTACGTTGGTGTGTGTCGCGCAATTACCGAGGCGGCTGCAGCCCGAATGCCTGGACGCGAGTCCCATGCAGTCGAAATTCCCTCGATGGTCGATCTCAGCGAGTTCGGAAACGGTCGACGTAGCGCGGTTCGATCGGAGCTCGGGATCGACGAAAGTGAGGTCCTTATCGGGTGGGTGGGAAGACTGGACCCCAAAAAGAACGTCGAGGACTTCATCGATGCGGCGGCGTCACTTCAGGGAAGTTGTCCAACTGCAAAATTCGTCGTCGTCGGCGGCCCTGACGCCTTTCACCCCGATTACGCTGTTGAGCTCCGTCAGCGTGCAACCGCGCTCGGTCTCGGCACAAGGTTGACCTTCCTTGGAGACCGGACTGACGTCCCGGATCTCCTGTCAGCAATGGATATCTTCGTCTGGCTTTCCAAGGGCGAGGGAATGCCCCACGTGATCGCAGAGGCAGGCGCTGCATCTCTTCCGGTCATCGCAACGCCTGACAACGGTGCTCTGCAGCAAATTGAGGATGGAGTCTCCGGCCTTTTGGTTCCGTACGCAGATGTGGGAGCAGTTGCCGTAGGCATTCAAAAATTGATCGTAGATAGAGATGAGCGCAAACGCCTCGGTCAGCAGCTGAGGCTGAAGATCGAGGAGCGCTACAGCGTTGCGGCTGTAATACCGCTGTGGGAGAAATTGTTCTCGGACGTTCTGCTCGAACGGCAGGCCGGGCGTCCCAAAAAGATTTTCAAATCCTTCTTGCAAGGCGGCTTCGAATGCTCGACCCATCGTCTGCGGCAAAGAGAAGGGGAACAGCACGGGCGTCGTCTGGATGTCATCCACGCCACGCAGCATGATGACCACACTTATCAAGACTATCTGCGCCTACAAGAGTTCGGCATAAGAACAGTTCGCGACGGGTTCCGGTGGCACCTGATTGATAGAGCAGGTAGCTACGATTGGTCGAGCGTTCGCTCAATGCTGAGGGCGGCATCACTCTCAGGCACGCAGGTCATTTGGGATCTGCTCCACTATGGTTGGCCCGACGATCTGGACATCTGGTCGCCGAAATTCGTCGAGCGTTTCGCAAAATTTGCCGGAGCATGCGCCGATGTCGTGCGAGATGAAACCGACCTGGTTCCGTTCTACTGCCCGGTAAACGAGATCTCGTTCTTTGCATGGGGTGGAGGCGACGCCGCGTACTTAAATCCTTTCTCGAGACATCGTGGGTTTGAGTTGAAGGTTCAGTTAGCACGCGCCTCAATCGCAGCCATGGACGCGATTCGAGAGGTCGATGCGCGCGCCCGGTTTGTCCACTGCGATCCGGTTATCAACGTCGTCGCGGATCGCGCACGCCCGTGGGAAACTGCCGCCGCCGAAGGCCACCGGCTCGCACAGTTTCAAGGTTGGGATTTGATCGAAGGCAGGATTTGGCCACAGATCGGAGGCCGAGCTGACTACCTGGATATCGTTGGTGTCAACTATTACTTCAACAATCAATGGATCCACGGAGGGTCTCCGATCGATGTCGGGCACCAACAATACAAACCACTTCGAAATATTCTTGTGGAGACGTACGCCCGTTACGGTCGTCCTATTCTAATAGCCGAAACCGGTATAGAAGGCGATCGCAGGGCATCGTGGATCCAGTACGTTGTTGTGGAAGCTTCAGCGGCAATCGCTGCCGGCGTTCCACTCGAAGGCGTTTGTCTCTACCCGATCTTGGACCATCCAGGTTGGGACGACGATCGGGACTGCCGAAACGGTCTTTTCGCATCCTCAGTGACTCCAAGTTTTCGGCCCGTCTCCGATCAGGACTTTGCCCGCAGTATCGAAACCATTTTTGCGCGTTTCTAGTGACGTGGTTGCACGCCGGGCAGTACACGAAGTGGATAAAATAGACGAGAAGCGCGTTGCGAAAATGCCGAGATGGTATCAACGCGGAAGGCGCATAGCCCGCGACGTGGGACACGCCGCGTGTGATCCGCGTTGCCGCGTGTCAAATTTCCCATTGCCAACTATGAGCTTCTTAGCTTCGCAAAAGACGCCTCCAACACCCTTCAGTTTCTCCGGGTCACGCTCATTAGTATGGTTTGGAGATCCGAGAGAGGAACTGGCTTGGTGAGATGGAAATCAAACCCGGCCTCCTTCGCTAGTTGTTTATCCTTGTCCTGACCCCAGCCGGTCTGCGCGATTATTATGGTGTCCTCGAATAACATATCCCGACGGAAGGCTCTGCAGACCTCGTATCCGTCCATTCCCGGCAACCCGATATCAAGCAGTATCGCGTCAGGGAGATAGCTCCTGGCGGCGTCCAGCGCCTCTCTCCCATCATGGACAGCCTCGAATTCGTGGCCAATGTCTTCCAGCAACATGCCCATCGTGTCCGCGATGATGGGGTTGTCGTCGACGACCAGAACTCGCAGCGGCCGAGGAGGTTTTTCCGCCGTTTCGGCTACTGGTTCGGAGGGCGAGGTAGTCTCCGGCGGTGCGGTCAAAGGCAGACGGATCGTGAACGCGCTACCCCGATCGACACCATCGCTCGAGGCGCTGACAGAGCCGCCATGCATTTCAACCAACTGCTTGACCAGAGCCAGACCAATCCCCATCCCCCCTTGAGATCGCTCGCGATGGTCCCCGATCTGCGCAAACAGACGAAAGACGTCGTCCTGCATCTCGGCGGGGATACCAATTCCGTTGTCCGTGACGCCAATTAGCACTTTGCTGCCATCAGCGGCAACTGAGAGACGGATACGTCCTCCAGACGGCGTATATTTTGCAGCGTTTGTAAGAAGGTTAGAGACGACTTGTGACACGCGCGTCGCGTCTGCATCGATCCATAAGTCAACGTTCGGAACATCGAGTTCGAATGCGTGGCCGGCACTGTCGATGAGCGGACGGCTTGCTTCGACCGCCGAGTGGATAGCATCTGCAATTTTGATTTTCTCTTTTCGGAGCTCGATCTTACCCTGGCTGACTCGCGCGACGTCCATGAGATCGTCGACCAGTCGTACAAGGTGATCGAGCTGCCGGTCCATCATGTCCTTAATTTCAGTGGCCTTTTGCCCGTCAGGATTGCGACGCAGCAGGTCGAGGCCGTTTCGAAGAGGGGCAAGTGGATTGCGAAGTTCGTGTGCAAGGGTCGCCAGAAATTCGTCTTTTCTTCGGTCGGCCTCGCGCAGCGCCTCGGCCTGGAAATGCAGTTGGTCTCGCTGGATCTCGATCTGTTGGCGCTGACGGTGCAGTTCGAAGAAAACCTCAGCCTTGTGACGCAACACATCCGGCTCGATAGGCTTTTGAATGAAATCCACCGCGCCCGCCTCGTAGCCCGCGAAACGGCGACGATCGTCGGTGCTGCCGGCGGTGACAAAGATTATCGGGATTCTGCGCGTTCGCTCGTTTCCGCGCATCAGCTCGGCGAGCTCAAAGCCGTTGAGACCGGGCATCTGAACGTCAATCAGGGCCAGCGCCACATCATGCTCCAAAAGAAGCTCCAGTGCCTGATCGCCGGACCGCGCTTTTAAAAGCGAAAGGTTCTCGCGGCGAAGCAGAGCCTCAAGAGAGAGGAGGTTTTCTTCCAGATCGTCGACCAGCAAAAAATTGACGGGAGTCATGGGTCAAACCTTTTGTAAAAAAGAAGTTATAGAACTAAGCGACAGCATTAGGGCGTTTGGCACGGCGTCAATCGCCGCCTGCGGCATGGCATCTTGAAAGGCCTCATTCGGATTTTGCACGAGTGTAATGCCGCCGGCGTCGGCGACCGCCTTGAGACCCGCCGCCCCATCCTGATTTGCACCAGTGAGAATGATGCCGACCAAGGCGGGGCCGTATGCGTCGGCGGCCGACTCGAACAATACGTCGATGGACGGGCGGGAGAAAAGCACGGCTTCGTCGCTCGATAACGCGAGCGACTTGTCGGCCTCAACAAGCAAATGATAGTCGGGCGGAGCAAAGTAGACGGTACCTGCCATAAGTGGCTCTTTGTCCTCAGCCTCCACCACCTTAAGCGCGCATTTGGCATTGAAGAGCTCGGCAAGCACGCTGCTTTTGTCGGGCGGAATATGTACAACCACGATGATCGGCAGTTTGAACGCCGCCGGCAGCGCAGGCAGAATGGCCGAAAGCGCCTCCAGCGCGCCCGCTGATGCGCCGATGACAACTGCCTCTGGTGCGGCTCCGTTCATCGGCCAGACCTCTGATAGATCTTCTCTTCACGCACGAAATCGGTGAACGATGGGCCATGTTTGGAGAAACGAAGGCTTTCCTTCGAACCCAGTCCAAGAAAGCCCTTTCGTGCCAGTGAATCCTTGAACAACCCGATCGCCCTGTCCTGTAGCGGACGATCGAAATAGATCATAACATTGCGGCAAGAGATCAGGTTCATCTCGCCAAACACTGCGTCGGTCACCAGACTATGATCGGAAAAGACCACATGCCGGCGCAGCGTCTTGTCAAACGACGCCCTTCCATACCCGGTGGAGTAATAGTCCGAAAGCGAAGTCTTGCCGCCCGACTTGCGATGGTTTTCAGTGAATAGCTGGATTCGGTCGAGATCATAGACGCCGCTTTCCGCGATCTGAAGCGCATCTTGATTGATATCAGTCGCATAAAAGATTGTTCGATCCTCCAGACCTTCCTCGCGAAAAAGGATCACGAAGGAGTAAAGCTCCTCACCGCAGCTGCAGCCGGCGATCCAAATCTTAAGTGAAGGGTAGGTCTTCAGATGCGGGACGACCTTGTCCCGTATGGATCGGAAATACTGCGGATCCCGAAACATCTCGCTTACCTGGACGGTCAAATAGCCAAGCAGGCGAGGGAGCATAGCGGGTTCATGGAGGATCGCCTCTTGCAGAGCCGAAATTGTCGCGAAGCCAAGCTGTTCGCGCGCCTGCCGCAGGCGACGTTTCACTGACGCCATTGCGTAATTGCGGAAATCATAATGATAGCGGACATAGAGCGCTTCCAGCAGCAGTCGGATCTCTATGTCCTCAACTTTCTCAAATGTGTCGCTCACCGAGGCATCCACACGCGCACGAGGGACAAAAGTTTCTCGACGTCCAGCGGCTTCGCCATGTAGTCGTTAGCGCCGGCATCAATGCACCGCTGCTGATCGTCGGGCATCGCTTTCGCAGTCAAGGTGATAATGGGCAGCTTCTTCCAATCGGCGTTCCGACGTATCGTCCGCGTAGCAGTAAGTCCGTCCATAACTGGCATCATAACGTCCATTAACACCAGATCAATCTTCGACGTCTGGTCCCCGGAGGACTTCTCAAGAGCATCGAGCGCCTCTTGGCCATTCCGTGCGATCTGTACGACGGCTCCGCGAGGCTCCAGGATGTTGGTGAGGGCGTAGACGTTGCGAACATCGTCTTCCACGATCAGGATACGGCGGCCTTCTAGAAGCGCGTCTCTGTGCCGCGCCTTGCGGATCATTTTCTGCTGTTCATCAGGCAGTTCGGAGACAACCTGATGCAGGAAGAGCGAGACTTCGTCGAGCAAGCGTTCCGGTGACTTTGCACCCTTGATGATGATGGACTTCGAGTAACGTCGGAGCTTTTGCTCTTCGTCAGCCGACAGGAC
>Ga0209758_1001325_pt1 | contig 30050 bp, 26 predicted proteins | sample AraplaMF_Col_mMF_FD_184258 | JGI IMG/M metagenome (GOLD analysis project Ga0209758, IMG submission 184258) | Arabidopsis root microbial communities from the University of North Carolina, USA - plate scrape MF_Col_mMF (SPAdes) (version 2) | ecosystem: Host-associated > Plants > Roots > Endosphere...
CGAGGTCGCGACTGACGAGCGAGACAGGAAGTCGCGCGGCACCGACGCCGGCTCGGACGGCGTCGCGGATCATGATGAGCGATGACAAGCGAAGCACGGGTTCGATTGCGATCTCAGCGCTTCCGACCGGCGTCACCACAGTCCAGACAGAGTTCAAATCCCCCGCGCTGCGCACCACGGCCGGGACGGTGACATCGCCCACGGGGCGACGGAGACTCGGGCTCGCCACCACCACCAGCCGATCGCGCAGGAAGATCCGTCCGACCAGGCTTTCGTCGGGATCCGGATTGACGCGGATCACGAGGTCATAGCCCTCCTCGATCATGTCGACGGAGCGATCTTCCGTCGTGACCTCGAGCCGGACCTCCGGATATTCCATCGCGAACGCGGCCGCCAGTTTTCCCATCGCGGTTTGCGAGAACAACAGCGGCGCACTGATCCGCAACCGGCCACGCGGCCTATCGCCGCGGGCGGCGATTGCGGCCGCCGTCTCGTCGAGTTCGGCGAGCAACGCCCCGGTCCGCTCATGGAGCGCCCGCCCCTCCTCCGTGAGCTTCAGGTTGCGCCTTCCGCGCTCGAACAGACGCAGGTCGAGGCTGCTCTCCAGTTCGGAGACCCGACGGGACAGCGTCGCTTTCGGGCGGCCGGCGGCCCGGGCAGCCCGGCCAAAGCCGCCGTGACGGGCCACCAGATTGAAATCGGCGAGGGCAAGGAGATCCATTCGTTCCACCAGTGAAACGTAATGTCCAAATATAGCGTCTATTGGTCCGAATGTGGATCACTAATTTCCGGGGTGTCTTCTAACCCCCAGCAAGGAGGGACCCCCATGACCATCCTCGTTATCGGCGCTACCGGCCGCGTCGGTCGCCATGTTGTCGAACAGCTCGTCCACCGCGGAGCCAAGGTGCGGGTGCTGACCCGCGATCCCGCCAAGGCCAAATTCCCGGCCGGCGTCGAAGTCGCCAAGGGCGACCTGCTCGACATCGAGGCGCTGCGCGCCGCGTTCACAGGCGTGAGGACGCTGTTCCTGCTGAACGCCGTCACCGGCGACGAATTCACCCAGGCGATCATCACGCTCAACATCGCCCGCGAGGCCGGTGTCGAACGGGTCGTCTACCAGTCGGTGTTCGACGCCGACGGGGCCGTGAACGTGCCGCACTTCGCGGTGAAGTCGGGCGCCGAGCGCATGCTCGCGCACATGGGCTTCAGCGCCACCATCCTGCGCCCGAGCTACTTCATCGACAACGAACTCATGATCAAGGACGTGATCCTCAACCATGGCGTCTATCCGATGCCGATCGGCAGCAAGGGCGTCGCCATGGTCGACGCGCGCGATATCGCCGAGGTCGCCGCGATCGAACTGATCCGCCGCGACCGCGCCCCGGAAAAGCTTCCGGTCGAGACCATCAACCTGGTCGGCCCCGACACGCTGACCGGTCCTGACGTGGCAAAGATCTGGTCTGATATCCTCGATCGCCCGATCGTCTATGGCGGCGACGATCCCAGCGGATTCGAGCAGAACATGGCGCGCTTCCTGCCGAGATGGACGGCCTATGAGATGCGCCTGATGGCCGAGCGCTATGTCACCGACGGCATGATTCCCGAAGCCGGCGACGTTGAACGTCTCACGGGAATCCTGGGGCGACCGCTGCACTCCTACCGCGGTTTCGCAGCCCAGATCGCGGCGAGCGCGACAAAGTCCGCGTGACAATAGCTGCAACGAGCCCCTGAGGTCGCCGCCACACGACCTCAGGGGCTTTGGCGTGACCTCGCGATCAAACCACGCTAGCCTTCCCTGACAAGAACAAGAGGAAACGCCAATCGTGTACGACTACATTATCGTGGGCGGCGGCTCGGCAGGGTCCGTGCTGGCCCACCGGCTCTCCGCAAGGAGCGCCAACAAGGTCCTGCTCTGCGAAGCCGGACAGGACACACCACCCGGCAACGAACCGGCCGAAATCAGGGACAGCTATCCGGGCACAGCCTATTTCGACCCGCGCTTTCACTGGACCGAGCTCAAGGTGACGACCCAGGTCGTCAGCCACAACAATCCGAACGAAGCGCGCCCGCCGTTGCGCAAATACGAGCAGGCGCGCGTGCTCGGCGGCGGCTCGTCGATCAACGGCCAGATGGCCAATCGCGGCGCACCGACTGATTACGATGAATGGCAAGCGCGGGGCGCCGAAGGGTGGTCGTGGGCCGACGTGCTGCCGTTCTTCAAGAAGGTGGAGCGCGACCTCGATTTCGACGGGCCGTATCACGGCAAGGACGGAAGAATTCCGGTGCGCAGAATTCCCAGGGAGCACTGGACACGGCATTCGCAGGCCTTCGCCGACGCTTTTCAACAGGCCGGCCATCAATATCTGCCCGACCAGAACGGCGAGTTCGTCGACGGCTATTTCGCGGTGACGCATTCGAATGAGGCCGAGCAACGTGTCTCGGCTGCGATGGGCTATCTCGATCGCGACACTCGCAAGCGTGCCAACCTTACGATCTCCACCAACACTGAGGTGAGAGAGCTGCTGTTCGAAGGCACGCAATGCGTCGGCGTGAAGGCGGTGATCGACGGGCGCGAGCAGGAATTCCGGGGACGCGAGATCATCCTCTCCTCCGGCGCCATCCACTCGCCGGCGCATCTCTTGCGCGCCGGCATCGGGCCGGTCGGCCACCTCGGGGATCTCGGCATTCCGGTCCTGATGGGACTGCCGGGCGTCGGACAGCGCCTGATGGATCATCCCTCGATCTCGCTGTCGTCCTTCGTCCGCCGCGGTGCGCGCATGAACGAGCATACCAGGCGGCACATGCAGCTCGGTCTGCGCTATTCGTCAGGCCTCCCCGGCGTTCCCAAGGGCGACATGTTCGTCGTCGTGCTCTCCAAATCGGCCTGGCATGCGGTCGGCGCGCAGATCGGCTCGCTGCTCACCTTCGTCAACAAGACCTATTCCGAGACCGGACAGGTGAAGCTTGCCTCGCGCGATCCCACAGCGGAGCCGATCGTCGAGTTCAACCTGTTGTCCGACCGGCGCGACCTCGAACGCCTGATGAGCGGCTTCCGCAAGATGGCGGCGATTCAGATGAGCGATATCGTGAAGAAGGTGACGGACAAGCCGTTCCCGGCCGCCTATACCGACAAGGTGCGCAAGATCGGCGTGGTCAACACCACGAACAAGATCCTGACCAGGGTCGCCGCGACGCTGATGGACGGACCGGCGGCGCTGCGTCACTATCTGATCGACAATTTCGTGGTCGAAGGCTTCACCTTCGATGACGTGATCAATGACGACGAGGCGCTGGAAGCCTTCGTGCGCAAGGCCACCATCGGCGTGTGGCACGCCTCGTGCTCATGCCGCATGGGCCGGGCCGACGATCCCATGGCGGTCGTCGACACCGAGGGCCGGGTCAGAGGCATCCAGGGCTTGCGCGTCGTCGATGCCTCGATCTTCCCGGTGGTGCCCTGCGCCAATACCAATTTTCCGGTGCTGATGTCGGCAGAGAAGATCGCAGCGGCGATGGTGCAGTAACGCCGGCGGAACGAGCCTCGTAGGGTGGGTTAGCACTGCGGCTGCGCGAAGCGCAGTCCGCGGGGGCGTAACCCACCTCTTCTCTTTCCTCGACAACAGCAGTGGTGGGTTACGCCTGCGGCTAACCCACCCTACAGACTTCTTACGCCGCACGGAGATCGCCGACGAAGCGGTCGACATCGCGCTTGAGATCGTCGGACAGGCGCGCCAGCATCTTCGCGGAGTCGAGCACCTCGCCGGCGGCGGCGCCGGTCTGCCCGGCAGCCTGCGACACGCCCGAAATGTGTCGCGAGACTTCGTTGGTGCCTTGCGAGGCCTGCTGCACATTGCGCGCGATCTCGCGCGTTGCGGCGCCCTGCTGCTCGACGGCGGCCGCGATCGCGGCTGCGATCTCGTTGACGCGCTGGATGGTGGTGCCGATGGACTGGATCGCGCTCACCGAGGCCTGGGTCGCGCCCTGGATCGCGGCGACTTGCCCCGTGATCTCCTCGGTCGCCTTCGCGGTCTGCGTCGCGAGGTTCTTCACCTCGGCTGCGACCACCGCAAAGCCGCGTCCGGCTTCGCCGGCGCGCGCGGCCTCGATGGTAGCGTTGAGCGCGAGCAGATTGGTCTGCTGGGCAATGCCCGTGATCAGCGCGACGACGTCACCGATGCGCTGGGCCGCGTCGGCCAGGGCCTGCACCTCGCCATTGGTTCGGTCGGCTTCGCCGGCGGCGGCGCTCGCAATGCTGGAGGATTCCGCGACCTGACGGCTGATCTCGCTGATCGAGGCCGAGAGCTCTTCCGTGGCGGCTGCGACCGTCTGCACGTTGGCGGAGGCATCACCCGACAGGCTCGCGACCGAGGCTGCCTTGGACGAGCCCTGCTCGGCGGTGGACGACATCGACTGCGCAGTGGTGTTGAGCTCGCCGGAGGCCGAAGCCAGCGTGTGCAGCGATTCCGTCACGGTCTTCTCGAACTGCTCAATCAAGCGATCGACGGCGGACTGGCGCCGCTCCTTCTTCGCCTGCTCTGCGGCTTTTTCTTCGCCGAGGCGATCGCCCGCGATCATGTTCTCCCTGAACACCGACACGGCACGCGACATGTCGCCGATTTCGTCGCCGCGCTCGATGCCCGCGAGCTCGATCGCATAATCGCGCTCGGCCAGCTTCTGCATGGCGTGCGTCAGCTTGCGGATCGGCGTGCTGACGCGGCGGTTCACCAGGATGAAGCCGAATACGGTGATCGCGAGTGCGACCAGCATCATGGCGCCGTTGAACACGAGGCTCCATCTTGCCGATGTCATCTGCTGCCCGGCGCGGGAAACCATTTCGGCAAGCGCCGCCTGGCCGGCCTCGACGTAGAAGCTGAGGATGGCGGTGTTGAGCTTGGCGAGCTCCACGCCCTTAACGTCGATCGTCTGGTTGTTGCTCAGGGCGTTGATGAGGCCCTGCTGGCGCTGGATCATGGCGACGGCATCGCCCTGCTTCGAGCGCGCGATCACATCCGTGAGGCTGGCGGGGGCGTCAATGCGGCTAGCCGCGTCCTGCACCTGGCTCCAGGCCTGCTTGGCCCGGCCGGTATCTTCGGCAGCCCCGACAATGTCGGCCCCAGTCCAGGGCTTTGCGGCAGCGCCCGCAGTTTCGAGCCGGATCGCAACGAGGCCTCCAAAATTGCGTGCGGCCCAGGCCGACTGTTTGACGCCAAGGAGATGATCGACCACGGGGTCTGTCAGCTTCAGCGCATTTTCGAGTTCGGCCGTCAGTGCCAGGATGGCGTCGAGATAGTCTTGCGCGACTTTCCGGAACTCGTCAGCCGCCTTTACGTCGCGCGCCGCTTTGGGCTGGTGAATGAGGCCCTCGGCCTTCGATCGCAGCGGCGTCAACGCATCATGGATCGCAACGAGCTTGCTCACGGCGCTGGCCAGGCGGGAATCGGATACGCCATCGAGGCGTTCGAGCACGCTCTTGTAGGCTGCCTCCGACAATTGCCGGTTGGAGGCGATCCGGTCGTCGGCACCGGCATTGGCCGGCTCTTCCGCAACCAGCGCCGACAGGAAGGTGCCGCGCTCGATGCGGAAACCGAGCAGGGCTGTGAAGAGCTGCTGGTCGGTGCTGGCAAAACGCTCGACCTTCTGCGCGGCGCTGTTGCGCTCGACGGCCCCGAACAGGCCGGTCGAGAGCTGCCCCAACAGGAACAGGCCGAGGACGCCGATGATGGCGCCGAGAACAGAACGAATAGAGGGATTGCCGAACAATGCCATAGGAAGCGCCGGGTCTCTGAATCGGAAAAAGATGCAGAAAAATACCCGGCCGTCCCTAAGATTTGGTTCATCAAACATACCGCGGCCCGCGACAGGCGCCGAGCCCGGCTCGCTTCGCTCCTGTGAGGACGTGGCGACTTCAGGTCGCGCGGCTCACTTCGTCCGCCTGGCGGCCTGGATCTCGACGAACTCGGCGTCCGGGTGGGCGACGATCGTTGCGAACATGATGCCGCTAATGATGAGCGACCAGGCGGTGTCCCAATAGATCCAAAACACTTTCAGCCTCCGTTTTTGACGTCCTCCGCCTGCGCCCGGAGTAACGGCACGAGGAGGCTGCCGTTCCAGAACGAGCCCATGACTGGGCCTGCGGCTCGAGCAAGCGCAGGCAAGCTTAGCGCTTCCTGTTCTTGGTCGGGGAGGCCTTGCGATCGGTTTCACCGGTGTGGCGCTTTGCCACGACGTCTTCATCCCCCGCGCCTTCGCGCGGACGCGGCGGCGGCTTGGGCTGGCCGGACTGGCCGCCATGCTTGCCGCCCATGTCGGGCTTGCCTTCGAGGTCGTTTTCACGGGGCATGACGGTCAACGCGCTCGCCCGGCAATGGTTCGCAATCTGCTCCCGGCGCTATGGCTGTGAACGAGTTCATAGGATCGCCGTCTTTGGCAGTGCACGATGGTTGGCGCTGTCGGCGCATTGATCCCTCGACGAACGGATTTGGCCCAATGCGGAAGCAACTCGTTGCCTGGACCATCCTGACCTCGGCCTTGCTGGCCGTCGCGGTGTGGAGCGTGCTCGGGCCGCCCGACCACCCGGCCGGCCCGCATCTGCCCTCGCGCGACCTGACGGCGTCGGTGCGCTAGATTTCCGGCTCGGCGCGTTTTCCCTGCACCGGCATCCGCTTCGCCCGACAAGGCGGACGCAACCGATACGATTTCGGCATCAATCAATCCCATCTGGAGTTTGGTGCAGCGGAACACGGGCCGCTATCCTTCCCTGCGCAATGACAACACCACACCGGCGGGAGGATGCCTTGATCAGACCGACACGCCCCGCAGCCTGTGCTGCGATTGTCGCCACTCTCTTCACCTTTGTTGCCCTCATCTCGGGAGTCCGTGCCGGCATGGCCGAAACCTTCGCCTATGTCGGCAATGCCGACTCCAACAACGTCAGCGTGTTCAAGATCGCCGAGAACGGCGAGATGACGCCGGTGCAGACGGCCGCCTTCACCGGGGTCGAAAAGCCGGGCGCCTCGACGCCGCTCGCGATCACACCGGACCATCGCGTGCTGATCGCCGGCGTCCGCTCGCAGCCGTTCCTCGCGGTGAGCTTTGCCATCGATCCCAAGACAGGCCTCCTCAGCCACATCGGCAATGGACCGCTCGCCGACAGCATGGCCAATATCGCGACCGATCGCACCGGCAAGGTGCTGTTCAGCGCCTCCTATGGCGGCAACAAGGTCGCGCTGAATCCACTTGCCGCGAATGGCGTCGTCGGCGAGCCGAAGCAGGTGATCCCGACCGGGCTGAACGCACATGCCTTCCTGCCCTCGCCCGACAACCGCTTCGTGTTCGCGACCAATCTCGGCTCCGACCAGGTGCTGAGCTTTGCGTTCGACGCCGCGACCGGCACGCTGACGCCGAGCGATCCGCCCGCGATCAAGGTGCCCGAGAAATCCGGCCCGCGGCACTTCGTGTTCCACCCGGGCGGCAAGTTCGTCTATCTCATCCACGAGCTGAACGGCGACGTCGCCGCGTTCAGCTATGAGGCCAAGAGCGGGGCCTGGAGCGAGATCCAGCGCACCACCGCGCTCCCGGAGGGATTCAACGGCAAGCCTTGGGCCGCCGACATCCACATCACCCCGGACGGCCGCTTCCTCTACGCCTCCGAGCGCACCAGCAACACCCTCACCGCCTACAAGGTCGATGCGTCAAGCGGTAAGCTGACCACGATCGGCAGCGTGCCGACCGAGAAGCAGCCGCGCGGCTTCAATATCGACCCCACCGGCCGCTACCTCGCCGCGGTCGGCGAGCTGTCCGACGGCATGACGGTCTACGCCATCGACCAGACCAGCGGCGCGCTCAGCAAGCTGAAATCCTATGCCACCGGGAAGAAGCCGAATTGGGTGGAATTCTTAACCCTGCCCTGAGCGGGATCGGGCGGGCGACCTAAGTAAACATCCGGAATTTCGCAAGGTGCGCCCAAGCGTCATATCGTCGCTCATGGACCGTCACATTGTCTTCAAGTGCCCTCAGACCGGCCTGAATGTGCAGCATCGGCTCAGTGACGAGCCGGCCGATCGCACGCATGTGCCGGTCTCCTGTCCAGCCTGTACACGCCTGCACTTGATTGATCGTTCCAGCGGCAAGCTGGTCGGCGATCGCCGGGGCTGAGGGAGCGCTAGGGCGTCACCGCGACCTGAGCAGAGACGTCGTCGACCTGGTGCGAAGCCCTGTTTGGCGAACCTGATTTCCATTCCCGCGACTAATCAACGGCTTGCTGCGGCAGCGCGAGGCGGCTCGGCATCCCTGCCTTGGGACAACGCTGCCGTAGTCCGGGGGGCCGCCATCTGCTATCGATTTGGAGGCATAGCCCTCCTGGAATTTCCAATGCGCCATTTGCCTCGTGCCGTCGTCCGTAGCCTGTTTCCCGCAGCCATCGCCGGAGCGCTCGTCTTCGGTCGATATCCGGCCGCAGCCGCCGATGACGACACGCCCAAGGGGCCGGCGGTCACAGTGCTGAAGGCGGCAAAGTCCTGCTTCTCAGATATCGTCGAGGCCACCGGCACGATCATCGCCCGCGAGGAGACCTCGGTGCGCCCCGAGCGGCCCGGGCTGAAGGTGACGGACGTGCTGGCCGAAGCAGGCGATACCACCACGGCCGGCCAGGTGCTGGCGCGGCTGGCTCTGCCCGAAGGCGGCACGCTGCAGGTCACCGCCCCCGTGGCCGGCGTCATCGCCACCTCGACCGCGCAGATCGGCAATCTCGCCTCGGCCAAGGGCGAGGCGTTGTTCACGATCATTGCACGCAGCGAATACGATCTCGTCGGCCTGGTCGCGACCAACGATGTCAGGAAGCTCGCGGTCAATCAGCCGACCACCGTGCGGATTGCCGGCGCCGGCGATATCGACGGCAAGGTGCGGCGCATCGGTCCGACCGTCGAGCCGAACATCCAGCAGGGCATGGTCTATATCGGCATCTCGTCGCAGAAGCGGCTGCTGCTGAATGCGAGCGGGCGGGCGCTGATCAAGACCGGGCAGAGCTGCAATGTCGCGGTACCGCTGACAGCGGTGCAATATTCGTCTGCCGGCACTGTGGTGCAGGTGATCCGCCGCAATCGCGTCGAGACCAAGCGCGTCGAGATCGGGCTGATGTCGGGCGGCAATATCGAGGTCCGTGACGGCCTCAATGAGGGCGATATCGTCGTGGCCCGCGCCGGCGCGCTGTTGCGCGAAGGCGATCCAGTGCGCCCGGTGATGGCGAGCGAAGCGGCGAAGTAGGTTTGAGAGATTGATCCCGTGTCCCGGACGGGCTGCAGCGTGTAGCGCTGCTGCGCAGAGCCGGACCCGTCTCGTTACGACGCGATCACCCTAAGGAACCGGGCCCCGGCTCAGCTTCGCATCCTTGCATGATGCGCCGCGTCCGGGGCACAAGACGTCGTAAGATCTAGGAAAAACTAGCCGCCAGCCTGGTTGAACTGCACGTCCTCGAGCAGCGAGGAGGAGACGGTCGGGACCTGATCGCCTTCGCTGGCGCGGGAGATGGCGATGCGGGTCTTGTTGAAGACGCTTTCGGCGCTGCTGCCTTGCGCATTCAGGTTGTTGAGGAGCTCGCTGACCAGGGTCGAGTGCTCGCCCTTGCCGTCGTCGACGACCTTGCCGGGCGAAGCCGAGGAGAGGATCAGCGCGTTGTCGGGCGTGCCGATCGGCGCGAGACCATGGCTGTAGGAGCGGAAGCGGCGCTCGTAAGGGTTACGGCGGGACGCATCGACCACGACGAGCTTGGCCTTGGCGCCCTGCTGCTTCATCATGTCGAGCACGCCCTCGATCGAGACGCCCTGGCGGCGGACGTCGCTTTCCTTCCAGATCACGGCATCGACCGGCAGCATGTAGCTCTCGCGGCCGGCCTGCACGCCGTAGCCGCCAAAGAACAGCATGACGGTGGTGTCATGCGTGATGCGGGACTTCAGACGGTTGACGGCGCGGACCATGTCGTCCTTGCTGGCGTCTTCCACCATGTCGACGTCAAAACCGTTCTTGCGCAGAGCCGAGGACAGCGCGCGGGCGTCGTTGATCGACTGCGTCAGGGGCGCGCTGGCGTCGGGATAGTGACCATTGCCGATGACGAGCGCCAGGCGCGAGGTCTGGCCGACCGAGCCCGTGACCTGGTCGGTCGAAACGGCCTTGGCGGCGTCGAGCGCACGCATGTTGAGGGCAGCATGAGCGCCGATCGCCAGCGACACCGTGCCGATGAGGGCTGCGGCGAGCGCAATCGAGCGTTTGGAAATGTCGAGCTGCCTTACATTCATCTCGCTTCATTCCTGTCGGTGCCAAAGACCTGCCAAGCGCGCGCACACTGCTTGAGTAGCGCGATGGCGTCTTTAGGTTTGAGGGATCGGCCGGGGGAGTGCCCCCGAATTGCGCGCAATTTGCGGCGCCGCACCAAACAAAGACTTAACCGGATATAGGCTCGCGGGCAATAGATTGCCAAAATTTGAGTTAACTTATTGAGATATCAATATATTTTTCGGCCCGTTTTCCTCCCTTTTCCCCCTCCCCGTAGCCTTCCGGGGCGGATCTTGCTGGCCTCTTTTGCGGGTTACTTATGTGACATCAGTCACATTTGTTTTTCCTGCGAATCCGGGTAGCTTTTTCAACGACTTGCGGAGGATGGGGTCGGCGACTTGGCGCCGACTTGGCCTCCGCGAAAGTCCCCCGCCACCAGGTATTTCATGAGCTTTCATTATTTCGCAGGTGCCGCGTGCCGGGCGCTGATGGCCCGGAAAGACGGCCCCTCCCTTTATGACGTCTGCGATCCCGTATTGTCGGGCCAAGCCAGCGGCGATCCGCATCTGGCCAAGTTCTACAAGACCGCACTCGGCAATCCCGCATTGCGGATGCTGCTGCGCCGCGCCGGTCTCCCCGAGCTGCGTGACGAGGCCAAGCTGACCCGGCTACGCGAGGCCCTGGTCCGCGCCCGCGACGATGCCGAACCCGACTGGGCCGCGGTCGGCCAGCCCGTCGCCGAACTGGTCGACAGCATCGCGCTCGACCATCCCAAGCCGCCGCCGACCGCGTTCATCGGCGCGATGCCGGCACCGGCGCAGATCGATCGTGTGATCCGCGACTGCGCGCAGCATCTGCTGGGCTCGTACCGCAAGAATGGCTTTCTGCCGACCTACGCCGCCTTCAACCTGATCGGCGATCCCGATTTCCGCGGGCGCGAGCTGACCATGGCCCTCACCGGGCTGAACGCGCGCGGCTACAAGAATTCGTCGCTGCTGTTCAACCTCGCGCGGGTCTTCATCGCGCGCTCGCACGCACGCGCCGTGGTCAATCCGCCCTGGCGAGGGATCGCCGAGCCGATGTGGGAGCCGGTGCAGATCCGCCACCGCTCGGCCTATTACGATGCGTTCTTCATCGAGGCATTGCTTGGCTATGTCGAGACCGGGCTGGCGTCGCCGGCGGACAAGAAAGCAGCGGAGCGCGCGATCGCCGACATGGTCGATTTCTGCGTCAATATCAGCCGCGAAGAGGTCGAGGGCCCAGGCGGTTCGCGCTTCAACGTCATCACCGCGCTCGCGCCGGCGCCGCATCCGCGCTTTTCCCGCTATTTTGCGCAAATCAAGCAGGACCTCGGCTTCGGCATCTATGTGCCGGACTGCGACACGACGGCGTGCTCGATCTCAGCAGCGACGCAGGCCGGCTGCACCGAGCCCATCATCGACCAGCCGCTGCTGGATTTCTACGCGAGCTATCAGGTGCATGCCGGCGTCAACGAACCGCGCGTGACGGTGCCGCTCAACGATAACATCGACTACGAGGGCGGCGTTGCGACCTGGATCGATAACCTCAGGGGCGAGCGGCCCTATGGCAACGATCTCGATCCAACGCTCAATCTCGACATTCTCGAGGTGAGCTTTCGCAATCTGGCGCGCTGGAAGATTCTGGAGACGCCGGCGCGGCTGGCAACCGTGCATCGCATTATCGGCTTCCAGAAGCGGCTCGCCGCAAGCGGCGCCTTCGCCAATCCGCGCTCGCACATCTATTATCTGCCGGAACTCTACAGCGCCTATTTCGGCCGCTGCTACGCAGCTTTCCTGGCGCTGCCACTGGCGGCGCAGGCGGCGATCGATCCCGACGGCGATTTCGATTTCATCCGCCACCGCGTGCTCTCCTACGTCAAGGGCGAGCTGATCGCCGCGGAGATGAACGTGTTCGACGCCGCGCTGGCGCTGATCGCGCTCGGCCATCTCGGCGCCGACCCGCGCGCCTTTGCACCCGCGCTGAACGTGATCGTCGATGCCGTGGGCGAAGGCGGCCGCCGCGGCCCGTTCCGCGCCTATGAATGGAACAAGATGAAGACCCCGACGCGGATCCTGGTCGGCGGGCCGGAGGTGACGTCGGCCTTCGTGCTGATGGGGCTGGCGGTGGCGCGGAGGGCGATGGCGCGGGGGTGAACTGGTCTCGTGCCCCGGACGCAGCGCAGATCTCGTGGGGTGGGTTAGCCTTGCGGCTGCGCGAAGCGCAGTCGCCGGGCGTAACCCACCACTTCTGTTGCCCCGGCGGCCAAAGAGGTGGGTTACGCCTTCGGCTAACCCACCCTACGGACTCGCCACTTGCCTGCAATGACGGGAAGTTGAAAGCCTCTCCGTTCGGCATATGCTGGCCTGATAGCCCAAAGCCGACCACAATTGCGCGGCTGTATCGAGTTCCTTTACACGCGGACCGGCATGTTGCGAAAAATCCTGATTGCGTTGTCTTTGCTGATTGTCCCGTCGCTGGCGCAGGCGGCCGACGTCACCGGCACTGCAAAAGTCCGCGACGGCGATTCCATCCTGATCGGCAACACGCGGATCCGGCTCGGCGGCGTCGACGCGCCGTCGGTCGACCAGCTTTGCCTCAACACCAAGGGCGAGCGCTGGACCTGCGGCGTCGCGGCGCGCGACGAGCTCGCCAAATATGCCGATGGCAAAAGCTGGGTCTGCCATGCCCGCTCGATCGACCGGCGCGGTCGCACCGTGGCGCGTTGCGAGGTCGGCGGCGAAGACATCCAGAAATGGCTGGTGCGCAACGGCTGGGCGCTGGCCTATACCCGCATGTCGCACGATTACGATGCGGACGAGAAGGCCGCGCGTGAAGCCAAGGCCGGGATGTGGCAGGGCGCCTTCATCGCCCCCTGGGACTGGCGCGTGCGCAACAAGAAGACCGCGATCCTTGGCGCCACCAAGCCGCCCGAAGGCGCGCATACGGTGCTGCTGGCCTCGGCCTCAGGCCCGGTCGCACCTTCGCCGGACTGCACCATCAAGGGCAATGTCAACAGCGCCGGTGAGTGCATCTATCACCAGCCGACCAGCCGCTGGTATGCGCAAATCAAGATGAAGATCAGCAAGGGCACCCGTTGGTTCTGCTCGGTCGAGGAGGCGGAAGCCGCCGGCTGCCGCGAAACCAAACGATAACCCAGACCTGCGTTTTGCGCGCTTTTCCAAGGCGCCAGCGCCGCGTACAAGTGTGATTCAGCGACCCACCATCCTGTTCTCAAGCAACAAGGACCGATAGCAATGACCGTTCGCGCGGGCCGGGAGTTTCTGGCCATCCCCGGGCCCACCACGATGCCCGACGCGGTGCTGCAGGCGATGCATCGGCCGGCGATCGACATCTACTCCAAGGAGATGCTCGACCTGACCGAAAGCCTGCTCCGCGACATCTCTGGTCTGTTCGCGACCAAGGGCAAGTCCTACATCTACATCGCGAACGGCCACGGCGCCTGGGAAGCTGCCTTGAGCAACGTCTTGTCGCGCGGCGACAAGGTCCTGGTGCTGGAAAGCGGACGGTTCGCGATCGGCTGGGGCAATGCGGCCGCGCTGATGGGCGCTGAGGTCGAGGTGCTCAAGGGCGACTGGCGCCGCGCGGTGCGGCCGCACGAGGTCGAGGAACGGCTGCGCCGCGACACCGAGCACAGGATCAAGGCCGTCGTCGTCGTCCAGGTCGACACGGCCTCGGGCGTGCAGAACGACATCGAGGCGATCGGCAAGGCGATCAAGGCGGCCGGCCATCCCGCCCTGTACATGGTCGACACCGTTGCCTCGCTCGGCTGCATGCCGTTCGAGATGGACAAATGGGGCGTCGACGTCGCCATGTCCGGCTCGCAAAAGGGCCTGATGACGCCGCCCGGTCTCGGCTTCGTCTCAGCCAATGCGCGCGCGCTCGAGGTGCACAAGAAGGCTGACATGTCGACGCCCTATTGGAGCTGGAGCGAGCGCGAGGGCACCGAGAACTATCGCAAATATGCCGGCACCGCGCCGGTGCATCTGTTGTTCGCGCTGCGCAAGGCGATCGACATGCTGCACGAGGAAGGGTTGGAGAACGCCTTCCGCCGTCACGCCCTGCTCGGCGAAGCCACCCGTCGCGCGGTCGGCGCATGGACGGAAGGCCAGGTCCTCGGCTTCAACGTTGCCGAACCCAGCGAGCGCTCCAACACCGTGACGACCGTGACCATGGCGAGCGGCCACGATCCGGCGGTGCTGCAGCGCTACTGCAAGCAGAAGTGCGGCGTCGTGCTCGGCACCGGCATCGGCGATCTCTCTGGACAAGCCTTCCGCATCGCCCATATGGGCCATGTCAACGCACCGATGCTGCTCGGCACGCTCGGAGTGATCGAGGTCGGCCTCAACGCGCTGAAGATTCCGCACGGCAAGGGCGGGCTCGAGGCCGCGGTATCGTATCTGGGTGAGGAAGTGGCGGTGTAAGGCGCCACAAACTCCGATGCCGTCCTGGCCTATTGTGGCACGCGATACGCCTCGACCTGCGCCTTCAGCTCGTCGAGCGAGGCAAGCGGCATCTTCGGATCGACCCGGTAGTCTCCACGCGCCAGCCAGTGCAGGACCTTCGCATCGACGGCCGGCGAATGGTGGACGACGTCGCTATAATTGCCGAGATCGTGGGTGACGTCCTTGACGCGACGAAAGTCATAGAGCCGCACATTGGGGAGCTGCGTCAGGCGCTGCGCGATGCGGGCGGTGACGTCGTAGACGATCGCCAGCGTCGTGGGAGACGCATCGCGCATCGCCACGAACTGCAGGATCGAGTAAGGCGGGAAATAGATGTCGAAAGTCACGCTCGGGTTCTGCGCGATCAGGGCAACGGCATCGCGTTCGAAATTTCGCATCATGGCGCCGGTCTCGTAACCTTCCGCCAGATAATTGCTGCGGACGGGATCGGTAATGAATTTGAAGGCGGCCAGCGCTTTTCCGGCGTTGTAGATCTCTGCAACGTTGTCGCTGGGGCGAAGGACGTTGATGTCCTCCGCCTGCGCAAGCGGAAACTTGAACATGATGCCGTTGGTCAGGCGCGTGACGACAGGCCTCAACGGAGGAACCGATCGCGCCAGTATCCATAGCGATTCACGGGCCATCGCTCCCGAGACGAGATAGGAGGCAATGCCCCTTGCGTTTCGCCGGTAGAAATCGGCGGGGATATATGCGTTGGCGTCGACCTCGGGCGCATCACGAAAGATCCAGTCATCCATTTCCCAGATCACCCGCGCGGGATGGCGCTCCATCGCAGTCGCGAGCACGAAACTCTGCTCGTGCGAATTCGAGCCGCTCATCGCCAGCTTCAGCGAGCGAACGCCAAGTGCCTTGTCCATATCGCTTTGCCGAAAATGGATCGCCAGGGACGTTCCCATGAAGACGGTGTCGAACGTCTGGCTATGGATCAGGCCGGCATTCTGCATCCGGCTGTCGATCGAATACATGGCATCGACGACGCGTGCCGGCCGAAATAACTGCAAGGGATCGACGATGAAGGTGAGCACGGGCGCCGCCACAAGAACGGCGACGACCGCGGCCAGAAACTTGATCAGGCTCTTTGTCGGCGTGCTCATCAGAACCTGAAATAGATGAATTCGCTGCGGCTCTGGATACCGAGGACGCCGAACGCCAGCACCGCCGCCGCCGCGTAGAGATAGACCGAGTGCAGGCGGCTGGCCGCAAAGGCTTCCCCGACTTTCCGGCTGCGATGATCGTAACCCATGAGCTTCATCGTATTCGGCATGAACCACGCAAAGGCCGCGTAGACGGCGATGAACAGCGCATAGGCGATCTCGCCGCGGCCAAGGGCGAGGTTGCCCGGCTCCGCCATCTTCGACAGCACGAGAAGCGCCGTTGCCAGGCTGTCGGCGCGAAAGAACACCCATGCGACGACGACGGCGAGGAAGGTCAGGACGAAGCCGACAAAGCCGGCCACCGGCGCTAGCCGCCGCGGGATCGGCGGCGCGAAATGAATCCAGGCATGATTGATGCAAAGATAGGCACCGTGCAGCGCGCCCCACGCCACGAACGTCCAGGCCGCTCCGTGCCAGAGACCGCCGAGCAGCATCGTGACCATCAGGTTGACGTAGCGCCGCACGCGGCCAAGGCGGTTACCTCCGAGGGGAATATAGAGGTAGTCGCGCAGGAATTGCGACAGCGTCATATGCCAGCGCCGCCAGAATTCGATGATGCTGGTCGCCTTGTAAGGCGAGTTGAAGTTGACCGGAAGGAATATGCCGAACATCAGCGATATGCCGATCGCCATGTCGGAATAGCCGGAGAAATCGAAATAGAGCTGGAACGTGTAGGCGAGCGCGCCGATCCAGGCCTGATCGAAGGTCGGCGTGTTCGGCCCGAAGGCCTGCATGACCAAGGGCTGGATGCCGTCGGCGAGCCCTGTCTTCTTGAACAGGCCCATCCCGAAGATGATGAGACCGCACAGGATCAGATGCGATTGCGGATGCTTCGATCGCTCCTGCTCGAATTGCGGGATCATGTCCTTGTGGTGGAGAATCGGCCCCGCGATCAGATGTGGAAAATACGTCACGAACAGTGCGTAGTGCGGCAGCGCGTAGGCGGCGACCTGCCCGCGATACGCATCGACCAGGAACGCGATCTGCGTGAAGGTGTAGAAGGAGATGCCGACCGGCAGAAGGATGTGAACGGCAATATGCGTGCCAGCCAGCGCATTGATGTTGTCGATGGCGAAGCCGGCATATTTGAAGATGCCGAGCACGAGAAGATCGCCGGCGACGCCAACGGCAAGGGCCGCCTTTCGTTGCGACGGGCCGAGCTTCGCCACGATCAGGAGATGACCGATCCCGTAATTGAAGGCGATCGAGAGCAGCAACAGGGCCACGAACTGCCAGTTGCCGATGGCGTAGAAGGTGAGCGAAGCGAGCGCCAGCCAGATCACCGGGGCAAGATTGCTGCGCCGCCCCAGCCAGAAATAGCCGGCCAGCACGGCCGGCAGGAACAGCAGGATGAACGGATAGGAATTGAAGAGCATCAGGCTGGACCAGCGGCGGGGGTATTGCCCCTAAAGCATACATGCGACCGGCCAACAAGCGGGTGGCGTGAAGCTACGGCGCTGGCAATTCGCCGAATCGGGACGATATAAGGTGAAATACTGAGTTGAATGAGGATCGAGTGACCCAGGCCAAGACACCTTCCCAGCGCCCCGTCGCGCCGCGCCGGCCGCATTCCTTCACCCGGCACGGCATCGTCGTGACCGACGACTATGCCTGGCTGAAGGACCCGAACTGGCAGGAGGTGCTGCGTAACCCCGCGGTACTCGACCCCGATATCCGCAAATATCTGGACGAGGAGAACGGCTACACCGAGAGCCTGCTCGGCCACACCGCAAGCTTGCAAAAGACGCTGGTGCGCGAGATGCGCGGGCGGATCAAGGAGGACGATTCCAGCGTGCCGTCGCCGGACGGACGGTTTGCCTATTTCCGCAAATTCCGCGAGGGCGGCCAGCACGAATTGTTCGGTCGCATGCCGCGCGACGGCGGCAAGGCCGAGATCGTGCTCGACGGCGACGCGCTCGCCAAGGACCACAAATATTTCAAGTTCGGCGGCAGCCGGCACTCGGACAATCACGAACTCCAGGCCTGGAGCGCCGACACCAAGGGCTCCGAATATTTCTCCATCCGCGTGCGCGATTGGGCGACGGGTCAGGATCTCGACGACGTCGTCGAGGAAACCGACGGCGGCGTGGTCTGGAGCAAGGACGGCAAAAGCTTCTTCTATGTGAAGCTCGACGACAATCACCGCCCGATGCAGGTTTGGCGGCACAAGCTCGGCACCAAGCAGGCTGACGATGCGCTGGTCTACGAAGAACAGGATTCCGGCTGGTTCACCCATCTGCATGAGAGCACCAGCGGCCGCTTCTGCGTGATCGCCGGCGGCGACCACGAGACGTCGGAGCAGCGGCTGATCGATCTCGCCAACCCCGAGACGCCGCCGCGCCTCGTCGCGGCGCGCGAGGAAGGCGTGCAATATTCGCTGGCCGATCGCGGCGACGAACTCTTCATTCTCACCAATGCCGATGACGCCATCGACTTCAAGATCGTCACCGCGCCGCTCGGCGCTCCCGAACGCAAGAATTGGCGCGACCTGATCCCCTATCGTCCCGGCATCTACATCATCGACCTCGATCTCTATGCCGGCCATCTGGTGCGGCTGGAGCGCGCCAACGCGCTGCCCTCGATCGTGATCCGCGACCTCGCATCGAACGAGGAGCACGCGATCGCCTTCGACGAGGCCGCCTATTCGCTCGATACGATGGGCTCCTACGAATTCGAGACGACCAATCTGCGCTTTGCCTATTCGTCGATGACGACGCCCTCGGAAGTCTACGACTACGACATGGTCAAGCGCACGCGCACGCTGCGCAAGCGCCAAGAGATTCCGTCCGGCCACAACCCCGCCGATTACGTCACTACGCGCATCATGGCCAAAGCACATGACGGCGCCGAGGTGCCGGTCTCGATCCTCTATCGCCGCGGCCTCGAGCTCGACGGCGCGGCGCCGCTACTGCTCTACGGCTACGGCTCCTATGGCATGGCGATGCCGGCCTCGTTCAGCGCCAACCGCCTGTCACTGGTCGATCGCGGCTTCGTCTATGCCATCGCCCATATCCGCGGCGGTGCCGACAAAGGCTGGGGCTGGTATCTCGACGGCAAGCGGGAAAAGAAGACCAACTCGTTCGACGATTTTGCCGCCAGCGCTCGCGCGCTGATCGATGCGAAATACACGAGCGCAAAGCGCATCGTCGGCCATGGCGGCTCGGCCGGCGGCATGCTGATGGGCGCGGTCGCCAACCGCGCCGGCGAATTGTTCGCCGGCATCGTCGCCGAAGTGCCGTTCGTCGACGTGCTCAACACCATGCTCGACGACACCCTGCCGCTGACGCCGCCGGAATGGCCCGAATGGGGCAATCCGATCGAGAGCGAAAAGGATTTCCGCACCATCCTGTCTTATTCCCCCTACGACAATGTCGCGGCGAAGGAATACCCGGCAATCCTGGCGATGGGCGGACTAACCGATCCGCGCGTGACCTATTGGGAGCCGGCGAAATGGATCGCCCGCCTGCGCGCGACCATGACCGGCGGCGGGCCGGTACTGCTGCGCACCAACATGGGCGCCGGCCATGGCGGCGCCTCGGGTCGGTTCGACCGGCTCGACGAAGTCGCGATCGTGTACGCGTTTGCGCTGTGGGCGACCGGGCCGGCGCAGGCGTGATTTTGTAGCCCGGAGCTATCTTCCGTTTTTCTTACGCCATTCGGCGAAGTCGGTGAGCGTCTGCGGATCGGTCGCGGGATAGAGACCGAAGATGCCGCGGCCTTTGCCGACTTCCTCGGTGACGAAATCCTCGAACGCGGTCATCTCAAAAGTTTCATTGGCGATCTCGTCGGCAAGATGCGCGGGGATCACGATGACACCGTCGGCATCGCCCAGGATGACGTCGCCGGGAAACACCGGCGCATCGCCGCAGCCGATGGGAACGTTGATTTCGATCGCCTGGTGCAGCGTCAGATTGGTCGGCGCCGATGGGCGATGATGGTAGGCGGGAATGCCGAGCTTGGCGATCTCCGCGGAATCGCGGAAGCCGCCATCGGTGACGACGCCGGCAACGCCGCGCTTCATCAAGCGCGTTACCAGGATCGCGCCGGCCGAGGCCGCGCGCGCGTCCTTACGGCTGTCCATCACCAGCACCGCGCCTGGGGGGCAATCCTCGACCGCCTTGCGCTGCGGATGCGAGCGGTCCCTGAACACGTCGATCGTGTTGAGGTCCTCGCGGGCCGGCATGTAACGCAGCGTGAAGGCCTCGCCAACCATGGTCGGCTTGTCGGGGCCAACGGGGTGCACATCCTGGATCATCTGGATGCGCAGGCCGCGCTTGAACAGTGCGGTGGCGACGGTGGCAGTGGAGACGGATTTGAGCTTGTTTCGGGTGGCTTCGCTGAGTTTTGTCATGATGTATCCTCTTGTCATTCCGGGGCGCCGCGCAGCGGCGAGCTATGGTGCGCAGTTGCGCACCAGAGAATCCATCGGGCCGCACGCAACGCGGTGAAATGGGTTCCGGGCTCGCGCTGCGCGCGCCCCGGAACGACGATCAATAAATCGACGGCTCGCCGATCGGCGCGCCGAAACCGGTCTCGAGGAAGTCGAAGTCGCAGCCTTCATTGGCCTGCTTGATGTGCTTGGTGAACATCCAGCCATAGCCGCGCTCGAAGCGGCGCTCGGGCTGCTTCCAGGCGGCGCGGCGCCTCTCCAACTCGGCCTCGGGAACGTCGAGATTGATGGTGCGGGCAGCGACGTCCAAGGTGATGCGATCGCCGTTCTGCACCAGTGCCAACGGGCCGCCGATATAGGACTCAGGTGAAACATGCAGGATGCAGGCGCCGTAGCTGGTGCCGCTCATGCGCGCGTCGGAAATGCGCACCATGTCGCGCACGCCCTGCTTCACGAGTTTGGTCGGGATCGGCAGCATGCCCCATTCCGGCATGCCTGGCCCGCCCTGCGGCCCCGCATTGCGCAGGATGAGAATGTGGTCCTCGGTGACGTCAAGATTGGGATCGTCGACCGCCTTTTTCATCGACGGATAATCGTCGAACACCAGCGCGGGCCCGGTGTGCTTGAGGAAGCGCGGCGCGCAGGCGGAGGGCTTGATGACGCAGCCGTCGGGCGCAAGATTGCCCTTCAGCACCGCGAGCGCGCCTTCCTTGTAGATGGGATTGGCAACCGAACGGATCACGTCGGCATTGTGCACCTCGGCACCGTCGATGTTCTCGCCCAGCGTCTTGCCAGACACGGTGATGCAATCGAGATGCAGATGCTCCTTGATCTCTCCCATCAATGCCGGCAGGCCGCCGGCATAGAAGAAGTCCTCCATCAGATAGGTATCGCCGCTGGGGCGGACATTGGCGATCACGGGCACCTTGCGGCTCGCGATCTCGAAATCGTCGAGGCCGATATCCTGGCCGGCCCGGCGGGCCTGGGCGATCAGATGGATGATCGCATTGGTCGAGCAGCCCATGGCCATCGCGACCGCAATCGCGTTCTCGAAGGCCTTGCGGGTCTGGATCGCCCTCGGCGTCAGATCCTCCCACACCATCTCGACGATGCGGCGGCCGCATTCCGAGGCCATGCGGATGTGGTTGGCATCCGCGGCCGGAATCGAGGAGGCGCCTGGCAGCGTCATGCCGATCGCCTCCGCGATCGCGGTCATGGTCGAGGCCGTGCCCATGGTCATGCAGGTGCCGTAGCTGCGGGCGATGCCGGCTTCGATGTCGAGCCAATCCTTGTCGGAGATCTTTCCGGCGCGGCGCTCGTCCCAATATTTCCAGCCGTCCGAGCCCGAGCCGAGCGTCTTGCCCTTCCAATTGCCGCGCAGCATAGGCCCCGCCGGCAGATAGATCGCCGGGATGTTCATCGAGGTGGCCCCTAACAGCAGCGCCGGCGTGGTCTTGTCGCAGCCGCCCATCAGCACAACGCCGTCGACGGGATGACTGCGCAGCAGCTCCTCGGCGTCCATCGCAAGAAGATTGCGATAGAGCATGGTGGTCGGCTTCAGCAGTGATTCCGAGAGCGACAATGCCGGCAGCTCAAGCGGCAGGCCGCCCGCCATCAGGACGCCGCGCTTGACGTCGTCGACGCGCGACTTGAAATGCATGTGGCAGGGCTGGGCGTCCGACCAGGTGTTGAGGATCGCGATGATCGGGCGATCCTTCCATTCCTCCGGCGCGTAGCCCATCTGCATGGTGCGGGAGCGGTGGCCGAACGAGCGGAGGTCGTCGGGCGCAAACCAGCGCGCGCTGCGGAGCTGGTCGGGTGTTTTCTTCCTTGTTTTGGTCATTGTCCTCGTCCGTCGGGAAGGCCGCCGTGCTCTTCCCACAGGCGGTCCACTTCTCGCAAGGCACCGGTTGCGGGGTGGACCTCCGGCATGCATGCAAGCGTGCATACCTCAGGGTGCGGCGCAAAATTGGGTGAGTTCGGCCAGGCCAGCCCCGAAGTGCTTGCAGCGCGGGCACAAACCGCGCAACAATTTCATATTTGGAGCTTTGATTTGGGTCGCTGGGAGCATCTCCATCCGGCCCGGAGGTTTTAGCGTGGCCAACATCCTGATCGTGGATGACGACCCGGCCGTTCAGTTGACAATCCGGCTGCTGTTGGAGCGAGCCGGTCACTACGTGACGGTCGCCGGCGATGGCCGCAAGGGGCTCGCTCTGTTCAAAGCCGACCCGTTCGACCTACTGTTCCTCGATATCTTCATGCCCGGCATGGATGGACTGGAAACAATGCGTCATGTCCGGGCGCTGCAACCGGCAATCCCCATCATCGTCATTTCCGGTCGTTCGACCGCGCCGGACGCCTATGCCGAACCGGACTTTCTCAAGATGGCGACCAAGCTCGGCGCGGTCGCCAGCCTGCAGAAGCCGTTCCGGGCCGATGCGTTGCTGGCGGCGGTCGACGGCTGCCTGAAGGCGGGCGAGTCGGAGGGGTCTGATGTCAATGCCAGCCGCCAATGATGGCAGCGCCTCCTCCTCAGCTCGGGACCGGCACGGAAGCAATCTTGCAGGAAGCCCCGCGAATGTTCCCGTGAGGCAGGGAACGACGCTCGCGACACGCCTGGCCATCGCCATGACCCTGCTGGTGGCGGTTACCGTGGGCGCAGTCGGTTGGCTGGGCTATCGCAACACCACGCAGGCGGTCATCCCCCGCGTCCTGGAGCGGGTCGGAGCCCAGTCGCGCCTGTTGGCGGTCAATCTTGAATCCTATGTTGCCGGAGTGCGCGGCGACCTGATCGGCTATCACGCCGCCGCGGCCATCAATGGCATCATCCGCGCCCACGCCGCTGGAGGAATTGACCCCACCGACGGCGTTTCGGAGCGAACCTGGCGCGATCGAATCGCGGCGCGGCTCGCGGCCGAGATCGAGGCGAAGCCCATCTATGGGCAGTTTCGCATCATCGGGCTTGACAATGACCAGCGCGAACTCGTCCGGGTCGACCGGTCCGGACCGAACGGAGCAGCACGGATCGTTCCCGACGGCGAACTGGAGAGCAAGAGCGACCGGGCCTATTTCCAGGAGACGATACGGCTCGGGCCCGGTGAAATCTACGTGTCGCCCATCGAGCTCGCCACCCGGCACGGAGGGACAACGGCCCCGCACGTTCCGACGCTGCGCGTCGCGATGCCGCTGTTCGCGCCGGACGGCAAGCCCTTCGGCATCATCGTCGCCAACATCGACATGCGACCGGCGCTCGACAGCCTCCGCTCCACCAAGACCTCGGGAGGAGAGATCTACGTCGTAAGTTCGCGGGGGGACTATCTGGTCCATCCCGATCGCGCGCGGGAATTCGGCGCATCCCATGTTAGTCCCAACGACTGGCGCAAGGACTTTCCATATTTTGCCCCCTTGATCGGTACGCTGGACGCATCCACGCGGCTCATGACCGATGAATCGGGCCGGCCGAGCGGCGCAGCGTTCGCGCCGGCGCTGCTCGCGGGCAAGGATTGGGTCGCCATCATCGAGACGATTCCGGCGCCTGTCTTTGGTCTCGTGCCAGCAGCCATCGAAAGAACGTCCGTGCTCGTCGGCGTGCTGGCCGTCCTCGCCGCGGCCTCGCTCGCCGTGCTGCTGGCGCGCTCGTTGACAAGTCCGATCACCCGTCTGACCGGGGCGGTGGCGGCAATTGGCAACGGACGGCCGGCCGACATTCCGGTCGATGCAAGCGGCGAGACCGGCGCGCTGGCGCGGGCCTTTGCCCAGATGGTCGAAGAAACGCGAGCGAAAGCAGCCGCCCTCGAACGCGAGGTCCAGGAGCATCGCCGCACCGAGGCCGCACGAAGCCATCATGCGGCGCGCGAGCTGTTGTTCAGCGCCGCCGTCGAATCGTCCGACGATGCGATCGTGATGCAATCCCTCGCAGCTATTATCACGGGCTGGAATCCTGCCGCCGAACGTCTCTATGGATATTCGGCCAGCGAGGCGATCGGAAAATCCACCTCGATCATCGTCCCGCCCGACCGCCGCGAGCAGGGCAAGGAGTATTTGAGGCGGATCTCGCGCGGCGAGCCGATCGAACGCTTCGAGACGGTCCGGATGCGCAAGGACGGCACGCCGGTCGAAATCTCGCTCAGCCTGTCGCCGATCAGGGGGCCGTCGGGCGGGGTCATCGGCGTCTCCGGGTCCGCGCGCAGTCTGACCGAAGCCCGTCGTGCCGAGCGCGCGCTCCAGCAGCAATTGGAGGAGCGGCGGCAGCTTTTTGACGCCTCGCAGGATCTGATCATGATCATGAACTCGCGCGGCGAGATCGTGCAGATCAGCCCGAGCAGCGAGACCATCCTCGGCTACAGGCCGGAGGAGATGATCGGGCACAGCGGCGCCGAATTCGTTCATCCCGCGCACCTGGATCGGTCCCGCGAGGAGATGCGCGAGCTCCGGCGCGGCGGCCATCCCAAGCTCGCGGACACCCGCTGCTTCCACAAGGACGGCCGCGAAGTCTGGCTCTCCTGGCTCGGCAACTGGTCGGATCAGGTCAGGCGCTTCTTCTTCGTCGGACGCGACATGACCGAGGCGAGGCTCGCCGCCGAATCCTTGCGCGACAGCGAGCAGCTTGCTCGCAACATCGTCGAAACCGCGCTCGACGCTTTCGTCCAGACCGACGATCGCGGCACCATCCTGAACTGGAGCTCGAGGGCCGAGGAGCTGTTCGGCTGGCGGCGCGACGAGGCGCTTGGCAAGAATGCCATCGACATGATCGTCGCCAAGAGCGAGCACGAAAGGGTCAAGGCCGGCCTCGCCCGCTTCCTCGAATCCGCTGAGGGTCAGACCCTCAACCGCCGCCGCGAGCTCATGGTCCGCCGCCGCGACGGCAAGGAATTCAGGGCCGAGCTAAGCGTCACGGCGCTGAAGCGCCGCGAGGGTATCCTGTTCAACGTGTTCTACCGCGACCTCACCGACAAGATCGCCTCGGAGGAGCGCATCCGTCATGCCGAGAAGATGGAGGCGGTGGGCCAGCTCACAGGCGGCGTGGCTCACGATTTCAACAACATCCTCACCGTCATCACGGGGACGATCGAAATTCTGGCCGATGCGGTGGCCAAGGATCCGGGGCTCGCGGCAATCACGAAGATGATCGACGAGGCTGCCGGCCGCGGCGCCGAGCTGACCCAGCATCTGCTCGCCTTTGCGCGCAAGCAGCCGCTCCAGCCGCGCGAGGTCGACATCAACTCGCTGATCGTCGACACAGCCAAGTTGTTGCGGCCGACGCTCGGTGAGCAGATCCAGATCGAATCCGTGTTCGAGGACGAGAGCTGTGTCGCGATCGTCGATCCCAACCAGCTCACCACGGCTATCCTCAACCTCGCGCTCAACGCGCGCGATGCGATGCCTGATGGCGGCAAGTTGATCGTGGAGACCGGCGCCGCCTATCTCGACGAGGTCTACGCCAGCGCCAACGACGTCCCGCCCGGACATTACGTGCTGATCGCGGTGAGCGACACCGGCACCGGCATTCCGGCCCACATGCTGGCCCGCGTGTTCGATCCCTTCTTCACCTCGAAAGGGCCGGGCAAAGGCACCGGGCTCGGGCTCTCGATGGTCTACGGCTTCATCAAGCAGTCCGCGGGACACATCAAGATTTACAGCGAGGAAGGCCACGGCACCACGATCAAGATGTACCTGCCCCCCGGCAAGACCCCCACGGTCGTCAGCGACGGCGTGCTGCCGGCGTCGATCGAGGGTGGACAGGAGACGATCCTGGTGGTCGAGGACGACCGTCTGGTGCGCGAATATGTGCTCGCGCAGCTGCACTCGCTCGGCTACGTCACCCTGCAGGCCGCCAACGCCGCGGAAGCGCTGGCAATCGTCGCGGCCGGACAGCCGTTCGACCTGCTGTTCACCGACGTGATCATGCCCGGCAAGATGAACGGGCGTCAACTCGCCGACGAGGTGCTGAAGACGCGCCCCGATCTCAGGGTGGTGTATACGTCCGGCTATACCGAAAACGCCATCATCCACCATGGCCGGCTGGATTCAGGCGTGCTGCTGCTGGCGAAACCCTATCGCAAATCGGATCTCGCGCGCATCATCCGCAAGGCGCTGAGCAGCTGAGGAGCAATCTGGATCCGGGCTACGATATTTCGCGTGTAGAACTACGATGCGCGCTGGGCCGCGGTCATCACGATGCGGATCAGGTCGGCGGCATTGCGGGCACCGAGCTTCTTCATGATGTTGGCGCGGTGGTCCTCGATGGTGCGCGGACTGATGCCAAGCGTACGGCCGGCCTCCTTGTTGGAGGCACCGGCAGCGAACTGCTCCAGCACCTCGCGCTCACGGCGGGTCAGCGGCTCGCGTCCAGGGAAATGCAGCGAGCCGAATTTCGGCGACGCGTTCTCGGCCTGCCTGCGTGCATAAGCGCCGATCGCCTCGTCCAGCCGGCCGACGATCTCGCTGCCGCGGAACGGCTTCTCGATGAAGTCGAGCGCGCCGCTCTTGATCGCGCCCACCGCCATCGCGATGTCACCCTGCCCGGAGATCATGAAGATCGGGGCTGGATAGTCTTCGCCGTGCAACTCCTTCAGAATGTCGAGACCCGACTTTCCGGGGATGTGCACGTCGAGCAGGATCGCAGCCGGTGTACGGTTTCGCGCCACGGAGAGCAGTGCTGCGCCGTCCGCAAAACAGATCACCTCATAGCCCGCCGCCTTCAACACCATCGACAGGGTGTCGCGAACAGCAGGATCGTCATCGACCACGAAGATCTCACCACGGGAGCTTTGTTCGACCATGTGCCACGTCCATTCGCCAAGCCATGTCGGCATTGAAGGACTCGCGTCCGCGCCTGAAGTTTCGGCTTTCGGCGCGGATTCCGCCCACCCGCATTTGTACGGGACATGAACTTAACGCACAAGTAGCGCTGAGGTGCCTTATTGCGGGAGACGGAGAATATCCATGCTAAATTACGCAGCTACACCCCCGCTCGCCGCGATGGCCGAAACGGACAGCCGCCAGTTGATCGCAGCCGAACTTCGCTCCCTGATCGCGCGCATCGAGATCAGCACGCGTCTGATCGACGCGGCTATGGAGCCCGAGGACGATAGCGCTATCGTGAGCGCCAATCTGGGTTCCACCGAGATTGTCGTGCTCGACGACGTCACGCCCCGATATGCGACAGCGAGCGCCGCCCTCAACGCCTGCCGGGCGGAGCTCGCCCGGGCCCTCCAGAAGCTGTCGGAATCGGGCAATTCAGTGTAGGCGGCAATCGGTGCGGTTGATTGGCCGCAGCCGATTGCATGGCAGCTCCGCGTCTCAGGTCCGATGCCGCTCCACGATCGCGTCAGTGGCGACGCCGCCCCAGGTATGGATCGGCGGCAATCCCATCGCGGTCTTGCCGAGATTGGCGAGGCTGATGCGCAGCGCCGCGAGATCCAGCGGCTTCGGCAGGCTCTGGAGCTCGATGCCGACGGAGCGGGCGTAGCTGCGGGCGGCGCTGCGGCGCTTGCCGTCCATGCCGCTGATCACGATCACCGAACCCGAGAATTTCGCCGCCGCCATCTCACGGAGCACATCGACGCCATCGCCGTCCTCCAGCACGAGATCGAGCGTCACGCAGTCGAAGCGTCCAGCGCGCAGCTTTTCGATCGCCTCCGCAACCGACGGCGCAACGGTGACTTCGTGGCCGGCCTGCTTGGCGGCGACCGTGATCAGGCTGCGCTGGGTAGCGTCGTCGTCGACCACCAGGAGCTGAAGCGCGCGCCGTTCGGCGGCGTCGGGCAGATTTGAGGGAATGGGGGAGAGAGAGCTTCTTGGCATTGCCGGATCCTGAAATTGCGACCAGCCATTGCTACACGCTGCACGCTTAGGCTGTGTAAAGCCGGGTCTGCCAATTCGTTCGGATGTTTTCAGAAAATTTGAAGCAACGCGTCAGCAAAGGAGCGCACAGCGCGCGTGGCGATCACGCCACCGCATCATGACCGCTGGCTGCGCCGCGCTTCTTGCGGTTCTTGCCGCGCAGGAACTGAATATCCATCTCGGCGCCGTTCACGCGCACCAGCTCGCAGCGGCGGTAGGCGAGGCCCGTGGACGACAGCAGCAGGAAGAACTCCTTCAGGTTCAACCCCTGGATCGAACCCTCCACCGTGAGGATGGCGTCGGTGTCGGAAATCGCATTGAGGGTGCAGTCACGCCGCCACGTACCGTCGATGGCCATGATGCAGACATCATAGCCCCGGCTGAATGTGACGCGCTCTGCACCCTTGCCATCCTCGGCCATGTCTATCGTCCTGCAATCGCCATGCGCGGCGCCGCACTGTCAGCGGCGGGCTTGGCCGCCGCACGCGAATCGTTCGGCCTGTAGAGGCCGCGGCGATCCGCAAGCGGCCGGAACGTATCGGTCAGTCCGACCACGGTTTCCGCCGCACCCAGCACCAGGAAGCCGTCGGGCTCGATCTGGCGGGCCAGGCGGTTGAAGATGTTGATCTTGGTCTCCTGGTCGAAATAGATCAGCACGTTGCGACAAAAGATGACGTCGAAGGTTCCGAGATGGGAGAAGTCCTGCAGCAAGTTGAGCTGGCGGTGCTGGACCATCGCCCGCAGCTCGGGATTGATCTGCCAGGTTTCGCCGTTCGGCTTGAAGTATTTCACCAGGTGCTGAATCGGCAGGCCGCGCTGCACCTCGAATTGGCTGTAGACGCCGGACTTGGCCTTCTCCAGCACTTCCTGCGACAGATCGGTCGCGATGATCTCGACGCGCCAGCCGGTTAGGGCCGCGCCCATCTCCTTCAAGGTCATCGCAAGCGAATAGGGCTCCTGCCCGGTCGAGCCTGCGGCGCACCAGATCCGCACGCTGCGCTTGCCGGCACGGGCCTTGAGGATCTCCGGCATGATGGTGTCGCGGAAATGGTCAAACGGGACCTTGTCACGGAAGAAGAAGGTCTCGTTCGTGGTCATGGCTTCGACCACGCTGGTGATCAGCGCACTCGATCCGCCTTGCAGCTTCTGCACGAGTTCGGGGATGCCGGCGAGTCCGGCCTTGCGCGCCAGCGGCAGCAGGCGGCTTTCGATCAGATATTGCTTGTCGGCGGACAGGTCGAGACCGGAGCGCTCTTTCAGCAACTTACGCAGATACTCGTAGTCGGGCGCGTTCACAGGATACCTCTTGACGCTACTGGCAGGTTGATTTTCAGGCAGCTGTTTCTTCGCGCTCGACCAGTCCGACTTCCTGGAATTTCGCCATCACGATGTCCTTGTCGAACGGCTTCATGATGTATTCGTTGGCGCCGCCGCCCATCGCCTTCGTGATGTGGTCGATGCCGGTCTCGGTGGTGCAGAACACCACCTTGGGCTCGTCGCCACCGGGCATGCGGCGCAGTGTGCCCAGAAACTGGAAGCCGTCCATGACAGGCATATTCCAGTCGAGCAGGATCGCTTCCGGCATGGCCTTCTTGCAATGGACCAGGGCCTCGACGCCGTCTTCCGCTTCGATGACGTGAAATCCCAGCGATTCGACGATGCGGCGCGCGACCTTGCGAACGATGCTGGAATCGTCAACCACCAAACAGGTCTTCATTTTGCTCTCCGGCATTGAATGTCTCTTGTTTCCGTTCAGGCAGCCATTTGTACGTCGGTCTTGAGCTCGAGGACGCGATCGACGTCGAGGACGACCATGAGCTGTCCGTCGAGGCGATGGACGCCGCCGGCGAGCTTGGCCATGCGAGGGTCGAGGTTGACGGGGTTGTCTTCCTT
>Ga0209758_1001334_pt1 | contig 29905 bp, 27 predicted proteins | sample AraplaMF_Col_mMF_FD_184258 | JGI IMG/M metagenome (GOLD analysis project Ga0209758, IMG submission 184258) | Arabidopsis root microbial communities from the University of North Carolina, USA - plate scrape MF_Col_mMF (SPAdes) (version 2) | ecosystem: Host-associated > Plants > Roots > Endosphere...
AATGCACGGGCCGCTGCCCCGACCAGGCCAGGCAATCCTCGACTTCTTTCACCTGCTCGGCGGCGTGGATGTGCACCGGTCCGCCTTCCGCAAGGGGAATGATCGCCGCGAGCTCGTGCGGCGCCACCGCGCGCAGGCTGTGCGGCGCGATGCCGATATTGGCGCCCGACAAGCGCGCGATCGTTTTGCGCGACGCCGCGATCAGCGCGGCGAACTGATCGACCGAGCAGATGAAGCGGCGCTGACCGTCATGTGGCGCGGCGCCGCCGAATGAGCCGTGCGCATAAAAACTCGGCAGCAGCGTCAGACCGATGCTTGAGGTTTCCGCAGCCTGCGCAATGCGCGCGGCCATCTCGGCGGGGTTGGCAAAAGGCGAGCCGTCCCGATCGTGATGCAGATAATGGAATTCGCCGACGCGGGTAAAACCCTGCTCCAGCATCTCGACATAAAGCAGCGTCGCGACGGCGGCGACGTCGTCCGGGGTCATCGATAGTGCGAAACGGTACATCGTCTCGCGCCAGGTCCAGAACGTATCGGCGGAATCGCCGCGCAGTTCGGCAAGTCCCGCCATGCCGCGCTGAAAGGCGTGGCTGTGCAGACTGGCCAATCCCGGAAGCGCGATGTCGTGACGCTCGTCTCCGGCAGCTGGCGCCACATCGGCCGTCACCTCCGCGATCGCGCCGGCGGTGATCACCACCTGCACGTCATTGGCCCAGCCCGAGGGCAGGAGCGCGGAGGCGAAATGCAGTCGGAACATGATGACACGCCGGCTGGACAGAACCGCCTTACGATTATATGTCTAGACATATAAGTCAAGCATCCGACGGGTATCCGCATGGCAGAGCGCTTCGACCGGATCTGGCATAATGCCCGCCTCGCCACGATGCGGGCCGACCGTCCCGATCTCGGTGAGATCGAGCATGGCGTGATCGCCGCGCGCGGCGGCCGCATCGTCTACGCGGGCTCGGCCGCGGATTTTCCTGTTGATGCCGGCGCCATCGAGCGGATCGATTGCGAAGGGCGCTGGATCACACCCGGGCTCGTCGACTGCCACACCCATCTGGTCTATGGTGGCAACCGTGCCCACGAATTCGAGCTGCGCCTGAAAGGCGCGAGCTACGAGGAGATCGCGCGCGCCGGCGGCGGCATCGTTTCGACGGTGGCGGCGACGCGCAAGGCGAGTGAAGCCGAACTGATAGCGAGTGCATTGCCGCGGCTCGATGCGTTGATCGGCGAGGGCGCCACCACGGTCGAGATCAAGTCTGGCTACGGCCTCAACGCCGAGACCGAGATGCGGCAACTCTCTGCCGCACGCAGCCTCGGCCGCCAGCGACCGGTTGCCATCCGCACCTCCTTTCTCGGCGCGCATGCGTTGCCGGTTGAGGCCGATGGCGAGAAGGATCGCTACATAGAACTCGTCTGCAACGAGATGATGCCTGCTGTCGCGAAGGCGGGGCTCGCCGATGCCGTCGATGCTTTCATGGAGGGCATCGCGTTCTCGGCCGAGCAGACGGCGCGAGTGTTCGAGACCGCGAGGTCGCTCGATCTGCCGGTGAAACTGCATGCGGATCAGCTCTCGAATCTCGGCGGTGCCGCGCTCGCCGCCAAATTCTCGGCGCTCTCGGCTGATCACCTCGAGCACACGGACGAAGCCGGCGCTGCCGCGATGGCCAAGGCCGGCACGGTGGCCGTGCTGCTGCCCGGCGCGTTCTACTTCATCCGTGAGACGCAAAAGCCGCCGGTCGAGGTGTTCCGCAAGCACGGCGTCCCCATGGCCCTTGCGACCGATTGTAATCCCGGCAGCTCGCCACTGAGCTCGTTGCTACTCACCATGAACATGGGCGCGACGCTGTTCCGGATGAATGTCGCCGAATGTCTTGCCGGCATCACCCGTGAAGGCGCGCGGGCACTCGGCGTGCTCGACGAAGCCGGCACCCTTGAAGCCGGCAAGTGGTGCGACCTCGCAATCTGGGACGTCGAGCGGCCGGCCGAGCTGGTCTACCGCATCGGCTTCAATCCGCTGCACTGCCGTGTCTGGAGAGGGCAGTGACGGAGCAGGGCGCAACGATCGTCGTCAAGCCTGGGGCGGTGCGCCTCGACGAACTCGCGCGCGTGCTTGGAGGCGCGTCCGTCGTGCTTGATGATGCATTCTGGCCGCGTGTCGACGCGGCCGCGGAGATCGTGGCGAAGGCGGCGCAGGCCGCGGATCCCGTTTATGGCATCAACACCGGCTTTGGGAAGCTCGCCTCGAAACGCATACCGCCCGATCAGACCGCGCTGCTCCAGCGCAATCTCATCGTCTCACATTGCTGCGGGGTCGGACCAGTGACGCCGGAGCCGATCGTCCGGCTGATGATGGCGCTGAAGATCATCTCGCTCGGGCGCGGCGCTTCCGGGGTGCGCCGCGAGGTGATTGAGCAGTTGCAGGCGATGCTGGCGCGAAATGTCTGTCCGCTGGTACCGCAGCAAGGGTCCGTCGGCGCCTCCGGCGATCTCGCGCCGCTCGCGCACATGACAGCGGTGATGATCGGCGAAGGGCAGGCGATCCTCGATGGGAAAACCCTGTCAGGTGCCGAGGCGCTGGCGGCAGCCAGCCTCGCGCCGCTGACGCTCGGCCCCAAGGAAGGTCTCGCGCTGATCAACGGGACGCAATTCTCGACCGCCTATGCCATATCAGGCGTGCTGCGTGCATTCCGCTTGGCTCGCGCCGCGCTCGTCACCGGCGCGCTGTCGGTCGATGCGGCGATGGCTTCGACCGTGCCGTTCCGTCCCGAGATCCAGGCGCTCCGCGGCCATGCCGGTCAGATCGCGGCGGCGGCGACGCTGACCGCGCTGCTCGAGGGCAGCGACATCCGCCTGTCGCATCTCGAAGGCGATGAACGCGTGCAGGATCCCTATTGCCTGCGCTGCCAGCCGCAGGTAGCGGGCGCGGCGCTCGACCTGATCACGCAGGCCGCACGCGCGCTGATGGTCGAGGCCAATGCCGTGACCGACAATCCGTTGGTGCTGATCGAGACCGGTGAAATCGTCTCCGGCGGCAATTTCCACGCCGAGCCGGTCGCGTTTGCCGCCGACACGATCGCGCTGGCGCTGTCGGAGATCGGCGCAATCAGCGAGCGGAGGATCGCGACATTGGTCGATCCCGCGCTCAATTTCGGCCTGCCGCCGTTCCTCACCCCCGACCCCGGCATCAATTCAGGCTTCATGATCGCCGAGGTGACGGCGGCCGCGCTCTATGCCGAGAACAAGCAGCGCGCGGCTGCCTGCTCGATCGATTCGACACCCACCAGCGCCAACCAGGAAGACCATGTCTCGATGGCCGCGCACGCCGCGCGTCGTCTGTCCGATATGGCCGACAATCTCGCCGCGATCCTTGGGATCGAGCTTCTGGTTGCCGCTCAAGGTATCACGTTGCGCGCGCCGCATGCGACGAGTGCGCCGCTTGTTGCCGTCATCGCGAAGCTTCGCGAGCACGTGCCCGCGCTCGGCGCGGACCGCTACATGGCCGGCGATCTCGCGAGCGCCGCTGCGCTGATCGAAGGCGATGCGTTGCCGGCCGTGGCGATCGCGGCGCTTTCATCCGATCCATTTCCAAAACTCGACTGAACGAGACTTGACTGAGGGGTGTTCCGCATGAACCGCCGACTGGACAATGACCGCACCATCCGCGCGCCCCGTGGCAGCGACATCAGCGCCAAGAGCTGGCTGACGGAAGCGCCGCTCCGCATGCTCATGAACAATCTCGACCCTGATGTCGCGGAGCGCCCAAGCGAACTCGTCGTCTATGGCGGTATCGGCCGCGCCGCACGTGACTGGGAGAGTTTTGACCGGATCACAAATGCGTTGCGTAAGCTCGAAGCCGATCAAACCCTGTTGGTCCAGTCGGGCAAGCCGGTCGGCATCTTCCGTACTCACGCAGATGCGCCGCGCGTCTTGATCGCCAATTCCAACATCGTGCCGCATTGGGCGACACTCGACCATTTCAACGAGCTCGATCGTCAGGGGCTGATGATGTACGGCCAGATGACGGCGGGCTCCTGGATCTACATCGGCAGCCAGGGCATCGTGCAGGGCACCTACGAGACCTTTGTCGAGGTCGGGCGCCGCCACTATGGCGGTAACCTCGCCGGTAAATGGATCCTCACTGCCGGTCTCGGCGGTATGGGCGGTGCGCAGCCGCTGGCGGCGACCATGGCGGGCGCCTCGATGCTCGCGGTCGAATGTCAGCCAAGCCGCATCGAGATGCGTTTGCGCACCGGCTATCTCGATCGCCAGGCCGCGACGCTCGACGAAGCGCTCGCGATGATGGCGGACGCCGCGAAAACCAAGAAGGCGGTTTCGGTCGGCCTGCTCGGCAATGCCGCGGAAATCTTTCCGGAGCTGGTCCGCCGCGGCGTCAAGCCCGACATCGTCACCGACCAGACCAGCGCGCATGATCCGATCAACGGCTATTTGCCGAAAGGCTGGACCCTGACCGATTGGGAAGCCAAGCGCGCATCCGATCCGAAGACGGTGGAGCGCGCCTCGAAGATGTCGATGGTCGAGCACGTCCAGGCCATGCTGGATTTCCATGCGCAGGGCATTCCGACGCTCGACTACGGCAACAACATCCGCCAGATGGCACAAGACATGGGCCTGAAGAATGCCTTCGATTTCCCCGGCTTCGTGCCCGCCTATATCCGCCCGTTGTTCTGCCGCGGCGTGGGGCCGTTCCGCTGGGCCGCGCTGTCCGGCGATCCCGAGGACATCTACAAGACCGACGCCAAGGTCAAGGAGCTGATGCCTGGCGACAAGCATCTGCACAATTGGCTCGACATGGCCAAAGAGCGCATCAAGTTCCAGGGCCTGCCGGCGCGGATTTGCTGGGTTGGCCTCGGCGATCGCGATCGCCTTGGGCTCGCCTTCAACGAGATGGTCGCGCGCGGCGAATTGAAGGCGCCGATCGTGATCGGCCGCGATCATCTCGACAGCGGCTCGGTGGCGAGCCCGAACCGCGAGACCGAGGCGATGATGGACGGATCGGATGCGGTGTCGGACTGGCCGCTGCTCAACGCGCTGCTCAATTGCGCCAGCGGCGCGACCTGGGTATCACTGCATCATGGCGGCGGCGTCGGCATCGGCTATTCCCAGCATGCCGGCATGGTGATCGTCGCCGACGGTACGCCGGAAGCGGCAAAGCGCATCGCGCGCGTGCTCTGGAACGATCCCGCCAGCGGCGTCATGCGCCATGCCGACGCGGGCTACGACATCGCGATCGACTGCGCCCGTGCCATGGGGCTCGATCTGCCGAGCCTCTCGACCTAGCGCTGCCTCAGGCCACGACCTTGGCTGCGCCTTGGTCCAGGCGCTCGCGTTCCTTGGTCAGATAATCCTCGATCGCCGCCCCGGGCATGGGTTTGGCGAAGTAATAGCCCTGCACGAAGTCGCATCCGAGGCGGCGCAGGCTGTCGAGCTGGGCGCGAGTCTCGACGCCCTCGACCACGCAGGCGATCTCCATGTCGTCGCACAGGCCCGTGAGCGACTTGATGATCTTGTGGCTGACCGGGTTTTCGTTGATGTCGGCGACGAAGCTGCGGTCGACCTTGATCTTGTTCAGCGGCAGGCGGTGCACGTGGCTCAGCGACGAATAGCCGGTGCCAAAATCATCCAATGAAATGCCGCAGCCCATCGCCTTCAGCGCGGCGATCGACTGCTGCGCGCGCACGAAGTCGAACGTGACGGCGGTCTCGGTTATCTCGAAGTCGAGCCGGCGCGGCGGCACGCCGCTCTTGTCGATGATGGCGATCAGCGGCAGGATGCCGTCGGGCGAGCAAATGTCGTGCGCCGAGAGGTTGAACGACAGGCGGGTATGATCCGGCCAGGTCCTGGCGGCCGCGAGCGCGCGCACCAGCAGCGCCTGCGTCAGGGTACGGATCAGCCCGATCCGCTCGGCGGCGGGAATGAAGTCATCCGGCGAGACCCAGCCGAGGCGGGGGCTCTGCCAGCGCGCCAGCGCCTCGAAACCCGCGGTGTGCTCGCTCATGGCATCGACGATCGGCTGGAACACCAGCTCCATCTCGGCGTCGAAATCGGCGGTGCGCAGCATATTCTCGATCACGCCGCGGCTGCGGATCTCCGCCTCGAGTTCGCTGGAGAAGATCACCGCCCGTCCGCGCAGATGACGCTTGGCGTGGTAGAGCGAGTAGTCCGCGCATTCATAGAGCGCTTCCGCCGTCGTCGCCGAGCGCGGATACAGCGCAAAGCCGATCGAGCAAGAGAGGCCGGTATGGGCGGTGTCGAGCTGGTAGGGCAGCCTGACCTGCTCGCCGATACGCTCGCCGAGACGCAGCAGGTCGGCATCCTCGGGATCGCCGCACACCACGAGTCCGAATTCGTCGCCGCCTAGGCGCGCGAATTCCACGCGTTGCGGCCCAAATCCTTCGCAGACGTCGCGGATGCGGCGCCCGGCCTCGATCAGGACGCGGTCGCCGATCGAGTGTCCATAATTGTCGTTGATGGGCTTGAAGCCGTCGAGGTCGATGATCCCGACCGCGACGCGCACGTGTCTGCGCTCGGCGTCAGTGAAGGCGCTCGACAGCTCGGCGAAGAAGCGGCGGCGGTTCGGCAACTCGGTCAGGGCATCGAGATTGGCGAGACGAAAATTCTCGTCCGACAGGGCCTGTGTCGCCGCCTGCTGCGCCAGCAACGATTTGCGGCTGGCAACGAGGTCGGCGAAGTCGCGATAGTAGATGAACAGCACCGTCACCATCGCGCCGGAGACCAGCAGATTGTTGATCGCGATCCCCTTCAGTGTCGGCTCGCCCGTGGCCCAGAAGAACAGCACATAGGGCACGTCGACGACGAGCGTCACGATCAGTGCCGCCGAACGTAGATGCATCAGGGAGAAGATGCAGCCGATCACGGTCACGGCCATGTAGAACGCGACCTGGCTCTTGGCGAAAGGATCGCCGTAAGGATAGAGCGCGAACGACCAGGCGGTGAAGCCGGCGCCGATCGGCAACGTCATCCAGTTGGTGGCGCGTAGATTGCGCAGGATGTCGGCGTCGCTGTGCACCAGATGACGCTGGCGCAGCCACCAGAACGTGCGAAGCGCCGCGAGCAGCGTCAGCACGCTCGGGACGATCATCGTCAGCCAATCCGGTGCCACGTTGACGTAGGTGTAGGCGACCGCGATCGTGTTGCTGATCAGGATGCAGTAAAGCAGCGGGATCTGCTTGGAGAAGGCGTCGAATTGCGCGCGCGTCAGATCCGTGTCCTCCGGTACGCGGAACAGCAGTATCGCGGCGGCGAGGTGAGCTCTCAAATCGACGGCAGGCATTGCAATACGCGCCCCAAATCCCTTCAAAATCGAAGGCGATGTTGCACGGCGCGGGTAAAGACGGCGTTAGATTGGTTCCACGCGGGAACACCAGTTATGGTTGCGTGCCGGTCCCGAATTGCCGGCCCGCGTGCATTGGTGAGGGAATGTTAAGGATGTGAGGTGGAAGCAAGCCTTGTCTCCCGCGACAGATCGTCCCGAAATGATCGCGGCTAGGTTCTGCTAACCATAGGCCCGAGTGCCGCGCATTGCCACATCTGGCACGGCACTCGGTTCGCCTCTCCCGCTGGTAAGAGGCGAAGTCGCCTTCTACTTCGCGGCCTGTAGCGCGGCGGTCTGCTTGGCGAGCGCCTTGTCGAAATCGTCCGCCAGACCGGTCGCGTAGGTCGCAAGCTCGCGCGGCTTGACGAACGGATTGGGCGTCTCGCTCTTGATCTGCTGTGCGCGCTTGTCCTGCATGCCGTAGACCTCGGGATGCGGTCCGAGCAGCACGTCGATCCTCATCGCTTTGACCTTGGCGAAGGTCGCGCGATAATCGTCGACGATGCCGGGATAGGTCGGCTGTCCCACCAACCGGTTCAGCGCTACGGTGCCGCTGCAGAAGAACAGCACCTCACGCTCTTGGCCGCCGTCCTTCACCGTCATCTCCCAGCTGGTGCAGCCCGGCGAATGGCCGGGCGTCGCCGTCAGCGTGGTGTCGCCGAGCGTGACCTTGTCGCCTTCCTTCACCGTGCGATCGACCTTGACCGGCGGAAAGGTGAGGTCCGCGTTCTTCTCGTCGCCCGGATAATAGCCGCCTTCGAGCAGCGGCTTGTCGCGCTCTGCGCCTGCGCGCCTGGTGCAAAGAGTGCGAGCGCACACAGCGCGGCCGTGAGCTTTCCATGTTCGAAAAAAACCGGCGGCATGCGCGGAATAACGGCCGCTGTCCGGTTTGAGCATGGCGGCGGTTGGCGCCCGATTGCGCCGTGCTCGACCGTTGTGTCCCCGAAGGGTCAAGCGAGGGCGGCCTGTCGTTCCCGCACCGCTTCGCGAGGCCGATCGGCGCCACGCGGCTCGGCGAGCCTCGTAAAGCTGCGCTGGCTCGCATGCACGGGCGCCTCGACGATGACGCCCTCGCAGACGATCTGGCCGCCGAGCATCTTGAATTCCAGCGTGTCGTAGCGCGGCATCGTCTCTCCGGGCTCGGGCGGCAGCAGCTCGATGCGGCCCTGGATGTTCAAGGTCGCGTCGCCAGTGCCGTGAAGCCTCGGATTCCACATCCTGATCCCGGTCTCGGACCAGCGTTGCCGGATCAGCGTGGCACGGTCGGCGGGCTCCACGATCTTTGCCCGGACCTTCGGCGCGCTCGGACTCTTCGGAGCGGGAGCCGGCTCGACCTGCGCGGCGCCAGCAGGCGCGAGCGCGGACCCAACTTCTGCGGCTATCGGCGCGACGGGCGTAAGATCGTTGGCGACATCAGGCTCGATGTCCGCTGCGACGCTGGGAGCGGGCTCGCTGTCGACGCTGGCCTCGGTGGAGGCGGGCACGGTGATCCCGGCGTCGACCACGATGACCGAGGCCTCGTCGACGGCGACCGGTTCGATCGCCACGGAAGCGGCGGACACCGGTTCGTCCTCGACGACGAGCTCGCCGACCGGGCCCGACATTGTCTCCATCTCGGCAGCAGCGACCAGGACCTGCTCCGCCGGGACAGGCTCGACATCCTCAGGCGTTTCCGGGGATGCATCGCTGCCGATGATCGACTCAGCCGTTTCGATCGCTTCGACTTCGAAAGAAGAGACCGGGGCCTCTTCCACCATTTCGGGTTCGCCATCCGCCAGGAGTTCTACGGCGAGATCGCTGCTGGCGTCCGGCTCGGGAGCGTCGATTGCCTCGACTTCGACAAGCGAAGCGGGTGCGTCGTTGACGACCTCTGGTTCAGCCTCGGTCAGACGTTCCGCAGGCGGATCGCTCCTGACGACTTCAAGCGGATCAACCGGCTCGCCCGCGACCTCAATCGAAGGGACTGAAGCCTGTTCGACGACGATGGGCGCGACCTCTGCCGACGTCTCCAGAGATGAATCGTCGATGGCGGCGATGATCACGGCCGCGGACGGGGGCTGTTCGATGACAGAGACGGTGGCGTGATCCTCGCGGTCAGGTGCTGCCGCTTCGATGACGGTCTCGCCGGGCATCGGCACGGTGCTGAGGCTGTCCAGGGCCGGAGCAGCTTCTGCGATGATCGCCGGCTGCTCATCCGTAGCGCTCGGCGCCGCGTCGATGCTGCCGCCAGGCGGCGGGGGCCGAAGCCGCTTGAACGCCCATTTCACCGCGGGAATGCGGCTCAGCAACGATATCAGTCTCGAAAGCACTGGGACTTGTCCAAGAGGTACTCAGGGCCGTAGGCAAACGCTGATTCGCCAGCAATTGGAAAAACTGCCCGGCCGTCACACCCCTGTCAATTGAGGGGAGACCAATTGCAGAACATCTGCACAGCGCTTGCGTGCTGTAGCGTTCATTCGAAGTGCATCGATGCGAGCGCGTCTTCGTCACGGATGTGCTAAGAGGTCTCGCTTGACAAGCGAACGTTACGGGCAACCTACAGGCGACAAACGGCGCATCTACAGCAGGGCTGCAGCTCCTGCCGCGTTCATCTCCCTGCTAGCTTACGGCCTATCGTCCCCCAGAACTCGAGCTGGCACCCGCGCCGCCACCGGCCTGGTTACCCGTGTTGTTCGTGTCGCTGCCACCTGCGGATGGCGACTGAGCGCCCTTGCCGTCACTGATCTCGTTCTGCATGTTCGATGCCCGACCCGTCGTCATTCCCTTGGTTGCGGGGCCTCGTGACGAGGGGCCGACATCGCCCTGCCCGGATGCGCCGGGCGCCGGTTGTGTCTGCGCAAAGGCGTCACCGGTCGCCAGTGCCATGACGCAGGCGGATGCCAGAATGATTGCCTTCATTGGGACTCTCCTTCACGTTGCATTGCTCCAGCAACCCGGCTGTAGCGGCGACGTTCCAGCTGATGGGGGCGCAACTGCATCAACTCTCTGCCGCCAAACGTCGGGGTTCCCGCCTGCATCGCCGGCGGATATGAGGGGCGCCATTGCTTGTTCAAGGACGACGCATGAGAAAGCTTGCCGCTATCGCAACAATCCTGTTCTGGTCGACATGCGCTTACGCGCAGGATCGCACCATCACCGTGGCATCGACGACCTCGACGGAACAATCGGGCTTGTTCGGCTATCTGCTGCCGCTGTTCACGAAAGAGAAGGGCATCGACGTGAAGGTCGTTGCCGTCGGCACCGGCCAGGCCCTCGATATCGGTCGGCGTGGCGATGCCGATGTGGTGTTCGTCCACGACAGGGTGGCGGAAGACAAGTTCATGTCCGAAGGGCAGGGCGTGAAGCGTTTCGACGTGATGTACAACGACTTTGTCATTGTCGGACCGAACAGCGATCCCGCTCACATTGCCGGCGGCAAGGACGTCGCCGATGCCCTGCGCAAGATCGCGGCGGCCAAGGCGCCGTTCGTCTCGCGCGGCGACAAGTCCGGCACGCATGCCGCCGAACTGAGATTGTGGAAAGAGGCAGGCGTCGACATCGCGACGGCTAAGGGCAGCTGGTATCGCGAGATCGGCCAGGGCATGGGGCCGGCGCTGAACATGGCGTCGTCCTCCAACGCTTATCTGCTGTCGGACCGCGGCACCTGGCTGTCGTTCAAGAACCGGGGTGAGCTTGCGATCCTGACCGAGGGCGACAAGCGGCTGTTCAACCAATACGGCGTCATGCTGGTCAATCCGGATAAACACCCCAACGTGAAGGCCAAGGACGGGCAGGCCTTCATCGACTGGCTGATCTCGCCAAAGGGCCAAGATGCCATCGCCGGCTACAAGGTTGGCGGCGAGCAGCTATTTTTCCCCAACGCGTCCCACTAGCAGGAAGGCAGCGGTCGAAACGGCGACGCTGAGCGCGAGCAGAATCAGGCCGAGCCCGAGCGCCAGCGGCAGGTCGCCCTTGCTGGTCTCCAGCGCGATCGCAGTCGTCATCGTGCGCGTGAAGCCTCTGATGTTGCCGCCGACGATGATGATGGCGCCGACTTCGGCGATGGCGCGCCCGAACGCGGCGAGGAAGGCGGTCAGCAGCGAGGTCCGGCCGAGCGCGAACAACAGGCCGATGCTGCGCAAGATCGAGAGGCCGTCGATCCGCGCGAGGTCGCCATATTCCGCCCATAGCAGGCTCGCCGGCCGGTGCACCAGCGCCACCACGATCGGCGTGGCCAGGAGCGTCTGTGCGATCACCATGGCGGTGGGGGTGAACAGCAATCCCGCCGTCCCGAGCGGGCCGGATCGGGACAACATGAGATAAAGCGCAAGCCCGACCACGACCGGCGGCAGGCCGAGCAGCGCATTGGTCAGCACGATGATGACCTGCCGCCCTCGAAAGCGGGTGATAGCAAGCAGGGCGCCGAACGGCGCGCCGATCAGCAGCGCAATGATACTGGCCGTCAGGCTGACGCGCACCGACAGCGCGACGATGCCGAGCAGTTCAGGATCCGCTTCGCCAATCAGCGCGAACGCGGCAGCGATGGATCGCGCGAAATCGTTCATCCGGTCTGAGGCCTCACGTTCAAGCCGAATGACATGGATTGGTCGATGTCGTGGCGCGATGTCGCTTCACACTGATTCCTGCTGTCCCCGCCGGGAGTCAGAGAATACAGGGGACCAGCGGTTTGGACACTCTCTTCATTCGTGGGCGGAAGCGTGCTTCACGCTTGCTCCGCCCCACAGCCAACTCGCAAGCGGTATGGCGACGCCTGCCCCGATGAGCTGCGCGGCGATGAAGGCTGGCACGCCGTGCGGGGCGATGCCCGCAAAGCTATCGGATAAGGACCGGGCGATAGTGACTGCGGGATTGGCGAACGATGTCGAGGCCGTGAACCAATAAGCGGATGTGATATAGAGGCCGACCGCATAGGGAACGGCGGCTGAGGTTCGTGACGCCACGCCCAAAATCGTCAGCAACAGGCCGAGGGTCGCGACTGCCTCGGCGAGCCACTGTCCTATCCCGCTCCGTTCCGTCAGCGAGGTCTGGAGGACGGAAAGCCCGAACATCAGATGCGCGATCCACACGCCGACGATTGCGCCGGCGACTTGTGCCGCGATGTAGATCGTCGCATCAATCCAGGCCGTATCACCGCGCAGCGCCAAGGCCAGCGTCACCGCCGGATTGAAGTGAGCGCCCGACACGGGAGCAAACATCAGGATCAGCACGATGAGAATCGCGCCCGTGGCGATCGTGTTGCAGAGCAGTGCCAGCGCGACGTTCCCGCCCGCGAGCTTTTGGGCCATGATCCCCGAACCGACCACCGCGGCGAGCAGGAACGCTGTTCCGAGCCATTCGGCGACGGCGCGCTGTGCGAGGCCCGGCATCAGGCGCCGCGGTCCAGCTGAACGCGCTCACCGTCTTCCTTGACGAACTCGCCCCGCTGCGGTGGCAAGAGATCCAGCACTTGCTCGGAAGGACGGCAGAGCTTGACGCCCTTTGGCGTGACCACGATCGGACGGTTGATCAGGATCGGATGCGCCATCATGGCGTCGAGGAGCTGATCGTCGGTCAGATCAGGGGCGCCGAGACCGAGCTCGGCATAGGGTGTACCCTTTTCGCGAAGCAGGTCGCGCAGGGAAAGGCCCATGCGGGCGACGAGCTGCTGCAAAAGCGCTCGCGACGGCGGCGTCTTCAGATACTCGATCACATGCGGCTCGATTCCCGCGTGCCGGATCATCGCAAGCGTGTTGCGCGAAGTACCGCAGGCAGGATTGTGGTAGATGATGGCGTCCATTGGCAGATCCCGGATCAGCAGCAGGCCGATGACGATGGCTTCGCAATGGGCTGCGGCGCGCAGCAGGCCGATTGCTTGTCCGGCTGTTTCTCTTGTCTGGTCCCATGGGCAACTCGCGCGCCGTTCTCACCGGTGCCGTCGCCATAGTCGGTGCTTTCGCCCGTGGTGCGAAAGGTTTCCCAGGCGATTCCCGCGGGATCGTCGATCCAGGATTTCTCGGACTTCGCATAACAGCAGGTCGTCTGGCCTTGTTCGACGATATTGCCGCCGGCTTGGCGCAGCCGCGCATAAACCTCCTGGAGCTCGTCGCCGGTCTCAACCTGGATGCCGAGGTGATCGAGCCCGGGCTCGCGTCCGCGCGTCGAGATCGCAAAATTCACGCGAGGGTCATCGAGCATCCATTTGGCGTAATCGGACTTCACGACCGAGGGCTGGGATGCAAACAAGGCCGAGTAGAATCCGATCGAGCGGGAGAGGTCGTCGACGGACACGTGAACGTGCAGGCGCTTCATGGTCTGTCCTTTCAGGCCGGGACTTTGTTGCGCTTCCGCGCGGGCTTGCAGGCTGCGGCCGGAACACAGAAGGCGCCGTCGCAGCAGTTTTCGGTTAGGAATTCGATGAGATCGTTCATCGTCTCGAACCGGGCCGCATAGATCATCGAACGCCCCTCGCGCCGGACCGTGGCAAGACCCGCCATCCGCAGGCGATCGAAGTGGAACGTCAGCGTGTTGGGGGCGAGATCCAGCGCCTCCGCAATCGCGCCGGCCGCCATGCCGTCGGGACCGGCCTGCACCAGCAAGCGGAAGACGTCTAGGCGATTGTCCTGGGCAAGTGCGGCGAGCGCCGTGACGGCGTTTGTCTTTTCCATATTTCGACGATTATTGAAATAATGGCGCCACGTCAACTGAAATCTCGGCTGTCCTGCCCAGGGGAACACTGCGAGACAGTGACATCCATCGAGTCAGGCTCCGTTCGCGAAAGTATTTCGATTTACTGAAATTCGGAAATATCGTACATGTCGTTGCATCTCGCCCCGCACGAGGGACGGATCGCGACAAGGCGACGGAGGCGAGAGGGAATTCGGCTCCGGGGAGGGCACGGCATAAGCCGTCAAACCACTCGCGCAGGGAAGGTCGGGATGTCCTGGCTGCCCTGTACGCCGCTGTGCAGTTCTCCATTGCGCTACAAGCGCACAGCGGACGGCGGGTGCCAGCCGGCTACCCCGGCCTTCCCCGCGCCCTCGGCAATCGAGGGGGGCGAACGAGCCGTAAAACTCGGGCCGAAATGGTCGCGAGAGCGCGAAATCATGCCCTGTGCGAGCAGAAAGGCGACTTTATTCTCGCGACGGATGCGTTATGGAAGAGCCTGGATGCGGTGCAGCACGTAACGCGCAGCAGATCGAAATTCAGGTCAAACCGGGCACGCCGCTAGAGGCCGGGCTCGCTCAACGAGAAGGACGTCATTCCATGATCAATACCGTTGGTATCATCGGAGCAGGGACCATGGGCAACGGCATCGCCCAGATCTGCGCCGCGGCCGGGCTGTCGGTCGTGATGGTCGACATTTCCGATGCGGCGGTGAACCGCGGCATTTCGACCGTCGGCGGCAGCCTCGAGCGCCTGGTCAAGAAGGAGAAGATCTCGGCAGCCGATCGCGAGGCGACGCTCAAGCGCATCACGGGGACCACCGACCGCGCAAAACTGTCGGACTGCGATCTCGTCATCGAGGCCGCGACCGAGAACGAGGAGCTGAAGGTCAAGATCCTCAAGGACCTCTGCGCCACGCTTTCGCCGCGCACGCTGGTTGCGACCAACACCTCGTCGATCTCCATCACCAAGCTGGCCGCCGCAACCGATCGCCCGGATCGCTTCATCGGCATGCACTTCTTCAACCCGGTTCCGGTGATGGCGCTGCTGGAACTCATCCGCGGCCTGCAGACATCGGACGACACTCACGCCAAGGCACTCGATTTCGCTCAGCGCGTCGGCAAGGTGGCGATCACCGCCAAGAATAGCCCGGGCTTCGCCGTCAACCGCATCCTGTGCCCGATGATCAACGAGGCGATCTTCGCGCTCCAGGAGGGGATTGCAACGGCCGAGGAAATCGATGCCGGCATGAAGCTCGGCTGCAACCATCCGATCGGGCCGCTCGCGCTGGCCGATCTCGTCGGGCTCGATACGATGCTTTCGGTGATGGAGGTCTTTTATAAGGGCTTCAACGACCCTAAATATCGACCAGCCCCCCTGCTCAAGGAAATGGTCGATGCCGGCCATCTCGGCCGCAAAACCGGGCAGGGCTTTTACACCTACGGCGGCTGATCTTGTAATTTGCGCTGCGACAAAGATGTCGTGCGCGGCTGGATCTAGCTTCTTTCCTTCTCCCCTTGTGGGAGAAGGTGGCGCGAAGCGCCGGATGAGGGGTCTCCCTCCGCGCATTCAACGAGAGGTGGGCCCGCTGAGACAACCCCTCACCCGTCTCGCCGCTCTGCGGCGAGCCACCCTCTCCCACAAGGGCCCACAAGGGGAGAGGGAAAGCAGAAAACGGAACACAAGGACATGTCGGATCGACTGAAGGCCGAGCGCGAAGCTGCGGCCGAACGACGGAACCTGCTGACCCAGGATGCCATCGAACGCACCGGGATCACTGAGGAGATGATCGGGGAACTCGTCACCCGCTTCTATGGACGCGTGCGTGAAGACGCGCTGCTCGGGCCGGTGTTCGCGATCGTCCGGAATTGGGACGAGCATCTCGCCAAGCTCAAGGATTTCTGGTCGTCGGTCGTGCTGATGAGCGGCCGCTATCACGGCTCGCCGATGCGGGTGCATCTTCCGCTCAGCCTGGCCGGCGATCATTTCGACCGCTGGCTCGATTTGTTCGAGCAGACGGCGCGCGAAGTCTGCCCGCCACCGGCGGCCAGCCTCTTCATCGACAAGGCCCGTCGCATCGCCGACAGCTTTGAAATGGCATCGGCAACGATCGCCGGCCGCATCGCGGCGCCGCGCAACCTATTGAGGTCCTGAACACGGCGGATCTGCCTGCAAAACGTGCAGTTGAATCGTCGCGAGTTTGCGTCGTGCTGCTGACAGCGGCGCCGCACCAATTCCTGCATCATCGGTCTGATCTGCAAAATCGTCATGCCGATCGCGCGACATGACGTTGCAATGGCAAAAATGCGTTTGAACGCGTGCAATCGCATTCGCTCAAAGCGAGCAAAGCCATATTGATGCACTGCGGCGCCAATTCTTCGCCTTCATTTCGGCAGAGTTCCAGCGCCTGCTATTGTGCATGTCGTCTGCATCATTCAGTACCTCCTCCTCATCATCATCCGACAACACTGCGGAACCCGAATTCGATGTGAGTGCGGAGCAAACGCGTCGAGCGCTGTTGCTCGGTGCGCTCGCCACCACCGCTTGTCTCGGCTGTTCTGCACCAGCAAGGGCCGACGACGATCAGCCGGGTGCCGACGAACGACCGCAGAAAGGCGATCTGCTCGTCCGCTCAGAGGGTGATGACGAAGGTCAGCTCATCAAGCCGGATGACCTCAAGCCGGGCGGCCCTCCGGTTCGCGCCTGGCCGAAGGATCCAAAAACCTCCGTCGTTCGCAGCGGCTCACGCCTGAACGAGATTCTTGTCGTGAAGCTTGATCCGAACGAACTCGAAGAAACTACGCGTGCACGCGCAGCCGACGGCATCGTTGCCTATTCTGCGGTCTGCGCTCATGCCGCCTGTCCGGTTACGGAATGGGTGAAGGCGGATCAGGGAGGCGACATGACCGTCTTCAAGTGTCCCTGCCACAACTCCGAATACGATCCACGCCAGGGCGGACAGGTGGTGTTCGGACCCGCGCCGCGACGCCTCGCGGCACTGCCGCTGTCACTAAGCGGAGGTTCGCTCACCGTTGCCGGTCCTTTCATCGGAAAGGTAGGTGGCTCGCAGCCCGGATGATACGCCGCGGGTCGCGCCCGCGCACCACAAGAGGTCGCGCCGGCCACCGAGCGGGCGACGAGACCGACAAGAATTCAAATCAAAAGACTTCAAAGGGGAAACGTCCATGAGCACAAAGCGATGGTATTTGTCCGGCTTCGTCGCCTTCACCTGCATTGTCTCGACAGCGGCGAGCGCCGGCCCGATCGAGAACTACAGCCCCGTCACCCAGCAGCGCCTGGAGAATCCAGAACCCGGCAACTGGATGCTCTATCGGCGCACCTATGACGGCCAGGGCTTCAGCCCGCTCGACCAGATCAACACCTCCAACGTCAAGGATCTCACGCCGGTCTGGACCTTCGCCACCGGCGTTGTCGAAGGCCACGAGGCGCCGCCGATCGTCAATAATGGCGTGATGTTCGTGGCGACCCCCATGGGGCAGGTGATCGCGCTGAACGCAAAGACCGGCGACGAGTACTGGCGCTACAAGCGGCAGCTCCCGGATGATCTGTTTCAATTGCACCCGACCAGCCGCGGTGTCGGCCTGTGGGAGGACAAGATCTATCTCGCCACCACCGACGACCACGTCGTCGCGCTCGACGCCAAGACCGGCAAGGTGGTGTGGGACACCAAGGTGCAGGACTACAGGAAGGGTCAGTACATGACCCTGATGCCGCTGATCGTCGATGGCAAGGTGATCGTCGGCGGCTCCGGCGGCGAGTTCGGCGTGCGTGGCTATGTCGCCTCCTTCGATGCCAAGGACGGTAAGGAGTTGTGGCGCACCTTCACGATTCCCGGCGAAGGCGAGCCCGGGCATGACACCTGGCAGGGCGACGACTGGAAGAACGGCGGCGGCTCGGCCTGGATGACCGGGACCTACGACAAGGACACCAAGACGATCTATTGGGGCGTCGGCAATGCTGCGCCGTGGCCCGGCGAGATGCATCCTGGCGACAATCTCTATACCTCGTCGGTGATCGCGCTCGATCCGGGCAACGGCAAGATCAAGACCTATCATCAGTACCACCAGAACGATTCCTGGGATTGGGACGAGGTCGACGCGCCGATGCTGATCGATCTCCAGCGTGACGGCCGCAGCATCAAGAGCCTGGTTCATCCGGGGCGCGACGCGATCTTCTGGGTGCTCGAACGTACGCCGACCAAGATCAACTATATCGCCGGCTGGCCGTTCGTCTCGACCGACGTCTGGAAGGGCGTCGACGAGAACGGCAAGCCGATCCTCGATCCCGCGCACAAGCCGGTGGTTGGCAAGCGCGTGGAGTTCTGCCCCTCATTGTGGGGCGGCAAGGACTGGCCTTCGGCGGCCTACAGCCAGAAGACCGGCCTCGTCTACGTGCCCGCCAACGAGAATTTCTGCGGCGGCTTCACCGGCGAGAAGGTCCCGCTCAAGCCCGGCGAACTCTGGCTCGGTACCAAGCCGGAGGATATCGGCCTGAAGACCAAGCCGGGCGCCGATCATTTCGGCGAGCTCCAGGCCTGGGATCCCGCGACCGGCAAAAAGGTGTGGCAGCACAACTTCCCGAAGTCGCAGATGTTCGGTTCGGTCACGGCCACCGCGGGCGACCTCGTCTTTGGCGGGGGCACCAACGACCGCAACTTCCGCGCCTTCAATGCCAAGACCGGTGAGCTGCTCTGGGAGCAGAAGACCAATTCCGGCATCATGGGCATGCCGATCTCCTATGAGATCGACGGCACGCAATACATCGCGATCCAGTCGGGCTGGGGCGTGGACGCGCAGCGTATCCAGGACGCGCTCGCGACCAACAACATCGGCATCGAGTCCAACGTGCCACAAGGTGGCGTGATCTGGGTGTTCGCGCTGAAGAAATAAGTTCCGCAGGCGGATCGAGAGAAGCGGAGCGACAGGGAGCAAATGCGGCGGACGGCGACGTCCGCCGCATCTTGCGTGCGGTCGTATTACTTGCCCTCGCGCTCAACCTTATCCTTTGCTTTCTGATTCATCTCCCGAACCTTCGGATCAGGGCTGCTCTGCCCGGTGGTCTGGGTTGTCGAGGCGGGCGGGGCGTTGGCGTTGGGAAGCGAGCTCTGGTCCGGTGCGGTGGGGCGCGTCGCGGTGGTCGGCGGCGTCGTGTTGCTGCTCTGGGCGAACGCATCGGCGGTGGTCAAAAGAAAGGCGCTCGACAGCAAGACTGCGAGCGCCCTTGAGATGTTTGTCATCGATCTGCTCCTGTCAGATCGATGGAAACGGCGCGAGCCGCCTTCCGTTCCGTCAAGCCTCCAATTGCTTGCCGATCGGCAAGCTCCGGATGCGTTTGCCGGTCGCCGCGAAGATCGCGTTCATCAGCGCCGGTGCGAACGGCGGTACACCGGGCTCGCCAACGCCACTCGGCGGTGTATCGGCTCCCGGTGGCATGATGTGGACGTTGGTCACAAGCGGAGCCTCGTCGATTCTGACGACCTGGAAGTCGTCGAAATTATTTTGCTCCACCTTGCCGTCCTTGAAGGTAACCTGGCCGTATTTGGCGAGGCTGAGCCCCATAATGGCGGCGCCTTCGATCTGCGATGCGATGCGTTCGGGGTTTACATAGGTGCCGCAGTCGATCGCGGTGTCGACCCGTGGCACCGTCAGCTTGCCCCTCTCGTCGACGGCCACCTCGACGATTGTCGCGATGTAGCTGACGAAGCTGCGGTGCACGGCGATTCCGAGGCCATGGCCCTTCGGGACCTGACGGCCCCATTCGCCCTTCTCGGCGACCAGCTCGACCACCTTGCGCAACCGCGCAGTGTCGATCGGGTAGCTGTCATAGGGCTCGCCATAGTTCCACATGTCCTTCACGGCCGGCTTGACGATGCGGGGTGTGCCGATCAGTGCGAGTATCGTCTCCTTCTGGTCGCGTCCGGTCGCATTCGCGATCTCGCCGACCATCGACTGCACCGCGAAGGCGCGCGGGATGTTCGAGACTGAACGGAACCAGCCGATGCGGGTGTGCGCGGCAGCTTCCGGATTCTCGCAACTGATGTTGGCGATTTCGAAGGGCATGTCGACGAGGCCCATGCCGAGTTCGAAAGGCGCCTGATGGACCGTGCCGGCGGCGAAAGTCGAGGCGATGCTGGGCGCCACGCTGCGGTGGCGCCAGGCGATCACCTTGCCGTCCTTGTCCAGCCCCGCCTCGATGCGCTCGGCCGAGACCGTGTGCAGGAAGCCGTTATGGATATCGTCCTCGCGCGTCCATTGCACCTTGACGGGCGCGCCAAGCTCCTTCGAGAGCAGAGCGGCTTCGAGCGCATAGTCGCACTTCGACTTGCGGCCAAAACCGCCGCCGAGCAGCGTCACGTTCACGGTGACGTTGCCCTCGGGAATGCCGAGCGTTTTGGCGACGTCCTCGCGCGTCCCGCCGGGACTCTGCACTGGCGCCCAGATCTCCGCCTTGTCGCCCTTGACGTCGGCGACCGCGACCGGCGGCTCCATGCTGACATGGGCAAGATGAGGAATGTAGTACTCGCCGACGATAACCTTGTCGGCACTCTTCAAGGCGGCGTCCGCATCGCCCTCCTTACGCACGACGAGACCCGGCTTGCGCGAGGCCTCCTCGAGATCCTTGCGATAGGCGACCGAGTCGTATTTGCCGTTGGCGCCGTCGTCCCAGACCAGCTTGAGCGCGTCGCGGCCCTTGATCGCGGCACCGGTGTTGCGTGCGATCACCGCGACGCCGCCAAGCGGCTGGAATTTCGACGGCCACGGCCAGCCACGCACCTGCATCACCTTCTCGACGCCCGGTACTTTCAGCGCCGCGTCCGGATCGAACGAAGTCAGCTTGCCGCCGGTCACCGGCGGGCGCGCGATCACGGCATATTTCATGCCGGGCAGTCGCACGTCGCCGCCGTATTGCGCCTTGCCGGTGGTGATGTCGTGGAGATCGACGATGCTGATCTGGCCCTTGCCGAGATAGCGGAAGTCCTTGGGGTCCTTCAGCTTGAGGCCTTCGATCGCAGGCACCGATTCCTTGGCGGCATCGGCCGCGAGTTCGCCGAAGCCGAGCTTGCGTCCGCTGGCGCTGTGGACCACCTCGTGATTGACTGCCTTCACTTCGGTCGCAGGCACGCCCCAGCGCTTGGCCGCGGCCTGCTCCAGCATGGTTCGAGCCGCGGCGCCGATCTGACGCATCGGAAGCAGATAATGCCGCGTGCTGCGCGAGCCGTCGGTGTCCTGGTTGCCGAACTTGACCTCGTCGCCGTGAGCCTGCTGCACCCTAACCTTGGACCAGTCCGCCTCCATCTCCTCTGCCACGATCAGCGGCAGGCTGGTGCGCACGCCGGTGCCCATCTCGGAGCGATGGGCAACGATGGTGACGGTGCCCTCGGGCGCGACCGCGACGAACACGCGCGGATCGACTACGACACCATGCGGCATCTTGCCGGCGCCAGTCTCGTAAGCAAAGGCCTGGCGCGACATCACGGGGGCGGCGAGCACGAAGCCACCGGTGATGCCGAGCCCCTTGAGGATACTGCGGCGCGAGACTTTCTCGACCTTCAGATGCTTTTCGAAGCCGCGAAGCTTCCGGGGATTGTCGATGAAATTCATGTCACACTCCCGTCGATGCGAGATGGACCGCATTCTCGATGCGCTGGTAACAGCCGCAGCGGCAGATGTTGCCGGCCATCGCCTCTCGGATCTGGTCATGCGATGGCTTGGGATTGTCCATCAGAAGCGCTGCGGCCTGCATGATCTGGCCGGCCTGACAGAAGCCGCATTGGGGCACATTGACCTGGCGCCAGGCCTTTTGGACGGGATGATCGCCCTCCGGATGCAGTCCCTCGATCGTGGTGACCTCTCGTCCGGCGACGTCGTTGATCGAGGTGATGCAGGACCGCACCGCCTCCTTGTCGATGATGACGGTGCATGCCCCGCACAGCGCCTTGCCGCAGCCGAACTTGGTGCCGGTCAGCCCGGCCTCGTCACGCAGGAACCAGAGTAGCGGGAGATCCGGGTCGCCGTCCCAGCTCTGTTCCTGGCCGTTGATCTTCACCTTGATCATGGTCGTCCCTCGCTCTTCATAAGCTTGCTGATTTCAACATTGCCGAACTGGATCGGCGCAATGTCCGTTGCCTCATGTGACCGCATTTCGGCCTCTCGTCCTGCGCGGGCAGGTCCCGGCAGGAAGCTGAAATGCGAATCGCAATGTCTGGATGTTCTCGATACCTCCCGTTTTCTTCTTGATTGATTGAATTCGCGCGGCATCGTGACGACGCGACCGTAGCAGAGATCGCGTCGGGCCGGCGTTCACAGCCGGGTGTTCTCGACGTGAACAGATTGCATCCAGGATTTGTCAAAAGCAGGGCGCGGCAATTCATCGCGCGCTGGGCGATCAGGAAATCGAAGGCGCGATGAAAAAAGCTTCGTCCGCCAGAGGGACTGCGCGGACGAAGCAGTAGTCCTCAGTCGAGGGAGGGAGAATCGCAGGGCACGCTGACTTCAAGCAGGAAGAGGGCGGCACTGCGCAGTCATTCAGAGACCAGGACTGAGGGAGCGGAACGCGCTCGCATACGCAAAAATGCACAGGCAGCGAACTCGCCGCAGTCGTTCGACAACTGCACCCGTCCGCTCGCGGATCTCTGGCGAGCGGACGGGCGATGGCAGCTGCTTGCTCAGGCGGCCTTGGCTTTCGCCACGTGGGTCGCGATCGCATCCATCAGCGCTGGCGACAGGCAGTCATAGGGCTCAAGTCCGAGCTCCTTCAATCGCGACCGGATGCCGGCCATCTGTTCCGGCTTCACGCCAGATTCGATCACCGAGGAGACGAAGGCGGCGAATTGCGGCGCCTGCGAGCCCTGTTCCTGGAATAGCTCCGGATGGATGAAGTCGAGACCGTAGAACGGGTGGTTCTTGTTCTCGATGCGGCCGTACATGTGGGTGCCACAGGCCTTGCAGGCGTGCCGCTGGATCACCGCGGAAGGATCGACGATCTGAAGCTTGTCGCCGTTCTCGAGCACGGTGACGTTCTGGCGCGGGACCACGGCAACGACGGAGAACGTTGCGCCCTGCGGCTTCCAGCACTTGGTGCAGCCGCAGGCGTGGTTGTGCGCCACGTCGCCTTTGATGCCGACCTTGACCTGATGGTCCTTGCATTTGCAGACGAGGGTGCCGCCGGCAAAATGCCCGCTGCCTTGTTTGACGCCGTTGTCGATCGAGGGATGGAGTGCAACAGTCATGGGTCGATCCTCCTTGGGTGTGACGCTTGAGCTAGAACACGACGACTGAACGTATAGATTTGCCCTCATGCATCAGGTCGAAGCCCTTGTTGATGTCTTCGAGCTTGAGCGTGTGGGTGATCATCGGGTCGATCTGGATCTTTCCGTTCATGTACCAGTCGACGATCTTCGGCACGTCGGTGCGGCCACGGGCGCCGCCGAAGGCAGTGCCGCGCCAGTTACGGCCGGTGACGAGCTGGAACGGACGGGTGGCGATCTCCTTGCCGGCTTCGGCGACGCCGATGATGATCGAGGTGCCCCAGCCGCGATGGCAGGCTTCCAGCGCCTGGCGCATCACCGTGGTGTTGCCGGTGCAGTCGAAGGTGTAGTCGGCGCCACCGTCGGTCAGGCCGACGAGATGCGGAACGATGTCCCCGGTGATCTTCTTGGGGTTGACGAAGTCGGTCATGCCGAACCGCCGGCCCCACTCCTCCTTGGAGTCGTTGATGTCGACGCCGATGATCTTGTCGGCGCCGGCCATCTTGGCACCCTGGATCACATTCAGTCCGATACCGCCGAGGCCGAACACGACGACATTGGAGCCGGGCGTGACCTTCGCGGTGTTGACGACGGCACCGACGCCGGTGGTGACGCCGCAGCCGATATAGCAGCTCTTGTCGAACGGCGCGTCCTCGCGGATCTTCGCCACCGCGATCTCCGGCAGTACCGTGAAGTTGGAGAAGGTCGAGCAGCCCATGTAGTGGTAGATCGGCTTGCCCTTGTAGGAGAAGCGGCTGGTGCCGTCAGGCATCACGCCCTTGCCCTGCGTCGCCCTGATCGCGGTGCAGAGGTTGGTCTTCTGGCTCAGGCAGCTTTTGCACTGCCGGCACTCCGGCGTGTAGAGGGGAATGACGTGATCGCCCGGTTTCACAGACGTCACGCCTGCCCCGATCTCGCGGATGATCCCGGCGCCCTCATGGCCGAGGATCGACGGGAAGATTCCTTCGCTATCGAAACCGTCGAGCGTGTAGGCGTCGGTGTGGCAGATGCCTGTTGCCTTGATTTCGACCAGGACTTCACCGGCCTTCGGCCCCTCCAGATCGACCTCGACGATTTCGAGCGGCTTCTTGGCTTCGAAAGCGACGGCGGCACGTGTCTTCATCGGTAACTCCTCAAATTCTCGCAGGATGCCAAGATTTAAGTCTCGGCGGGGCTGCAAACGTTCACTTCTTGCCCATGCACGAGTCTTCGTTCTTGGTGTAGGCGTCGTTCTTGTCCTCATGCTTGCTTGGACGTGCACGGCCCCAGGCCTCGTTGGAGCGGGCGCGCAGGTAGACGTAGAGATCGTCCATGTAGCAGGCGACGTTCGGATTATCGCCGAATGCCGGCATCACGTTCTCCTGCGCGGTCGAGACGTTCTTGCGGCCGGAGGCGACGACGCCGAGGAAATCGGCATAACTCATGGTCTTGAGCGAGTCCTTCAACGCCGGCGCATAGGTCGAGCCCATTCCATCGGGTCCATGGCAGACGTGGCAATCCGAGTGATAACGGCGGTATCCGGAATAGGTGTACCAGTCCACCGATCCGTCGGTGATCTTGTAGGTCGGATTACCCTCCTTATCGAGCCATTCGCCAGTTTCGTTCTGCTTGACGGCAGTCGGGTCGCCCGAGCCGTCCGCGACAGCAATTCCTCCGGACGCAACGAAGATCATCGCAGCAATGACAGAGCAGAGTTTACGCAAGAGGTGTTCCTCGAAGGCATCGGGTGGAGACGAGCCGGCGCGTGGAGTTGATCCACGCGCCGGAGCGAGACTGCACAGAGGCTAGTTGGGCAGCGAGAACACGGTCAGCGTACCGCCGAGCGCCGTGTAGTTGCTGAGGGCCGCGTAGCCGCCGACCGCGCCGAGACCAGCGGTCGGATCAGTCAGACCTGCTGCCAGACCGATGCCGGCCCAGCCGCCCACGCCGGAGAGCACGGCAACATACTGCTTGCCGTTGTTCTCGTAGGTGGTGACGTTGCCGATGATGCCGGAAGGAGTCTTGAATTTGTAGAGCTCCTTTCCGGTCTTGGCATCGACTGCCTTCAGGTAGCCTTCGAGCGTGCCGTAGAACACCACCCCGCCGGCGGTTGCCAGTGCACCCGACCACACCGAGAACTGCTCCTTGTTCGACCAGACGATCTTGCCCGTCTTGCCATCCCAGGCGATGAAGTTACCCATGTTGGTATCGCCCTGCGGCGGATACATCGAGAGCGTCGCACCCACATAGGGCTGGCCCGCGGTGTAGCTCACCTTGAACGGTTCGTAGTCCATGCAGACATGGTTGGTCGGAACGTAGAACAATTGCGTGTCCGGCGAGTAGGCTGCCGGCTGCTCGTCCTTGGTGCCGAGCGCGGCCGGGCAGATGCCCTTCACGTTGTGATCTTCGCCGGCCTTGTCGGTCGAAGCTGCGTCGAGCACCTTCGGGCGGCCATAGGTGGCGGAGTTCTTGTCCATGTCGACGCCGGAGGTCCAGTTCACCTTCGGATCGTACTTTTCGGCGACCAGCAGTTCGCCGGTGGTGCGATCGAGCGTATAGCCGAGGCCGTTGCGATCGAAATGCGTCAGCAGCTTGCGGGCTTGGCCGTTGATCGACTGGTCGGAGAGGATCATCTCGTTGACGCCGTCATAGTCCCATTCGTCATGGGGCGTCATCTGATAGACCCATTTGGCGACGCCGGTGTCCGGGTTACGTGCCCAGATCGTCATCGACCATTTGTTGTCGCCGGGACGCTGCTTCGGATTCCAGGTCGAGGGATTGCCCGATCCATAGTAGATCAGGTTCAACTCGGGATCGTAGGAGATCCAGCCCCAGGTGGCACCGCCGCCGATCTTCCACTGATCGCCTTGCCAGGTCTTGAGGCTCGAATCCTTTCCGATCGGCTTGCCGAGCGCGGTGGTCTTGTCGTCGACCAAGATCTGGTCGTCCGGGCCTTCCGAATAGCCGCGCCAGGCCAGCTTGCCGGTCTTGATGTCGTAAGCGCTCATGTGAGCCTGGACACCGAATTCGCCGCCGGAGATGCCGATCAGCACCTTGTCCTTGATGACCATCGGCGCCGAGGTGCCGGTCTCGCCCTTGCTGGGATCGCCGTTCTTAGCGGTCCACGCAACCTCGCCGGTCTTGGCGTCGAGCGCGACGAGAGTCGTGTCGGCCTGATGCAGGAAGATCTTGCCGTCGCCATAGGCGAGGCCGCGGTTAACCGTATCGCAGCACATCACCGGGATGACGTTCGGGTCCTGCTTCGGTTCGTACTTCCAGATGATCTTGTTCTCGTTGGAAAGGTCAATGGCGTAGACCTTGTTCGGGAACGGCGTGTGGACGTACATCGTGTTGCCGATAATCAGCGGGCCACCCTCATGGCCACGCAGCACGCCGGTCGAGAAGGTCCAGGCGACCTGGAGCTTGCCGACATTTTGTGCGTTGATCTGGTTCAGCTTGGAATAGCGATGATTGGAGTAGTCACCGGTCGGCATCACCCAGTCTTTCGGGTTCTGCGACATCTTGTTCAGCTCGTCATTGGCGGACGCGGTCCCGACGGCCAGCGCCGCCGCGGAGCCAAGGAAAGTCGCCAGTAGCACCTTGCGCATAGTCATTTCCTCCGTTGGTCTCGTTTATTGTTTCCGTAACATTGCTTAATCACCGGGCTTTTCGTCCGGCGTCTGCTCGTGCAGGGGCGGCGGTTGGGACCAGAAACGATGCTGTGCTGTTTCCTCCTCCTGATGAGAGGTACGGGTTCGCGTGCAGGAGCTGCCCGTTTCTTTGTGCCTGCCGCAATTCCTAACGACTTCGTCAATGGGAAACTTGCCCAAGAGAGAAGCTGATTTGCTCGATAGCGCACGGACGCGAAGTTTTTGATTTTGCAGTAGCGAATTCAGCGGCTTCGACGCTGCGCGCCGCGGCGTTCGACGCTCAGGTTCCCCTTGACGGCGGTACAACTAAGGCGGAGGATTAACTTTCAAGGGTGGCAACGGAGTGATGGCGCTCGTTCTCAAAGACCGCCCAAATTTGAGGTAAACGCCACGCAGTCACGACTGAGGGCTCCAGCAAGCGCAGGTCGCGATTCGCGTCGAATCCGGGGACACCACCAGTGGCTGGATTAATGTCCGACACAATTCATACGCTCTCGACGACCGGACTGACGCCGAAGCGCCAGATCCAGAGCTGGATCGACGGGCTCACGAGTCTGTGTGGTCACTTCGATGTCGATCCGCTGGAGGCATCCTCGCTCGAAGGGCGCATCGACTACACCTCGGTCTCGCGTCTGAAGCTTTGCCAGATCGAGGTGAGCCAGCACCGCATCGCGCATACGCTGGCGCGTGCCAAGGCCAACGAACACCCGTACATCAAGATCCACTTCCAGACCTACGGCGTGTCCTATTTCGAACAGGAAGGCCGCCACATCGAGCTGAACCCCGGTGACATCCTTGCCTACGACGTCTCCTGCCCGCATTTGATTGTCAGTCCCGCTTTCACGCGCCACGATGTGGTGATCGTACCGAAGGCGCTGCTGCGCGATCGCGGCTTCCCGTCACAGCGTATGCCCGCATGCAAGTTGACGGCGAAGACGGGGACGGGACGCATCGCTCATGACTTCGTCCATGCCACGTTCGACGAGGCAGCGAAGCTGTCGGCCAACAGTGCGGTCGGCGTTGCCGATTCACTGATCGACTTGTTGTTGCTGCCGCTGCGCGAGGCCGACACGATGTTCGATCGGGTCGGGCCCGAGGCGATGTACGTTCGTGCCCAATTCTTCATCCGAGAGCATCTGCGCGATCCCGATTTGTGCATCGACCAGATCTCGGCGGAACTTGGCTGCTCCAAGCGCTATCTGCACATGTTGTTCTCCGAGCGCGGCACGACGGTGAGCGACTACATCTGGCAGGCGCGCCTTCAGAACTGCCGCCAGGAGCTCGAGGCCCACGCCGGCAAGACCATCACCGATGTGGCATTCTCCTGGGGCTTCTCGAGCTCATCGCATTTCAGCCGCGTATTCCGGAAATATTTCGGCGTGGTGCCGTCCTCCATCCACAAGGCGCAGCAGAGCGCCGTGGCGGCGGACGAAAACTAGGCGCGTGCCGACCGCGGGCTTGTCTCGGAGCTGGCAGAGCGACCCTCGCAACCAAGGCTCACCGCTGAATGATCTTGGTCCATACGTCGCCAAGGATCGCGGGCTCGTGCGGCGGCAGATAGGTCAGGCCCGCTTGCTTGCTGAATTCGGCGATCTTGCCCTCCGCGGCAAGATCCGTCAGCGCCTTGCTGACGGCGTCGATCAAAGCGGCCTCGCTGGCGAGTCCGACGTAGCCGCGATTGGCGCCAATTGGATAATAATAGCCGGAGGCCGCGATTGCCGTATCTGGATGCGCGGCACGATAGGCGTCGAAACGGGCGAGATCGATCAAGGTGGCGTCGTAGTCGCCGCGATCGAGTGCACCCAAGAGGTCGTCGCGGCCGGGGACCAGATGGGTGACGTTGTCGATCAGCCGTCCCTTATCGAAGCTCATCAGGATCGCGTCACCCAATGAGCCGCTCTCGATTGCGAGGCGAAGCCCGGCGAGATCGCCGATGTTGCCGATCTTGCGGTCGCGCGCTTTCGGCCCGAGCACGACCGTCATCGGCGCATAGATGTAGGGCCTGGTCGGCACGAGCTCGCCGAGCGCAACGCGGCGGCGCCGGTCCTCGCGCGTGGCGCCGTTGAAATCCGGCAGGCGCGCGGTCTTCATGCCGGGCTTGACGAGCGAGTCCGTCGTCAGCGCGTAGCCGCCGATCAGCGCGCAGCGCCCGTCTGAGAGCAATGCATTGGCCTCGAGCTGCGGGCTCGAATCCTCATCCAGCTTGCTTTCGAACCACTGGATTTTGAGCGGCCGTCCCATGCGGTCGGCGATCGCCTGCGCCAGCAGCACGTCGAAGCCCGAATCCGGCTTGCCGCGGTGATGCGCCGAGAGCGGCGGGCGATCCTCGTCGAGGCAGATGCTGAGGGGATCTGCCGCCCACGCCGCCGCCGGAGCAGCCAGCATTGCAAGGAGACCGAGCGCTGGCAGCCGGCGCCTCATGGCTTCCTCCGGCTCGAGATGAAGGCCCAGAGATTTCCGATCTCGTCCTCGCTCAAGATGTCGCCCCAAGGGGGCATCCTGTTGTTCTTGCCGTTCTTCACGGTGGTGATGAAGCGCGTCTTGTCGTCGGGAAAGGTGCGCAGGTCCGGTGTGATGGTGCCGGAATTCATCATGTTGGGGCCGTGGCAGTGCGAGCATCTTTCGGCATAGGTCGACTTGCCGTGGTCGATCTGCGCCTGCACCGGATTGCCGTTCGAATCATCCGCAGCACGAACGGTCGCCGCAAGCGCGACCGTCAGCACCGCGACGGTGGCGAGGATCGCCACCGTCTTGTGTGATATGTCCCTCAACGTCTCTTGCCGTTACTGCTTGACCGCAAAGACCCACAGGGAGCCACCGGGCGGCACCTTGGCCAGCCGCTCGTCGCCGGAGAACAGCGAGTAGACGCCGCCATAGCCGGAGGTGACCGCGACATACTGTACGCCGTCCTGCTGCCAGGTCACCGGCTGTCCCTCGATGCCGGAGCCGGTCTGGAATTGCCACAGCTTCTTGCCGCTGTCGGCATCAAAGGCCTCGAACTCGCCG
>Ga0209758_1001335_pt1 | contig 29891 bp, 27 predicted proteins | sample AraplaMF_Col_mMF_FD_184258 | JGI IMG/M metagenome (GOLD analysis project Ga0209758, IMG submission 184258) | Arabidopsis root microbial communities from the University of North Carolina, USA - plate scrape MF_Col_mMF (SPAdes) (version 2) | ecosystem: Host-associated > Plants > Roots > Endosphere...
CGATTTCCGCGGGCGCTCTTTCTATCAGTTTGTGCGACGGAGTACAGATCTGACGTGATGAAGGAGCGGACGCCCCTTGCATGCGGCCGACGAGAGGTATCGTAGATGCCGCCTCAGGCGAAACAAAAAGATCGAACTGCTGTCTTTCGCTACCTCGGGTTCATTCTTAAAAAGACTCTTCAGACTACATCGTCCGACAGATCCGCTATAAGGCATTCGCTCGCACAGATCAGGAGAAAACATGGAGACCGTGGAGATCAGCAACCGCAGTGACTTGGCGCTCTGGGCGATCCAACGCGCGCAAGCAATCGTTGCGGCCGAAGGCGCGGCCTTCGCGATGGCTGCTCGTGATATGAATGAGGAAGCGCTGGCGGAGACTGCCGCCGCACTTGGCAAGGCCATCAGCAATGCCATGCTCGAGGTCTTCGACGGCCTGCTAGAAGAATAATTCTCAAGCTTGAGTCTCGGGATAGCAGGCGCTTTCTGTCCAATATTTTAATATAATTTTTGGTCAGTAATCGGCCGACATTTGCCACTGACCAAAATTTGTATATATTTCTGGTCAAAGTTTATCCCGCTATGCCAGATGCGACGTCCGTTACATTGGAGCGCATTAATGCCCGTATTACCGCGGCTGCACCTGCTGGTGTGTGGTCGCGTGCCGACTTTCTCGACATCGGAACGCCGAACGCAGTCGAAAAGGCGTTGCAGCGACTTGCCAATCGCGGCGACATTCGTCGCCCTTGCCGTGGGCTATACGACAAGCCCGCCACAAGTGGATTGACGGAAAAGATGGTCTTTCCGCCGCGAGCCTCGTTCATCGATGCAATTGCCCGGCGCGACAAACTGCGGGTCCTCGTGGACGGAATGACAGCAGCCAACGACCTGGGCCTAACCACAGCCGTGCCAGCTCGTTCGACGATCTATGCCGATACCTATCCAAGGACGATCGAGATCGAAGCCAATGCCGGCGACTTCAACGCGACGAAACCGGTTATCTACAGGCTGGATTTCAAGCGCATCTCAGCAAGGACCGCCTTCTGGGCCGGGCGCCCGGCAATGCACGTGATCCAGGCACTCAACTGGTTCCGGGATGGGCGACCCAACCTGGATACAGTGGTCGAGGGTATCATGCGCCATCTGGCGCAGAACCCGCACCGAGAGGCGATCGTTCAGGATTTGCGCGAAAACATCCATGCCATCCCAGCTTGGATGTATTCGGCAGTGGAAAATTTAGTCCGCGCACCTCTCGTTTCATGCCCAAAGGCACTGGAAGAACATGAAACAGGAGTTCATTGAAATCCTCCGCCGACCGTGGATGAGCGCAGGGCGCTCTTTTCAGCCGTGGCTTCCGGCATGGAAACGCGGGCTGAGAACATTGAAAAGGTCCTCTATGACTGTTGGATACTCGACCTCCTGTTCAATCGGCGCGCCGAGGATCCCGTTCGCCTCTACTTCAAGGGCGGCACCAGTCTCAGCAAGGCGTATTGATCGGCGGCTGATGCACGCCACGGTCAGATTGCGGCTCAGCTTTGTCGCTCACGCACATGCAGCGCGGAAGCCGACTCCGACCTCGAAGCCATTGCCATTTGGGGTCGAGCACAAAACCTGCGAACCACCTATAGTGCTCCTGCTACGACCGCGGCACTACAGTCGACCAATCGACCAGCCTTCTGCCGCGAATCCGAGCGCTAAAACCCGTTAACTCACTGTCGCGAACGCGCCTGAAAAGCGAGGTGCAGCCGGGACACGTAATCATCCGCCGCTCGGATAACGTAGTTTATGCTCGACTTGAGACGACAGAGAAATTATCACTGTCTGGTCAACTAACCGCATGCCAACGCGACGTCAGAGAGTTGGCGCCACCCCGATGGCCGGCCTTTCGAGAACGATGGCTGCATATCAGACCGCGGCTTGGCGACGCTGGACGAAGCGCGCAACGTAGTCGTTCGCAGGTCGGTTCACGATCGAGTCAGGTGTGCCTATCTGAACGAGAGCTCCGTCCTTGAGTATCGCGATTTCCGAGCCTATGCGCAGTGCTTCGTCGAGGTCGTGAGTAATGAATACGATCGTTTTAGAAAGATCACGCTGCAAAGCCAGAAGCTGGTCCTGCATGTCGGCGCGGATCAGCGGATCGAGTGCGCTGAACGCTTCGTCCATAAGGATTGTGTCCGTATCGGCCGCCAATGCGCGCGCAAGCCCGACCCGTTGCTTCATACCGCCTGACAGCTCGTCAGGATATTTGTGCTCGTAGCCGACGAGTCCGACTGCCTCGATCCACTTCATGCCGATCGGCAGCGTTTCGGAACGAGACATGCCACGCACATGCTGCGCATAGACGACATTCTGCAACACCGTTCTATGCGGAAGGAGGCCGAAGCCCTGAAAGACCATGCTGGCGCGTCTGTTACGAAATTCCCGCAACGCACGCGCATCAAGATCGAGAATGTTCTTGCCGTCGAACAGCACTTGACCTCCACTCGGCTCGACAAGGCGGTTAAGATGGCGGACGAGGGTAGACTTTCCTGATCCCGAAAGCCCCATGATGACGAAGATGCGGCCGGCGCCGATCTCCAGGCTGACATCGCAGAGCCCAACGCTGGCGCCCGTCTCGCTCAGAATATCTGCTTTGCTCCGCCCTTCCCTGGCCATTGCCATCGCCCTGTCGCGATTGGTGCCGAAGATCTTGAATATGTTTCGGATTTCGATTTCAGCCATCGGTCTTTTCCATGTTTCTTGTGCGGCCGAAGCCCTGCGTGACGCGGTCGAGAACGACGGCGAGCACGACTATCCCGATCCCTGCCTCCAGCCCCTTTCCCACATCCAGTGTCTGGATCCCGTTGAGCACCTGCTCGCCCAGCCCACGCGCGCCGATCATCGAAGCGACGACGACCATGGACAAAGCCATCATGATCGTCTGGTTCAAGCCTGCCATGATGGTCGGTACCGCGAGCGGCAGTTCAACGCCGAAGAGAATTTGTCTGGGGCTGCCGCCAAAGGCCGTAGCTGCCTCGACCACTTCCGCGTTGACCTGGCGGATGCCGAGGTCCGTTAGTCGGATGAGAGGCGGCACGGCATAGATGATGGTTGCGAGGACCGCCGGAACCTTGCCTAAACCGAACAGCATCATAACCGGGATGAGATAGACGAACCCAGGCATGGTCTGCATTATGTCCAGAGCCGGCAGCGTGATGTTGCGAACGATGCGGCTCTTTGCTGCGAGAATGCCCATGGGGATGCCGATGATCACGGAAACAAATGTTCCCATCAGCATCAGGGCAAGCGTTTGCATCGTGAGATCCCAAAGGCCCAGGACACCGATCGAAAGCAGCAACACGCCAACCGTAATCGTAACGGCCAGTCTGCGCGTCCCGATCCAGGCAAGTGCCATGAAGATCAGAATCAAAACCCACCACGGGGTGCCGCGAAGGATAGCCTCGATGAAAATGATCGCCTGCAACACGGCGTGCGCGAAAGCGCGAAACGCAAATCCATAATTCACAACCAGCGCTTCGATGAAATCGTTGACTGGGGCTCGAATCGAAATTCGCCACTGTTCTGGAAACATTGTACCTCAACCTGGTAAGCTGCCGCCGCACGCCTCGGGTGGCGGCATATTGTGACGCCAGCGATCAATTCAGACCGGCTTCGATCTTTTCGGCCGCCTCTTTCGAGACCCACTTCGTCCAGATATCCTTCTTGGTCTTCAAGAATTCCTTGGCCGCCGCGACCGGCTCAGCTTTGTTGTCGAGCATGTAGGCTAGGCTGAGATTGATCTCCTTCAGCGGAAACTCTGCCTTCTTCAGGATGTCGATGATCTCCGGCGCTTCGGTCGCAAACTTCGCGTTGACGCCATAGACAACTTGGGTTGTTGGGAACGCACACGCCTTGTCGTGCTTGCCGTCAGTGCTTGTCAGCTCAGCCCAGCATGCGTCGCTATAAGGGGCCTCTTCGAGCTTCACGAGCTTAAATTTGCCCATAATGGCGGTTGGCGACCAATAGTAAAAGAGTATGGGCTGACCTTGAAGATAGGCAGACGTGATCGCGGAGTCGAGCGCTGTGCCGGTACCCGGGCGGAAGTTCACGTAGGAACTTTCGAGGCCATAGGCTTGCAGCTTCGCAGTGCTGATCGACTCGCAGGTCCAGCCCGATGGGCAGTTCAAGAAGCGACCTTTGGAGGGCTCTTCCGGATCGCTGAACAGGGCAACATATTTGGCATCCGCCAGTTGGTCGACGCGCTTGAGGTCCGGCGCGACAGCAGCAATGTTGCGTGCCGGATCGCCATGGATCAGGTAATCAGGAACGAACCAGCCTTCCTCGGCACCCTTAAACGAGTTGCCGACGCCGATCACCTTTCCTTCGGCCGCCGCCTTCTTCCAAACGTCGCTTCGCCCCATCCACTCTTCGGCGCTTATCTGCACGTCACCGTCGGCCGCGGCCTGTTCGAGAGTGACGGAGTTTCCAGTTACCGTATCGACCTTGCAATCGTAACCGACCGCAAGAATTGTCTTCATGACTTCCGTGATGAAGGAGCCGCTCTCCCAGCCGATCTCGGCGAAGTTGATCGTCTTGCCGTCGCCGCAGTAGGAAGCGTGCGCGCTACTGGTAGAGATCGAGACAAAAACTCCGATCGCACAAAGCGTGTATTTCCACGATAATTTCATGACATTCCCCTTGTTGAATTTTCTTTTCTGTTGTCAGCCGTTCTGAATTGCAGTCGACTTTCGAGACTGAGTCACCATCGCTCCCTCCGCAACCTCAGGCGGCGTCGCGATCCAAGGTCCACCCATTGGCTTGATTGATTTCGTCGATCACCTGCTGAACTTCGCTTTCGGCGATCGTCTCTCCGGCGAACCACTCGATCGTGCTGTGAATGCCGACGAACGACTCGCTGCAATAGGTTACGAGCCGGTCAGCCCCGTAGTCATCAAGACCGAGCCTCCTACGAAAGAATGCGCTCAGCTTTTCCCTTCCAGCTGGGGTCTCGAACAGCTGGAACGGCTGGCTTTCCAGCGTCAGGCGTCGCGGTGCTAGGCGGGGTGCGTCGCACACGATCTCGGCCTTCAGCCGAATATCGCGCGACGACGCGCCGATTTCGATACCAAAGGCGCCGGGGTCAAACAGCCAGCCGCCATGCTCTGGATCGAAGTAGCGGAAGTCGCGGGCCTCCACCGCAATGGTCACGCGCCGGGTCTCTCCGGGTTGGAGCTCGACCTTGGCGAAGCCCTTGAGTTCCCGAAGTGGCCTATGCAGTCGCGTCTTCATCGGGCGGCCATAAAGTTGGCAGATTTCCTTGCCGGCCATCGCGCCTTTGTTCGTCACGGCAAAGCTGACTTTCAGCGTGTCGCCGTCTTGGGCTACAGTTCGATCGAGCTGTAGGTCCGAATATTCAAACTGCGTGTAGCTCAGGCCGAAGCCGAACGGGAACAGGGGTTGAATGCGGCGGCGGTCGTAGTACCGATATCCGACGTAAATCCCCTCTGAGTAGGTGTGTCGGTCATTTTCTCCGGGGTAATGAAGATAAGCCGGCGTATCCTCAAGACGCACCGGGAAGGTAACGGTCAGCTTTCCCGAAGGATTGGTAGCGCCGAATAGGATCGAAGCCACCGCGTGCCCCATACCCTGCCCGGCGAAGAAAGTGGCAAGGACGCAGGGCACCTTCGATAGCCAAGGCATCTCGATCGCGTCGGGTGATGCCACGATGACGACAGTTCGCTGATTAACCGCGGCGACACGCGCGATCAGCTCATCCTGGCCTTCGGCAAGGTCTAAATGGGTCCGGTCGGAGCCTTCGCCATCGTAAAGGTTTTCGGTATTGGCAAAGAACAGCACAACATTGGCTTCCGCCGCGCCGTTGACCGCCTCTTCCGCCAGCTTGGCCTTATCTGGGCCGGATAGCGGGAAGTACTGCACATCTTGCCCAGCCGCCGCAGCCATAGTCTTTATCTCATCAAGAGGCTTGTCCACGCGGCTTGGATGCGTGGTAGCACAGCCCCAGCCCTGGAAAATGGGGGTGGTCGCCGCATCGCCGATTACTGCGATCCGACCGGCCTTCATTGTAAGAGGCAGGACGTTGTCATCATTTTTAAGCAAGACAATCGATTCAGCCGCCATCCTCCGCGCAAGAGCGTGGTTTCCAGCAAAATCGCAAACGGCGTCGCGACGCTCCCCGGCTTTCACGCGCCGCACGAGTTGCAGCACGCGCAGGCAGGATTGGTCGATGCTCGTCAGCTTGACATCGCCGTTGGCGATCGCCGCATGCAACTGCCTCTTGCGGCTCTTACTCGCAGGCATATCGAGATCGTTGCCTGCGTTTGCCGCCGCGGCCCGATCCTTGATTCCGTGCCAGTCGGAGACAACAACACCGTCGTACTCCCAGTCGTCGCGTAACACCTTAGTCAGAAGCCAACCGTTCTCAGCCGCCTGGACACCATTGAGCCGGTTATAGGAACTCATGACGGTCCATGGATTGCTCTTGCGGATGGCGCGCTCAAAACCCGCCAAATAGATTTCTCTAAGTGACCTTTCGTCTAAATCCGAACTCATCGTCGTGCGTTGCACCTCGGAATTATTGCAGGCGAAATGTTTGAGCGAAGCGCCGACACCATTATCCTGCAGCCCCGAAATAACAGCCGCCGCGATGTCCCCCGTCATTAGCGGATCTTCGGAATAATACTCGTAACTGCGACCGCCGAGCGGCGTGCGGCGAATATTGATGCCCGGCCCGAGGAGCAGGTTTACACCGAGTGCCTGGCACTCTGACGCAAGAGCCGCGCCGAGATCGCGGGCCAGATCAATGTCCCAGGAGCAGGCGAATGAAGAGCCGTTCGGAAAGCAGGTGGCGGGGCTGGTACCACTGAAGTCGCCCTCGATCGTGTGCTCGGTTCGGCGATTCACGATGGCCAGAAATTGCTCAAGATTGGCGCGGTCGTCGTTTATCCCGTCAATCAGATCGGCCTGATATCGTACCCCATAGGTACCATCAGTCATGACAATCTCTGGAACATTGAGTCGATAGTTCGGAGATGTCTTCCAGAGACCGTTTCCAGACAACAAGTCCACCTTCTCCGAAACAGTCATCTCGGCGACTATCGACTGCAGCTCCGAGTCCGTAACTTCCCACATATTGCGGTGGACCTTCCTCATTCTAGAATTCAACCGTCGGCACAACCGTTAACGAGCGGATTTGATCTCTCGTTCACTCGGTTGAAACGCTATTAGACCCTATCAATGCGCATTTTGCGGTGCTAGAAGCGGAAATTGACAAATGGAACGTCTAATTATGATATCGACTTGGAGTTTGACGTGGCCCAGAACGCCTTGAGCATTGAGCTCGCCTATGCCTCCAAAGCGGAAGCGGTGATCCATCCCGGACTACAGCACATCGATATGGACGGCATTTCAAGATCGAAGGTGTTTCTGCACGGCGCGCGGGAAATTCCATTTCACTGGCATCGCGAAATGGAAATACTCATCATCTTGAAGGGCAGCGCGAAGATCGTCGTCGAGAGCCGCCTCTGCCTGATGCGCGAGGGCGACATGATGATAATCAATGCGCATGAGGCACATAACTCGGTCTCACTCTCGGCTGAAACGGTCATCTGCGGCGTGCACCTGGATCCTGCCCACTACGAACGTTTGGGCCTCACGGGATTCTCCGAACGCTCTTTTTACTGCAGGAGCTTTCTGCACGGAAAGTCATTCGATAAGATCAGTCGTACTATCAAGGCTTTCGTTGCGCGGATGATTCTGACGGATCAAGAACAACCTGCAGAAATAGCCATTCACGCGGCCATGGCTACAGCTCTCGCCTGCTGCATTTACAAATCCGTGCCTTGGACAAAATTCGACCGCAACGACATTGACAAGAACCGTGGTGGACGCGAACGCATTCTGCGAGTGATCGATAGACTTTCGCGTGCGTATCGTACGCCCGCCCTTAGTGAGCTTGCGGAGGCCGAAGGCGTATCTCTCGCGCATCTTTCCCGCTTGTTCCGCGCGCATACGGGTGTGACCTTCCGCCAATATGCGCAAGGCGTAAAACTGGACGTGATCATGGAGGACCTGCTGACCAGTGACGAAACTGTCTCATCGATCATGGAGGCGCGTGGAATCGGTAACCCATCTCTGTTCTTCAATCGATTCAGAGAGCGCTTCGGCTGTAGCCCGGCGAAGTTCCGCGAACACGGGCTTACGACAGGAACGGTGCACGAATTGCCCAATGACATTCAGACAGGCGCACTCAACTCCCTTTTGCAGCATCTAGAACATCTTCCAATCGCATCCGAACTTACTTTTGGACTGTCTGCTATCAGTAACCGCAAGGTAGCCGTGTCGGCGTTTCATTCTTTTCCGACGACTAGGGCTCGTTGACTCAAACGGACCTGCCTGTCGACAATATTGCGATAAGGATTGGATTTGGCGGTGCGTCTACGTTACGAGGCCATTTCCGCGCACGATTTTTTACCAGTCCCCTTAGCTACCGCCAACGTTTCAAGGCGCAATAGCCAGTGTCGGCAACCCGTCGGCGCGTAGGGAGGGTTGCGTTGCTCAGGGTTAAGTGGAGCTGGAAAGCTAGCTATCCTTGCTCAGCCCGTATTGTATCTGCCGTTGTCGCTAAATCGCTCGCGTCGCCATCAAGGCCATAAAAGGCATAAGGGTTTAGAAATTGCCTCCCCCAAAACAGGGCTCGGTCCACTTCGCCCAGAGCAGCCTCACCACACAATGCGCGCCAATTATCTCCAATCGTGCGTAGTTGGTGGCCGACGATCTCGATCGCCTCAGTCCGGCTCAGGTGGAAATGCGACGCCGCGGCGAGACAGGTGACGATCTTGCTGCTCCTGTCCTGCTCAACGATGAGCATCGCCTGGCTCACTTCCTCTCCTGCACGCGGCTGCGGACAAATATCGTAGGCGGGCGTGAGTGAAAGCGAAGCGCCGTCCCAAAAGGCGGCATGATTTCTGGCATGATCATCGGTATTGCCAACGAGGACATTGAAGCAAAGGCGCGAAAACAGCTCTCTCAATGTTTCAGGAACGGAGGTAAAACGGATGCGTATGCTTTCAGCCAGATCCTGATAGCTTGCATATCGCGCGTGCAATTCGTCGAGCTCGAGCATGGTCAAGGCGGATACCATCGACCGGCGATACCAAGCGTTGCCAGCGCGAATGCGGTCAAAGCGCTGGACAAGCAATACGTCCTTCCCCGACGCTCGAACGATCTTTACAGGCGATACATTCAGACCTGAAAGCGCGGCCAGGCGCATGGCAATGTATTCGCCCTTCACCACGCTATACGTGTCAGAGCTGCTCGAGAATTTTGCGATGAATTTGCGCGCCTCATCATCGATCAAGGCTTTTGGCCTAGCCCCGCCAACCGAGCTGCCGTGATGGAGCGCTTGATCCAGCTCGGGGCTGAGGGGAAGGTTCTTTTCAACCCGTTCCGCGGCATTCATGAGTTGATCAAGCGTGGCGTGGCCGGTACCGCGACCAATATATTTTATCGCCGATGTTTGGAAATCGAGCGCCCCAATTCGGTCTGAGCCTGACTCAAGCAGAAATGTCAGTTCATCAAGCTCCAGTCCATTCAGTTCGCCGCTTTTCACGCCGAATGCGCGATTGAGGATAATCCGACGTCCCCATGCGTCGGGAGAGGCGTCTCGAATGGAACTCGGCATTGAGAGACCGTGAAGAGGTCGTATCTCACCCGTTTCGAGCGGCAATTCCGGAAGGTAAAGGGCAACCGCGTTCGGATTTTGCAGATAGGATCGACCATAAACGAAGCTGATCTCGCCATCCCTCAAGACAAGGCGGCCGGCCACCACGGGATCGGCGGTTTCCGATAGCCACACCCATACGAACGCTTCTGTTGGCTGCGGCTTTTTAGAAGTCATCGTCGATCGCTATCGGTTTTCGCGGACGCGCGTATTTGGGCAGGAGCGTAAGACGTTTCTGGAGTTCTTCGTTTCTGAATGTCATACCGCCAAGATCGTCGTCGAAGAGGCGAATGCCGAGAACGGTACACGCCTCAAAGGCGACGCCCAGCTCCACTTTCGGATCTCCTTGTTCGAGCCGCTGCACAGTTCCGCGCGTTACGCCAAGGCGGCCGGCAAGTTCCTGCGCTGTCATCCTCCGCGATTTACGTTCAAGCTGGATCATGTTTCCTAAAACATTGACGGCAGCAATCGTATATCGTGCGTAGCTCCGTTTTCTCGTTGCCGGCATTGATCGATCCATCATACATATAGCCATGATATGCATTATGCATTGGGCAAGGCAAATGTCTACAGCTTTACCTGCTATAATGATCGACATGTCGGTCATATAGTTTCTATATGCGCGATGTATCGCTCATTATTGGCATCTCAGCGAGAATATTTGGCCGTCAAGATCGGTGGCGCGCGACGCTACAGGGTTAACAACCGCGCGCTTGAATTCCATACCGTGCTGCGTCGCCCGGTTTTGGGTTGTAAGCCCGCAACGAGACATCTCCCACCGTCCCCTTCTCTCTGCAGTCTTTATCCCCATGCACAGCATTGGCCCGTCCGGCACCGTTTCTGGCTCAAAACCTGATGTCGAGTCGTGCGGAAAGGTTGTTTTCAAACGAGTCTGCGCCGATCTGACTTGAGTAGCGCAAGGCGAGCTTGCTACCGGGCGAGAGCCCCAGGTCAAGACCTATGTCCGCCACTGCGACATTGGTATCGATGGAGGCACCCTCGACGGCGAATGGGAGACCCGAAGAGCGCAATGTCGAAGTCGCATCGGTATCGCCAGTAGCATGGTGCCAACCAAGCGATCCGCGAACGCTGGCCGGAAGACCGAAGGTTTCGAATGATGTTGCGGCGTGTACGCCCGTTCGATCTTCGGATAGAACTGAGATTCATGTGTCCCCACCACGAAGCTGGAACATTGGTCTTCGAGGCGGTCCCGCTCTCCGGCCGCATCATCTCCTTCACGCCCCTAAAGCAGACGCGTAGGGGGGCCCATATGCATCGCCGCTTCCGGGTCAATCTCACCAAAGCGCCCGAGCTCTGCCCCCGCCCGCATTAAGCCGGCAAGTCAAAAACGAGAAATGAAAATACAGCCTACGGCTTCAATTGAAATCGGGAAGTAAAGCCACAATTTTCTCCACCTCCTGGACGCGTACTTGACACGCCCAATCATCGCATTACCGACCCGCCGGGACTCGCGACCGACAGGGAACTAATCCGACTGCCTGCCCTGGTCACAGGACCGGCGTCAGCTAGCGATTGTTGGTCTTTGGTTGACGCAAGGCCTGACTACCGTTGCATATCCATAAGTTGATCCATCGATACCATCGCGTGATTGAGATTCGACATGATCAGCATGGACCCAAATACGATGAGCCCCACGACGAAGATACCAAATGCGAGAGCAAGGAAATTGTTGGTCTGGTCAGGTGCGCTCGAGATGTGAAGGAAAAACACCAGGTGCACGCCCATTTGTGCAATCGCCAGCACCGCAAGCAGCACAGGAAGAGCTGGGCCGTAGATCAGATCGCTCGATGACGCCCAGAACGATGCAGTGGTCAGAACGAGAGCGAAAGCCAGGCCAATCAGATAGCTGCGTCCATCCGGCCGGCTGTGTTCGTTGACGCCTGGGGCTTGCCCCTGTGCTTCGCTAAGATCACTCATTGATGTGCTCCGAGGTAGACGATTGTAAAAACGCCGATCCAGACAATATCGAGCGCGTGCCAAAAGAGAGAGAAGCAGAACAGCCGGCGGCGCACCATCGGCTTGAATCCGAGCGTGAGGATCTGAGCCAGCATCACCACAAGCCAAAGCATTCCGACGGAGACGTGCAGCCCATGGGTTCCGACCAGGATGAAAAACGCCGAGAGAAAGGCGCTTTTTGTCGGACCGTCGCCGCTGGTGACAAGACTGGCGAACTCCGACACTTCAAGCACCAGAAAGCAGGCGCCGAGGAAGAATGTGGCAACCAACCAAAAGATGCTCGGCCTGAGGTCATTGCGCTGCACCGCGAGCCCGCCGAAACCACAGGTCACGCTGGACGCGAGCAGGAATAGCGTTTCGAGAAAAACGTGATCCTTGTCGAAGATTTGTGCGCCGCCTGGACCATCGGCCGTTGAGCCGGACAACACCGCATAGGCGGCAAACAGCGCTGCAAATATGATGATATCGGACAGCAGAAACAGCCAGAAACCATAGCCGACGACATTCGATACCGGTGCCGGCCCCCTTTCCGAGAGCGGCAGGTCGTGCGGCGCGGCGTCGCTGTTATGGACGAGTGTGAGATGAGATTGGCTCATGCTGGGATCTCCTGGCCAAGCCGGGCCCGCTCGACGGCGGCGACTTCTTCGGCACTGAACGTTGTTTCATTGTCGACACGCCACGCTTGGGCGAGGCTAACAGCGATACAGCCGAGGATGCCAAGGATCGCCATCCACCATATGTGCCAGATCATCGCGAATCCCCATCCGACCGAGAAGAAGGCCAGAAAGACACCGGTGGGATTGCTGCGGGGGACCTCGATCGCTTGATATGCATTCGCATCTTCGACGAGAGGCTGAATGCCCTTCTGCTTCATGGCCCAATAGGCATCGGTGCCGTTGACCGTCGGCAGGACCGCAAAATTCCAGGCTGGTGGCGGTGACGGGATTGACCACTCCAGAGTTCGTCCGCCCCATGGGTCACCTGTCAGATCGCGACGCTGCTCCCGCGTGCGAATGCTGACGACGAGTTGCACCACCGTCAGGACGATGCCGAACAGGATCAGAACGGCTCCTGCAAGCGCCACCAGCATCAAGGGCTGCCAGCCTGGATCGGCGTAGTGCTGCATCCGTCGCGTGGCGCCCATCAGCCCGAGAGCGTATAGAGGCATGAAAGCGAGATAGAAGCCGATGAACCAGCACCAGAAGACGGCTTTGCCGAGCCGTTCGTCGAGCGTGAACCCGAAAGCCTTCGGAAACCAGTAGGTGTAGCCCGCAAGCACTCCGAAGACGACGCCACCTATTGCGACGTTGTGAAAATGAGCGATCAAAAAAAGGCTGTTGTGCAGGACGAAATCAGCCGGCGGGATCGCCATCAAAACCCCGGTCATCCCACCGATCACGAATGTCACCATGAAACCCAGGGCCCAATAAACTGGTGTCGTAAATCGAATCCGCCCGCCATAGAGAGTGAAGAGCCAATTGAAGACCTTCACGCCGGTCGGCACCGCGATGATCATCGTCATCACACCGAAGAAGGCGTTGACGTTGGCGCCAGCACCCATCGTAAAAAAGTGGTGCAACCAAACCACGAATGACAGGATGCAGATCACCATGGTCGCCATGACCATGGAGCGGTAGCCGAACAAGGGCTTTGACGAGAAGGTGGCGACCACCTCGGAGAAAACACCAAATGCCGGAAGGATGAGAATGTAGACCTCAGGGTGGCCCCATATCCAGATCAGGTTGATATACATCATCGCATTGCCGCCGCCATCCGTCGTGAAAAAGTGGAAGCCGAGATAGCGGTCGAGCAACAGCATCGCGAAGGTGGCCGTCAGAACGGGAAACGCAGCGACCATCAGAAGATTCGACGCCAGGGCGGTCCAGCAGAAAATCGGCATTCTGAGGTACCGCATGCCCGGCGCCCGAAGCTTGAGGATCGTCGTCGTCAGGTTGATGCCCGACAACAAAGTCCCCATGCCTGATATCTGCAGCGACCAGAGATAGTAGTCGACGCCGACGCCGGGCGAAAAAGCCGTCTCGCTGAGCGGGGGATAGGCAAGCCATCCCGTGCGCGCAAACTCGCCGACAACCAGCGATACATTGATGAGAAGAACACCGGCTGCGGTGAGCCAGAAGCTCACATTGTTAAGGACGGGAAAGGCCACATCCCGGATACCAAGCTGCAACGGGACGGCAAAATTCATCAGGCCGACAACGAACGGCATGGCCACGAAGAAAATCATGATCGTGCCGTGAGCAGAGAAAATCTGATCGTAGTGGTCGGGGGGAAGATAGCCCTGGGCTCCGCCCGCGGCCAATGCCTGCTGCGTTCGCATCATAATCGCATCCGCAAAACCGCGCACCAACATCACCAGCGCGAGGATGACGTACATGACCCCGATCCTCTTGTGATCGACGCTGGTGATCCATTCGCGCCAGAGATACGGCCACCATCCCTTGATTGTCACGAGCCCCAGCAAAAAGAGGATCAATACGACAACGGGGGAGAAGGCGATCAGCACGATCGGGTTATTGAAGGGAATGGCGTCCCAGCTCAACTTACCTAGCATCAGAGTGCTCCAATTGGGTTGAGAAATCGGAAAGGCCGCCCATCGACACCGCCTCGAACAGCCGCGGATCGACGGAGGAGAAGGTCTCCGGCCGATTTGCACTGCTGGGGCGCGCGAGGGTGGAGAAAGTACCGGCGTCGAGACTGTTGTTCTTGGCCTGCGTCGTCCTGATCCAATCCTGGTATTGATCGTCAGTGACGGCCGCGAGTTCGAAATGCATGTCTGAAAAGCCGTCGCCGCTGAACTGTGCCGACAGGCCCTTGTAGACGCCTGGTGTGTCTGCCTGGAGATTGAGCTGTGTCGTCATGTTTGGCATCGTGTAGATCTGACTGCCAAGCTGGGGCACGAAAAAGCTGTTCATGACCGTGGCTGATGTCAGCTTGAAATGGACGGGGGCGCCGACCGGCACCACTAGCCGGTTAACGCTGGCAACCCCTTCAGACGGATAGATGAACAGCCATTTCCAATCGAGCGACACAACCTCCACATCGACCGGCTTTTGCGCCGAGATGATTGGTTCGGAAGGACTGAGCTGATGAGAGCCGATCCAGGCGATGCCGCCGAGAAAAATGATGACGAGTGCCGGAATGGACCAGACGATCATTTCGATGCGCCCGGAATACTCCCAGTCCGGCAAATATCTGGCTCGGTCGTTTCCGGCGCGGAACCACCAGGCAAAAGCCACTGTCAGCAAGATCACAGGGATAACGACGGCGAGCATGATGACCGTCGCATCGATCAGAATAATGCGCTCGGCTTTTCCGATCGGCCCCTGTGGGCTGAGCACACCCTCCTGGCAAGCTGCGAGGCCCGCGGCCATGGGCGGAAGGATCAAGCCAACGCGGCCGAACTTGCCAAGGCAAGAAAGCATGCAGGCAGACCAGGCCCCTGAGGGATCAGACGTAGTTCCGTCTGAGACTATACGGTTCATTCGGCGGCTCCTTCGTTGGCTCTGCGCACAGAACTTCCCTCCGCCCCGGCAGTCCGGGACGGTCAGTTTCGATTTGGCAATAATTTGAACCCGCTCAGCGGGTCAGATTGACCTTGGCGAGGTCGATCAGTTCGCGAGCCCGTCCGTCCAGAACGGCCTTCGCCATGAACAAGCTGAATTTGTAGGCCTGTTCTGCCGTCGTCTTCGGCGGCATGGCCAATTCCTGGCGTGCGCTGACGACATCGACGAGAACCGGCCCGTCATGCGCCATGGCCTCCGCAAGGGCAGCCTCAAGGCCTTGCGGCCTCTCGACCCGAATGCCCTTGACGCCCATCGCTTGCGCCATTTCTGCGAAGTTCGGATTGATCAGGTCGCAATTGGTATCGAGGAAGCCGGTGGCTTTCATTTCCATTTCGACGAAGCCAAGCGTCCCGTTGTTGAGAACGATGACCTTCACATTCAGATTCATTTGCGTGAGCGTGATGAAATCGCCCATCATCATGGTGAACCCTCCGTCGCCGGACAAAGAAATCACCTGCCGGTTCGGGAATGCCGCTTGCGCACCGATTGCCTGAAGCATCGCATTTGCCATCGAGCCGTGATTGAACGAGCCGACGATCCGTCGCCTTCCATTCACTTTGATATAGCGGGCGGTCCAGATGATTGGTGTCCCGACATCGCAGGTAAAGACTGCGTCATCCGCCGCCAGTTCGCTGACGAGTCGCGCAAGATATTGCGGATGAATGACATCGCTGTTCGGCCCGCTTTCGGCGAGCGAGTCCAGACCGCGCCTTGCCTTGGCATAGGTCTCAACGGCCTGGTCCAGGTGAGAAGAATCGCTTTTTTCCTCCAGCAACGGCATGAGCGCCGACACCGTTGTCTTGACGTCGCCGATGAGCCCAATGTCGAGCGGAGCTCGATTGCCCAGCGCCTCCGGCCTGATATCGATCTGGGCGATCCTGGCGTGCTCGGGATAGAACGGACGATAGGGGAAATCCGTGCCCAACATGAGCAGCGTATCGCAGCTCATCATCGCTTCATATCCCGAGGCAAAGCCCACCAAACCCGTCATGCCGACGTCGAAGGGATTGTCGTATTCGAGATATTCCTTTCCACGGAATGCGTGGACGATTGGCGCCTTGAGCTTGCGCGCCAAGTCGACGACCTCACTATGCGCGCCCGCGCAACCCGCACCGCAGAGAAGCGTGACCCTTGCATCGGCATTCAGCAGCGCCGCAAGCCGCTCGAGATCGCTCTGGCTCGGCCTGATTTCGGGTTTCGTGGGTATCAGCCATTCCGGAACCTTTGCTTCGACTGGCTTCAAGGCCACGTCGCCGGGCAATACAACGACCGCCACGCCTCTCTTGGCCACGGCGACCCGGATAGCGCGATGGAGAATTTGAGGCAGCTGCCTCGGGTCTGAAACCAATTCGACATAGTGGCTGCATTCCTTGAAGAGATTTTCGGGATGGGTGGCCTGAAAATAGTCGATGCCGATCTCGGTGCTTGGGATGTGGGATGCAATGGCCAACACCGGAACACCGTTGCGATGACAATCGAAAAGTCCGTTGATCAGATGGAGATTTCCCGGGCCGCAACTGCCGGCGCACACGGCGAGCTCTCCGGTCAGATGCGCCTCCGCGCCCGCCGCGAAGGCCGCGCCTTCCTCGTGCCGCATGTGCACCCAGTCGATGCTTTTCATTTTGCGAAGAGCATCGTTCAAGCCGTTGAGCGAGTCGCCGACAACCCCGTAAATCCGCTTGACGCCTGCTTTTTCCAGAGTTTCGGCAAGATATGCTGCAGCAGTTCTAGACATAATTTCCTCCTAAACCGCCTAACTACGATGGATCCGACACGCCGAGATGGGCGTGGTCATGCCTGGAAATCCTCGAGTGTCCTCAGGTCGGTGACCGAATAGGCCATCGAACAGCGGAAACCTTTGCCCATACTCATCGGAGACAAGGCGTGAAGCTCTTCGTCCTCGATCTCAGGAATGAGAAGGTCGGCCTCGCCCGTCCACATGTCGACGATTGTGAGGTTGTCGGTGATCGACAGGACCAACTCGTTGACCGCAGGTCGATCCTGCTGGCCGGCGGCAAGGCGCGGGAAGTAGCGTAAGTTGACGGTTGGACGACCGAAGATGACACGCGGATCGGGCTCCGCCTGATGGAGGGTGATGCGCGTCTCCATCAGGCGTTCGCCATGGGCCGACAGGCTGGCCCCAAAGCGGCTGCCGGGCCGCAGTTGACCGGCGGCAAGGCCCGGGGCAGCGAAGCTTCTGGTCTGGAAGACGCTGCCCAAACGTTTCGGAAATCCTTGAGTCCAGCCTCTGGCCATGGCCGCGTCATTGTCGACGTAGATATAGGGGCAAAAGACTATCGGTGTTTCGCGCCATACCGCGTCGATCAGCACAAAGGCTTCGCGATATTGATAACGAGCAGGGTCCAGCAGCTCCTCATTTTGGCTGGTGAACTGCCAATCGAGGAATACCGCCGTCACATGGCCATTCGTCTTGGGATCCGGGGATAATCCATCCGGAAGGAGAGCCGCGGTTGCTGCCGGATCGGTCCAATATTCGGCTCCGACGATGTCGCTGGAATAGTGCCATGGCGGCGCCGGCGTCGCAGCAGCCTTTCCGAGAGGCGAGCGGGGAAGAGTGTAACCTTTAAGCATGGGATTGCTCCGAAATTCCAGGAGTGCATAGCTTGACGGCCGGGTTAGGCCTCTCAAGAACCGAGACCATCAAGGATCTTCAGATCCTTGATGGTGCAGGACATCGAAAAACGATATCCCGAGCCGACCCGCATGGGAGCCAATGCGTCGAGTTCCTCGCCCGCCGTTTTCGGAAGAGCGATCTTGCCTTCGCCCACCCAGCAATTGGCGAATTTGAAGTCATCGTTGACGACCATGGTCAATTCGTTGACGCTCGGCTGATCATGCTGTCCGGCGGTCAGACGCGGAAAATATCGGCGATTGACGGTCGGACGCAACAAGGCTGCCGGCAGTTCCGGAACCTGCTCGCGAAGGGTCACGCGCCCGGCCGCAGCGCGCCGGCCATGCACCGACATGCTGCCGGCAAAGGTCGTGCCGGCTGCAATCGGGGCGGCCGCAGGGCTGGCGGCTGCAAACGACCGTGTCTGAAACACGCTAGCCAACTTCTTCGGATATCCCTGGATCCAGCCGCGGCCCATGGCGGCGTCGTTGTCGACATAGATGTAAGGGCACCAGGCAACCGGCGTATCGCGCCACACGGCATCGACGAGCACATAAAATTCGCGGTATTGATACTTGGCGGGATCGAGAAACTCGTCGTCCTGGGCGGTAAACTGCCAGTCAACGAACAGTCCGAGAGCATGTCCGTCGGCGCACTGATCGGCTTTGAGCCCCGGCGGCAGGCAGGCGGCGGCGGCCTGTGGATCGGTCCAGAATTCGATCGCCAGCACATCACCGGAATAGTGCCATGGCGGCGTCGGAACGATGTTTGCTTCACCCTCGGGTGAAAGTGGAAGCGTATAACCTTTGAGCATTCCCTGGTCCTCTTCAGTGCTATCGGTCCAAGTCACGAGAGGCATCATGCGTGCCCTCGCCAGGCGACGCTCGTTAGATTTTGTTAAAAGAACCACGCAGCTCGCTAACACTGGTACTTTGTCAAGGACCGAGCAGGCGCACAGGTCATTCTGATCAACGATTGACGCCGATACTGGCCGCCATCCGGCCTTCGGATGTTCTGGAGGGTTCTTGCGATCCCAGAATTCGCAACGACGCTTCGCCAAAGAATAGCGTTATGGCAGGAAGAGCTCAGCCGACCGGCATTCCTGCAAGAAGGGAACGGGCTTCTAGGAGATCGCGGGTCGAAAATCCCTCGGTAAAGCGCGAGAAGACAGGGGCCAACGTTGTGCGCGCCTTGATTGGCTCCTGTCTATCCATGTAGAGGCGCGCAAGACTGTTGGCTGCACGCAGCTCCCAGCCAAGTGCGCCTTGCCGCCTCGCATGCGCCACCGAGGCAATGAGAAGCTCTTCGGCAGGCCCGGTTTCGCCGCGCATGGCAAAGATCTCGCCGCGAATTCGGATAATTTCAGCGCGACACCAATGATCCGAGTTGTGATCCTCGTCGTCGATAAGATGCAGCTGGAGCAAGCTGTCATCATATCTGCCGACGGCAGCCAACGCCCTTGCGAGTTGTGCGCGAAAGATAGGATGAAAAACCCTATACTGCGACTTCGAAAGCAGCTCGAGCCCCGCCAAGACAGAGCGTGCCGTCGTTTCGATATGGTCACGACCCTCACGACACAATGCCACCAGGCAAAGACCGAAGCCATGGTAGCTCTCGATGCCATGCCGCTGTGCGAATTCGACCAAATCCTTCAGCTCGCTTTCCGTTTGTGCAAAATCAGCGGTTGTCAGATAGCTGTTAAAGCCGTGCCAGGCTTTTGCGACACATACGGGAACTGCGTATTCGAATTGTGAGGCTTCTCGCATCGACAGCGAATTCGTCATCAAGGCCTTGTCTGCGAACCCTTGCGTCCACTGCAGGTTCGCGAGTACGCCCAACGCATCGACACGGCGATCATAGCCGAATTGACGCAGAATTCTCTGCCGGGACGCCTCGGTATCTTTTTTAAGCGACTCTTCCAGATTTATCCTGGCGTCGTTCAACTTACCGAGGTGGTGCATGCAAAGGCCCACCATCCAGCCAGTCATTGCCTGCGCGCCTGGATCGGGGAGGTTTGCGGCGACTACCGCAGCGCGTTCTGCAAGTTCGAGCGCCGATGCAAACTCTGCTGATCGTATCTGCTGCGCCCACAATGTCAGCAAGGCCGTCAACTGTCCGTCCGCATCGCCGATATTTTCCGCGATGATCAGAACCTTGTGCCATGTCGCTTTGAATTCGCTACCTATGCCAACGGTGAACATGACGGCCGCGCCCAACGCCATCTGAATCAGCATTTCCTGCCGCGGCCCCGCCCCGCTCATCTCGAAATTCGAAAGGGCCCGTGTCATCAGCTCCCTGCATTCGGCCAGCAAACCTGCGCCGAGCCAGATCTCTGCGGATGATGCCGTCAGCCCTATCGCACACAAGGGGTCGCCTTCAGCGGAAAACGCCCAGTTCAAAGCCATGCGAATGTCGTCAACGTCGCGGGCGAGTTCTCTCAGGTGCTCCGGCCCCATTTGATCGCGTTGTGTTCTCAGAGCGAGCACGTCATGGAAATAGGCGGCATGCCGAAACTGCATTTCCTTCAGCTCTCCGCTTTCCTCGAGTTTTTGGAGAGCATAGGTCCGCGTTGTGTCCAGGAGCCGGTAGCGCGGCTGAAGATGTCCGACGTTGGCGCTGACGAGAGACTTGGCAATCAGGCTCGCAACGACCGCTACGATATGGGCCGGATCGACCTCATTGGTCGAAGCAACCGATTGTGCTGCCTCGATTGTGAAGCTTCCCACAAAAATGGACAGGCGACGTAAAACCTGGCGTTCCTCCGCGCTCAACAGCGCATAGCTCCAATCGAGCACGGCATTGAGTGTTTGATGTCGAGGCAATGCCGTGCGCTGCCCTCTCCAGAGCAACTGAAACCGGTCGTCGAGCAGCGCCGTCAATCGCTGAATCCCGAATGCCTCCAATTGGCCGGCCGCGAATTCGATTGCAAGCGGGATGCCATCGAGCCGCCGGCAGATGAGGGCAACCGCCTCGGCATCTTCGTCGCCAATCGAGAAATCGTTCACCGACATCGATGCCCGATCAACGAAAAGCTGAACGGCAGAAAATCTCATCGCGTCACTGATCGTGAGGTTTGGACCGTCCGGTGGAAAATCCAGAGGCGGCAAACGATAAATATGCTCGCGCTCGACGCGAAGCGGCTCCCGGCTTGTGACGAGGATGTATGTCTCATTTGCGTGTTGGAAAATATCATTCGCCAACTCGGCCGCTGAATCGATGACGTGCTCGCAACAGTCGAGCACGAGCAGCAGGCGCTTTTCCTTCAGGGAGGATAGTATGGCGGGAGCGGGATCGTCGGAATAGACAGTCACGCCAAGCGCTGACGCAACGGAACTCGCCACCAGTTTCCGATCGGTTACCGCGCCGAGATCGACGAAACAGACCGAAAGATCCTTCTCGACACTCATCGATTGCGCCACCGATATGGCGACAGATGTTTTTCCTATTCCACCAGGCCCCACGATGGACACAAACCGCTTCGCGATCAGCAATTGTGCCAGCAATCGTACCGTCGGATCGCGCCCGACGAGCCTGGTTCGCTTGGAAGGCAGGCCGGCAATGTCGGATGATGAAGCTCTTTCCTTCGCCTCTTTGGCAGGGGTCAACCGAGACACCGGTGCGACGAACCGGTATCCCTGCCCCTGCACCGTCGAAACATATTCGGCGCTTGAACCGCCCTCGCCGAGAGTTTTTCTGAGCGCATTCACCTGAAAGCGCAGGCTGCCTTCATCGACGATGACGTTCGGCCAGGCCTGCTTCAGAAGTGTCGTCTTGCTGACGATCTCCGTCGCATGGGTGATCAATATGAGAAGGATATCAAAAGCGCGACTTCCTATGGTGACGGGAACGCCGTTCTTTTCGAGCCGCCTTTCCATCGGCACCAGGGTAAAGGGGCCAAAGGAAAATACGTCTTTCGATTCCCGAACCGTATTGTTCATCATTCGCCAGATCCCTACGCCTTCTCTTGCCTGCGCGGCGTCCGATATCCAAGACCTGCGCCCTCTTCAAAGGTGCGAAAACCAAGCAGTGGAATGCCAAGATTACTGAAAAAACAATGGGATAAACATCATGAATTCTGATGTTAAAACGCATATCGCACACGCAATCCATCTTATCAAATCCAGTTGCGTGCTCAATGCAGTTTAAATTGCCGAATATGTCCACCATGCGATCTCTGCGTGTGAACATCCCAAGGGTGGGTATTATCTCACACGGCAGTCGTCTTTGGTAGCGCGCTACCCGCCTCGCGAGGAGGATCAAGGCGATGGTTTGAAGATATAGCCAGCCGGCGAGCGTCGTAACTATACTTAGGTTTGGGTTCGTCCTGATGTCATGCAGACCGCAATTACCTGCCGCCTCAGACAAGGTCGGCAATCATGCACGTCATCCTCCCGAACCCTCGGCCTCGCTCGTGACGTCCTCGCCGGTGCGCATGAAGTCAATGAACGCCCTAAACGCCGCCGAAAGAAGGCGGCCGCTTGGATAATAGAGGTAGAAGCCGGGGGACGGGGGGCACCAGTCCTCCAATACCCGGACCAGGCGCCCCTGTGCCAGCTCCTGCGCTATGTTGGCTTCAAGCGTGCAGGCCAGTCCCATCCCGGCAAGCGCGGCCTCCACCGTCAGGCCTATATCGTTCGTCGTCAGAGGACCCGTTACCTCGACCTCCAGCTGTTCTCCTGCCTTGCTGAACGGCCATCGATAAACGGCGCCGGACTCGGTCCATCGGTAATCGATGCAGGCATGCTTGGCCAAGTCCTTCGGTACAGTCGGTATGGGATGATGCTGGAAATATGCCGGTGATCCTGCGATGGCGATGCGAATGTCCGGTGTCAGCCGGACCGCTATCATGTCCTGATGGAGAAATCTGCCGGGACGAACGCCCGCGTCGTAGCCGCTGCCGACGATATCCGAAATCTGGTCCTCGACGGTCAGTTCGACATGGATGTCGGGATAGGCGGCCGCAAAGGCTGGAAGCTTGGAAGTGACCAGGATCTCGGCGGCCGGGCGCGACAGGTTCAGCCGAACTGTCCCCGCCGGGTGTTCACGGTAAACGCTCAGGCCGTCGACGGCATCTTTGATTTCGGCAAATGCCTGAGGCAGCCGGGCAAACAGCGTGCGTCCGGCATCCGTCAGGGAGACGCTGCGCGTCGTGCGGTTGAGCAGCCGTGTACCGACCCGTTCCTCGAGCGCGCGGATTGCGTGGCTCAAGGCCGAACGGGAGAGGCCCAGTTTCGAAGCTGCTCGCGCGAAACTCTGCGTCTCGGCGACAGCGACGAAAGCGGTCAGCTCGGCGAAGTCGCTCCCTCTCATGATTGTTGTCTCCTGCTCAACAAGACATGCCGATTATAGATCATTTTCCAACATAGCTACCACCATTACCTTGAAGCCGTTCTCAACAAAGGAGCTGTCGGCCGCTTGCGGCCGACACAAGGAATTTCTCCATGCGATACAATCAACTCGGAAATACGGGACTCTTCGTCTCGGAAATATGCCTGGGCACCATGACATTCAGCGAAGCGGGCAGCAGCCCCGCGTCGGGCGCCATCGCAGGTGTGGGCCAGAAGGCGGCGGACCGGATCGTCGAGCGCTCGCTTGTTTCAGGCGTCAATTTCATTGATACCGCCGATGTCTATTGGTTCGGTGAGTCCGAAAGGCTGCTCGGCGAGGCGCTGAAGAACCTGGACGTGCCGCGCAAGGATGTCGTCATCGCCACCAAGGTTTCTCGCGAGATGGGTGACAGGCCGAACGACCGCGGCGCCTCGCGCGGTCACATCATGGATTCCGTCGAGGCGAGCCTCAAGCGCCTGCAGACCGATCATATCGACCTCTATCAGATCCACTCGACCGATACGGTGACGCGCACCGAGGAGACGCTGCGCGCTCTTGACGATCTCGTTTCCCGCGGCCTGGTACGTTATATCGGTGTCTCCAACTGGCAGGCCTGGCGCATTTCCAAGGCGCTCGGCCTCTCCGAACGCCGCGGCTTTGCCCGTTTTGAAACCGTGCAGGCCTATTACTCCATCGCCGGCCGCGATCTCGAACGCGACATCGTGCCGATGATGCAGGAGGAAAAGCTTGGCCTGATGGTCTGGTCGCCGCTCGCCGGCGGTCTGCTCTCCGGCAAGTATGGTCCCGGCGCGCCCGGCAACGGCGAAGGCCGCCGCGCCAGTTTCGATTTCCCGCCCGTCGACAAGGACAGGGCCTGGGCCTGCGTCGCCGTCATGCGCGAAGTCGCCGAAAAACATGGCGTCAGCGTCGCCACTGTGGCGCTCGCTTATATCCTCGCCAAGCCCTTCGTCACCACAGTCATCATCGGCGCCAAACGTGTCGACCAGCTCGACCAGAACCTTGCCGCCGTGAAGCTGAAGCTCGATGAAGACGATATGAAAAAGCTCGACGAGGTGAGCGCACTTGCGCCCGAGTATCCGGGCTGGATGCTGGCGCGACAGGGCGCCAGCCGCCGCCCGGCCGATTTCGAGCCGAAAGCCTGAGAGCGGGAAGCGGTCAGCTCTGCGAAATCGCCCCGCTCACGATTGTTGCGCCCTGCTCACCAAGGCATGCCGATCATAGGTGATTTTCCAACATATCTCTCCCCACTACATTGAAGCCAGCCTCAACAAAGGAGTTGGATGATAGACATGCCGGTGAAGTTGGCAAACAAGACAATCCTGCGGAATGATCCGGAACGGTTCGCGGGCCGGGTCGCCCTAGTGACAGGCGCCGAAAGCGGGATCGGCCGGGCTGCCGCCCTAGGGCGCCGTGGATGCCATGGTTCGCGCATTGGCGCTCGAGATCGGACGGGATGGTATTCGCATCAACAACTCCAGTCCGGGTGTTACCAATACTCCGGCGACCGGCAAATTTCCGCCCGAAGCGATGACCGCGCTCGCCGCGCATTCCACGCTCGGGCGTATTGGGCAGCCGGACGATATTGCCGGCGCGGTCACCTGGCTGAGCAGCCCGGAGGCGGCGTTCGTTACAGGCCAGAGCATCACGGTGGATGGCGGCTACAACATCGCCGGGATGCGGTGATATCCGCCTTTGCGGTTCCTACATCGGTCAACCCTACCAAGGGATAGGTTGAACTAGATCACTGTTCTGTATTGGCCGAGTAGGGCGCATTCTATGGTTGGTGCAATGGGTTGTGGAGGAGAGTTCATGACAGTTTCGGATTCGACATACAGAGACGTGGCCTCACTCAGTGAACAACTCCCGATCCATTGCGATGACTCCGGATGTTTCACCAGCGTGAACTCCACCCACCTCCGACTTCCCGAGCGAGTTTCGGTGCGAAGGGTCGTCATTTTCGCTGGATGCATCGGCAGCACATATTCAACTCAAGCCGTGGAGCAAATCGGCTATTGCGTTGGAGGCAGAGCCCGTATCGGTGTCTGCAGCTCTCAAGGTTCTTGCGACAGTTTTACGGTTGCCGAAGGTGAGGCATTGTTTCTGCCTTCAAAATGTACGCACGTGATAGAAAATATTGGTAGCCGTGCCGCCGAATTCGTATTCGCGCTCGCCGAAGAAATCCCTTTGACCGGGCGGTCGCATTCGCTGGGACCTGATGTTCCAGGTGCCGCGAAATTTTCCGAACCACCAAGTCTTGGCAGACCGCTGAGGAATGGCGCGGCAATGTCGCGTTTCTGCCTCAAGCGGGTTCTCACATGGGAAAACGATTCCCAGGAGCCGCCGATAGAACTTTCTCCTGAATGGCCGTTTTTGAGCCAGTTGGTCGTTTCCAGGAAATCGATCGGAGCGCATGGGACGTCGCACGCCCATCAGGCGGGGAAGAGACAAGCCGGATATGTGCTGCGAGGTACCGGAGATCTTCGAGTCATTTCTGCCGAGGGAGAGGCTTCCTACACCTCCCTCCAGCAGGGCGATGTCTTCAGCATCGACAGCAATTCGACATATGTTCTCGGAAACTCGGGCGATTTCCCTCTCGATGTCATTTCGTTTCGGCCTCGACCAAATGCTCGAATCGAGTTGGCGGTAAGCCCAGCTGCGAGTCCTCCTCGACCAGGAGAAATGCCCCGAAGGTCTCCGGCACATCAGGGAGCAGTGCTGGCGTAAATTGCCGATCCGTGCAGTCTTCACCTCAACAAGAGCACCGGCCATGGTCGTCTTCTTGATAATATTGGTTCCCCTGGCGCTATTCTTCCGCGGCGTCACTCGCCTTGCGGCCGTTATCGCGATCGCGATTATCATAACGAATACAACAGGATTGGTCTCGCACAGCCCGTTGATGGCGACCGAATCCGATGCGCAATCCGCACAATAATCGAACATTCCGGGCTTTACGCTGCATTATCTGGATCACCAGGCGAAGCCGAGTTGTACGCCGAGGTAGTTGCCGTCGTGGCCGCCGGCGTCCCGGATGGTATTGCCGACATCATAGTGAACCGCTTCGATCGCACCGCTGAGATTGGGCGTGAAAGCATAGTCAAGCCTGATCTGACCGTAAGCCCCGGACCATGCACCGCCCTTGCCTGCAGTTCCAGGCAGCGGCTGGTTGGGTTGGATATAGATCGCGTCGGCTGTCGTCTGCCGCCATTGCAGGCCAATCGCGCCAGTCAGCGTCAACTTCTCCGTCGGCTTGACCGTGATCGAAGGCTTGAGATGGATCAGGTTGGCGTAACCGGTATAGCCGGCAAGCGTGAAGTAATAGCCGTTCGGAAACAGCGGATTGAATGTGCCGATGGTGTCATCTCCAGGATGACGATCGCCGGAGGCGAGATCGAATTGAAAGCCGAGACGCGGCGTCCAGGCGACATCTTCGAACGTATAGCCCGCCCTCGCGCCGAAAGCCCAGGCGCGGATATCCTTGTCGCCGACGGTGCCGAGCTGCCCCATGCCCTCGATATCCCAGTCGATGCCGTTGCGGCTGCCGGCAAATCGGGCGTCGAAAATCTGCCGGTCCTCGTCACCCACAGCATCCAGGTAATGCGCGTTTCGGCGCTGATAGAGGGAATAATAGGCGCTCAGTTCGTTGCCGCCGAGCACGTGACGTTCAACACGCACGGTACTGAACCGAAAATCGCCGTTGGAGGTGTCGTCGAAAGCCGTCTCGTCGCTGTATTGCACGGGCTGGCTGACGAAGCCGATGAAACGCCAAGGCCCGGTTTCCCAATCGGCCCAGACGGCATCGAAGGATTGCCGGACATTTGGTCCATCGCGCGATGAAACGAAGCGTTGCAGGTCGAATGCAAAGTCCTGCCGGCCGATCCGGGCCTTGAAGGTTCCGGCATCGAAGGTATGGGAATAAGCGAGGAATGCCAGTCTCAGATCCGCCTTGTCCGCGTCAGCGGGGCCGATTTCCTGCTTGCCGAAGGCGCGATCGTCTTCGAACTGCGTAAAGATCTGCCAATCATCGAAGAGATGGAGGTCGATATGAAACTGCGCACGCTCGATGACATAGTCGTCGCGCTCGACACCGCCTATCCCAAAGGCCGGCGTGTGATTGGTCTCGAAGCGCTCACGCAGGGTCGCTCCGAATGAGAGGTAAGTTCCGGGGTCGAGGGCGGAGAGCGGGATATATTTCAGTCGATCCAGCGGCTGCGTCCGGAGGGAGGGATCGGCAAGCACCGACCAATCCTCCTGCCAGCGATTGGATTTGATGGCAGGCCGTTTGGGCTTGGCGGCCTGATCGTCGGCTGAGGCCGCCATCGATGGCAGGGCCATGAGAGCGGCTGCAGCCAAGGGCAGAAGACATTGCGCGCGCATGGCGGGCTCCACAGGCTGGAGAGATGCGGCCACCGGTGGTCGACCGCAACCTCATCACTGCGCCGAAGGCGCGTGGATCTCGGCGATATAGCCGCCCGGGAACTCGACGATGGCCGATTGGCGCTTGCCGGAGGTGAAGGCATCGACCAACACCTTGGCGCCGCTTGCCTTTGCCTTATCAAGCGTCACGGCCAGATCGGAGACCTCATAGCCCGTCATCTCGTGGCCGTAGGGATAAGGCAGATGGCCGTCGGTCACGAGCACTGTCATCTTTCCATAGATGGATTCGATGCGGATGCGGCGGAACGTGTCATTCGCATGGCCGATCTCGACGCCAGGCGCCTTGCTGTCGTCGGAGACGACCTTCCCCTTGGAAAAGGCGAGGAAATCCCGGACGAAGGTGGAGGCCGCATCCGCGGAGACGTAAACGCGGTTTTCCGGCACCGTTTCGAAGGCGGCATAGTTCGGCTTGGTCGTGTGCCAATAGAGCTGCATGTTGACGCCGCCGGGCCATTGGATGACGGCATCGCGGCCGATCGGATCGGGGAAGGCGCTGACGACGACCGAAGCGCCCGCGGCGCGGGCAGCGGCGATCGCCTTGTCCATGTCGGTCACCAGATAGCCCGTCCGCTCATAGCCGAATGGATAGGGGATCGGCGTCTTGAAACCGAACAGCGAAACCGTGCCGACCGGCGTCTGCAGGAGCTGTGTGGTCGTGCTGCTCGGTGTCGGCGTCACCGTGGCAACGGCCTGCTTGGTGCTTGCGCCGCCGAAAGTGCCGAGAAAACTGCTGATGAAGGCATCAACCTTGTCGGAATCCACATAGACATGCGACGTATCATATTGCGAACCGACGCCCACCTGCGGATGAGCAGAACCGGCAAAAGCTGTTTCCATGGGCATCACGGCAAGCGTGACCAGAAGTCCGATCGTGTAGGCGGAGCGGGAGTGCATGTCTTAAACCTCCTTGGTTTTTGCTGTGTCGCGGTCGAGATCGAGCCAGGCGACGAGCAGGAAGCCGCCAACCAAGCCCAGATGTTCGAAAAAGGAATTGGCGGCCATGAAGCGCTCCATTCCGGATGGTAGCTCCCAGAAGCGCAGCGCCAGAAAGGTGGCGAACAGGGTGAAGACGCCGAGGCCGAGGGCACCCAGCCAGCGGAAGAAGCCGGTCAGGATCATCAGCGAGGCAACGAGTTCGAGGATGATCACGAGCACGGCGAAGAGTGGTGCGGGTGAGACGCCGAAATGGGTCATCTCGCCGATGGCGCCGGGAAAGTCGGTCAGCTTGTTGAGGCCGCCCTGGAGATAGGCGGCGCAAAGGCCGAGATAGGCTATGAACCGGGCCGCCGGCGTGCCGAAGACCGGTCGGGCGATGGCGGCGAGCCTGTTTTCGAGGGCGTTCATGACGATTTCCTCACACCGCCCAGCAGGCGCAGCCAACCGCGCCGAAGAAGCCCTTGAGATCTGAGATCGGCAGCTTCGACGTCCAGGCGCCGGCATGGTCGTGGCCATGGACGTTGCAGCTGCTGGCGCAGCCGCAGGTGCTGATCGCGGTGCGGCGGAGCGAATTTTTGCCGGCACCCTCAGGCTCGCCCCAAGCGGCATAACCCTTGAAAATGCGCACCGGCGACCAGTCGGGCATGGCAGGCGGCACGGGGTTATCGTCGAGGCTGGCGAAATCGCCTGATCCGTAGACGATCCTGCCGCCGACCATTGTGAGATCCGAGGTGAGGAAGGGGATCTCGTCCTCGGCGCAGGCGAAGAAATCCTTGTCGGGCACGATCAGATCGGCGAACTGGCCCTTCTCGATGCGGCCCTTCTTGCCTTCCTCGTTGGAGAACCATGTGACGTTTTCCGTCCACATCCTGAGCGCCGTCTCACGGTCGAGACAGTTGCGGCGTGGATAGAGGCTGGTGCCGCCGACAGTCTTTCCTGTGATCATCCAGGAGAGCGAAACCCAGGGATTGTAGGAGGCGACGCGGGTGGCGTCGGTGCCGGCGGAAACCTTGACGCCCTTTTCCAGCATGCGGGCGATCGGCGGAGTGGCCTCTGCAGCGCCATGGCCGTAGCGCTCGACAAAGTATTCGCCCTGATAGGCCATGCGGTGCTGCGTGGCGATGCCGCCGCCGAGCGCCGCGATCCGGTCGATCGAACGATCCGAGATCGTCTCGGCATGGTCGAAGAACCAGTTGAGACCTTCGAGCGGAATGTCCTTGTTGACCTTCTCGAAAACGTCGAGCGAACGGGAGATGGTCTCGTC
>Ga0209758_1001336_pt1 | contig 29877 bp, 30 predicted proteins | sample AraplaMF_Col_mMF_FD_184258 | JGI IMG/M metagenome (GOLD analysis project Ga0209758, IMG submission 184258) | Arabidopsis root microbial communities from the University of North Carolina, USA - plate scrape MF_Col_mMF (SPAdes) (version 2) | ecosystem: Host-associated > Plants > Roots > Endosphere...
GGAGGAAGCCAGCGGCCGTGACCAGCGTTCCCGTGAGCATCGGAAACGCAGTGGATTCCCAGGCAAAGGACGCCGCACGCATGCGGTCCCAGCCCTGCTCCATCTTCACCACCATCATCTCGACCGCGATGATGGCGTCGTCGACGAGCAGGCCGAGCGCGATGATCAGCGCACCTAACGTGATGCGATGCAGGTCGAGCGACATCGTGTTCATGACGATGAAGACGATGCCGAGCACCAAGGGCACCGACAGCGCGACCACGATGCCGGTGCGCCAGCCGAGTGCCAGGAACGAGACGAACAGCACGATGACGAGCGCTTCCATGAAGGAGTGCACGAACTCGCCGACGGCATGCTCGACCACCTTGGGCTGGTCGGCGATCAGCTTGACGTCGATGCCCTGCGGCACCGCCTTCATGAAGTCAGCCGTCGCCTTCTCGACCTCCTTGCCGAGCTCGAGGATGTTGGCGCCCTTGGCGGTGACGACGCCGACGCCGATCGCCGCCTTGCCTTCCTGGCGGACGACGAAGCTCGGCGGATCGACATAGCCGTGGGTGACTGTGGCGATATCGCCGAGGCGGAACACGCGGCCGTTACTCTCGACCGGGGTCTCGGCGACGGCCTTGGCACCGTCGAGCGCGCCGGTGACGCGCAGCGGCACGCGCTGCGAGGAGGTCTCGACCGTGCCGGCCGGGGTGACGTTGTTCTGCTTGGCGAGCGAATCGAACAGCGCCTGCGGCGTGATGCCGAGCGTGGCGAGCTTGGCATGGCTGAACTCGACGAAGATGCGCTCGTCCTGGTTGCCGTAGACGTCGACCTTGGTCACTCCAGGCACCTTGAGCAGGCGCTGACGGAAGCCTTCCGAGACCTTCTTGAGCTGGGCGTAGTCCGCCCCGTCTCCGGTCATCATGTAGAGGATGGAATCGACGTCGGAGAACTCGTCGTTGACGACAGGTCCCAGAATGCCCGACGGCAGCTGGCCCTGCACGTCGACCAGCTTCTTGCGCAGCAGGTAGAAGAGATAAGGCACCTCCTTCGGCGGCGTGTTGTCGCGGAAGGTGACCTGGAGCGCGGTGAAGGCGGGCTTGGAATAGGTCTGCACCTTCTCGAAATAGGGCAGCTCCTGGATCTTCTTCTCGATGGGATCGGCGACCTGCGTCTGCATCTCCTGCGCGGTCGCGCCCGGCCAGATCACGGAGACGTTGACCACCTTCACCGTGAAGAACGGATCTTCGGCGCGTCCGAGCTTCTCATAGGAGAAGAAGCCGGCGACGCCGAGAATGATCATCAGGAACAGAACCAGCGTCGGATGGCTGACGGCCCAGGCCGAAAGGTTGAAGCGCTTCATCGCTCTCTCCGAAAAGACGATCCAATTGCCAAAGACACGACAGCCACTCTGTTCAACCCATCGTCGCGAGGCAGCGAAGCAATCCAGGGGGCTGGGCAGGTTCTGGATCGCTTCGCCGCTTCAGCCCAAGCATTTGCGCCGGGGCCGAAACTCGCCTTGCAACGAGGAACTCGTAAACGAACTTAGAAAGACAGTGACGACACGACCCGCACCCTCTGGCCCGGATCGAGCTTCTGCACACCGAGGGCAACGATCTTGGCGCCCTCTTCCACGCCGCCGGTGATGACGACGTCGTTGCTCTCGTAGGACTTCACCGTCACCGGCTTCAAGGTGAGCGCGCCGTTGTCGTCGACGACGTAAAAGGACGGCTTGCCGCCTTCGTTGAACAGCGCCGACAGCGGCAGCCGCGCGACGCGCTCGGTCGCGGCATCCGACAGCGTCAGCGTCGCGGTCATGCCGAGCGAGACCTTGTCGTCGGCCTCGGGCAGCGAGAATTTCGCAAGATAGGTGCGCGTGGCCGGATCGGCCGTCGGCGCGATCTCGCGCAGGTTGGCCGCATATTTCTTACCCGGCTCGGACCAAAGAGTGACGCTGGCGGCGCCCGACTTGGCACGTCCAACCAGCGTCTCAGGGATCGCGACGACCGCTTCCTTCTCGGCAAAGCGGGCGACACGGATCGAAGCCTGGCCCGCGGCGACCACCTGGCCGGGCTCGATCAGCGTTGCGGTGACGACGCCACGGGCATCGGCAACGAGCGTCGCGTAGGAAAGGGAGTTCTTGCTCAGTTCGAGCGCGCGCTCGGCGCGGTTCAGGCGGGCGCGGGCCTCGTCGGCAGCGGCGCGGCTTGAATCCATCGCGGCATCCGTGGTCCAGCCCTTGGCCTTCAGATCCTTGGCGCGCTGCTCGGCGGCGGCGGCCTGGGCCAGCACGCCGGTCGCGGCGGTCTGCTCGGCCAGCGCCTGCTCGGCCTGGAGCTTCAAATCGACCTCGTCGAGGGTGGCGAGCGGCTGGCCGATTTCGACGGTCTGGCCGACCTCCACGAGGCGCTTGGCAACCTTGCCGGCAACGCGGAAGCCGAGATCGCTCTCGATCCGCGGCCTGACGGTGCCGACAAAGCTGCGCTCCGGAGTCTCGGCATCATAATGCGCGGTTGCGACCAGAACCGGCCGCGGCGGCTCGGCCTTCTCGGCGACGGTGTCATTGCACCCGGCCAGGGTCGCGGCCATCAGGGCCAGCGACACCCCTGCCAACAGCCTGGAATAGCTCGATAAAACCGACCGGACGAACATCGAAGGACACTCCTGCATCTCGAATGAGAGGAATGTCGACTAATCACTGATGAAAGTCAATAATCGTCAGTCATCAGAAATCCGTGATCGCTAACGGGTGGTAAGGAGCCCTAGGTGCATGGGCCCTGGTCACGCACGACATTTTCCTGATAGGTTACATGTAACCGGTCAGGACACGCATGAGCCCCTCAAAGCCCAAGTCGTCTCGTATGAAGGTTCAGGCGCATCGCGATCGATTGCGTGCGCAAGGTCTGCGGCCGATCCAGATATGGGTGCCGGACATCCGATCGCCGTCCTTCCGGTCAGAAGCCCATCGCCAATCGCTCGCGGTCGCAACCAGCACACATGCATCCGAAGACCAAGCCTTCATCGACGCCATATCAGATTGGACCGACGAATGAAGCGGGGCGAGGTCTGGACCGTGGCAGGCGGCAAGGACTATGTAGGCAAGCCGCGCCCCATTGTCGTCGTGCAGGACGACAGCTTCGACGCGACGAGCTCGATCACCGTCTGCGCTTTCACAACCGACGAAACTGAGGCTCCTCTCTTCCGGCTGAAGGTTGAGCCGAACGAACGCAACGGCCTGCGTGCGCCGTCCCGGCTGATGGTCGATAAGATTACCACCGTGCCGAAGGCTAAGGTCGGAACGCTGGTGGGACGCCTAGATGATGACGACCTGTTGCGTCTCAACCGCGCTATGTTGGTGTTTCTGGGATTGGCTGGCTCCCAGAGAAGTGGCGAAGCAGATTAGCCCGTACCCCGGATGGAGCTTGCGCTTCATCCGGGGTACGCACGGCTAGCTGCAGCTCTACCGCCCCTGCCCGGCGAACTCGTGCTTGCTGTCGTGGCCGCCGACGAAGACCAAAATACCGGCAAGCAGCGGCAGCACGGCGAGCACGAGCAGGCCGGTCGAGGTCTGGCCTGTGGCTTCCTTGACCCAGCCGATCAGATACGGCCCGCCGAAGCCGGCAAGGTTGCCGATCGAGTTGATCAGGGCGATGGCGCCGGCGGCCGCGGTGCCGGAGAGCCAGGCGGTCGGCAGGGTCCAGAACACGCCGAAGCAGCAGAACACGCCAATGGCCGCGATCGTCAGCACCACCATCGTGGCCGCGGGATCGGTGAGATAGGAGGACACGCCGAGTGCGACCGCCGTCAGCAGCAGCGGCGCGCCGACATGCATGACGCGTTCGCGCGTCGCATCGGAGTGCCGCGCCCACAGGATCATGGCGATGGTGCCGAACAGATACGGGATCGCAGTGACGAAGCCGGTCTGGGCGTTGGTCAGCCCGAACGCCTTGACGATCTGCGGCAGCCAGAACTGCATGCCGTAGAGCGCCCCGACGAAGCCGAAATAGATCAGGCTGAGCGCAATCACCTTGGGCGAGGACAGCGCTTCGCCCAGCGAGACATGCTTCACCGCATGCTTGGCAGCAATCTCCGAATCGAGCTTCGCCTTGAGCCAGGCCTTCTGCTCGGCCGAGAGCCAGTCCGCCTTCTCCGGCCTGTCGGTGAGATAGAACCAGGTGACGATGCCGAGCAGCACGGAAGGAATGCCCTCGATGATGAACAGCCACTGCCAGCCCTTCAGGCCCATCATGCCGTCGAGCCCGAGCAGCAGGCCCGAGATCGGCGCGCCGATCACGGTCGAGACCGGGACCGCGATGGCGAAAGCAGCCAGGAAGCGGGCGCGATATTCGGCCGGATACCAGTAGGTGAGATAGAGGATGATGCCGGGGAAGAAGCCGGCCTCGGCAACGCCGAGCAGGAAGCGCAGGACGTAGAAGCTGGTCACGCCGCTGACCATCGCCATCAGCGCCGAGATGATGCCCCAGGTCACCATGATGCGGGCAATCCAGCGGCTGGCTCCGAATTTCTCCAGCGCCAGATTGCTCGGCACCTCGAAGATGAAATAGCCGATGAAGAAGATGCCGGCGCCCCAGGAGAAGATCAACGGCGTGAACTTCAGCTCAGCATTCATGGTCAAAGCGGCGAAGCCGAGATTGACGCGGTCGAGATAGGAGAAGAAGTAGGCCAGCACCAGGAAGGGAATCAGGCGCCAGGAGATGGCGCGGATCGTCGACGTTTCGATTTCGCTCTTGGCCCTCTTGGCTCCGCCGGCGGAACCGGCATAGATCGTGGTCTGGCTCATGGCTTCCCCCTTGGTTGTTGCTTTTGTGGGTCGATGGGCGGTTTTCAGCATCGCGGGCAAAGAGTCAATGGAGCGAGCAATGCACGGGACGCAACCGGATCAAGCCATTGCGCCGATGCAGAAGGCGATGATCCGCGCCGCTCTCGCCCTGATCGTCATCGCCTGCGGACTTTCCTTGCGCTGGTTCGGCTTTCCGCTCGGGCTGCCCGCCTTCGTGGTGAAGTATGGCGGCTCGCTGCTATGGGCGACCATGGTGCTTCTGCTGGTCGGAGCTTTGCTGGCACGACTGACGCGTGCGCAGATCTCGGCCGGCGCGGCGATCATCGCAGTCGTCATGGAATTCTCCCGGCTGGTGCACACGCCATGGCTCGACGCATTCCGGCTGACGACGGCCGGCGCGTTGCTGCTGGGGCGCATCTTCTCGCTGTGGAATCTGCTGGCTTACGCGGCCGGGATTGCGCTCGGCGTCTGGATCGATCGGCTCGCCACGACGCACGCTCTCGTAGGGCGGGCAAACAAAGCGAAGCGTGCCCACCACAAGTAGATGGTGGGCACGGCGCTAACGCGCCTTTGCCCACCCTACGAGACCGATGCCAAGCCTCACTCCGCGAGCTGAAACCGCTCGAACCGATCGAGCTCCTCCTCGATCCCCTGCTTCAACTCCTTGCGGCCCGCGGTCTTCCTCCCCTGCCCGACCCAGGTCCATTTCTGCATCAAGAGCTTCTTGGCCTGCCGGTCGGTCTTCAGATCGAGCGCGGCGACGATCTCGTCGCCGACCAGCACGGGCAGCGCGAAATAGCCGAGCTTGCGCTTGGCCTTCGGCACATAGGCCTCGAACAGATGGTTGTAGCCGAAGAAGAGATTGGTGCGCTTGCGCTGGATGATCAGCGGATCGAACGGCGAGAGGATGTGGACCAGATCGGGCGAGACCGCCTCACTGTTCGGCTCGAGCACGGCGGGCGCGGCCCAATGCTCCTGCTTGCCGGCGCCGTCGATCGCAACGGGCACGAGCTCGCCGCGGCGGACGCGGGAGGCAATCAGGCCGGCCACCGCCTTCTTGCGCGGCGCGTCGAGGTGGCAGATCGAATCGAGGCTCACCACGCCTTGCGACCGCAATGCGCGGTCGAGCAGATAGGTCGTGATCTCCCTTGCCGAGGCCGGCCTCGGCAGCCTGTCCCAGCCGAAATGGCGCGTCATCAACTCGTAGGTCTTGAGCATGCCCTGCCGTTCGCTGACGGTGACGGCGCCGGTATAAAAGGCCAGCTGCAACGCCCGCTTGGAGGGCTTGCGGCTCTGCCACAGGTGCTCCTTCTCGACGAGCACGTCATCCTCGATGTCGCGGATCGTCAGCGGACCGGCCCGCAGCAGCCGCATCACCTTGCGCATGTCGGCGGGCTTCACCGAGGCGAACCATCGGTGCCCCTCGCGCCGATGCTCGCGCATCGCCGGCAGGAACATGCGGAAGTCGCCGGTCGGCACGTAGGAGAGCGCATGGGTCCAATACTCGAACACGCTTCTGTCGATGCTCTGGGCATGACGCAGATCGGCCCGGCGATAGGACGGGATCCGGCTGAACAGGATGTGATGATGGCAGCGTTCGATGACGTGGATGGTGTCGATCTGCACATAGCCGAGATGAGCGACCGCATCCGCGACGGCCTGCGCTCCCTGGCCGAACGGGGTGCGCTGATCCAGCCGCTGGGCATGCAGCCAGATCTGCCGGGCCTGTTTCGTGGTGAGGGGATGGGGTTTGGGCGTGCGTGACATTGCAGAATGCAATGTAGCGAGATTCGCGCCCAGGCAAACAAGAGAGGCAAAGAAAACCGCGCTGCCGTCTCCTGGCAGCGCGGCCGGTCAACGAACGCTCAACTATTTCGCGCTCATCTGCTGCGCCTTCATGTAGTGCTTGCAGGCGCCGCGCATATTGGCTTTGCTCATCTCGGAGTTGGCCGAAGCCATTTCCTTCGCCATCGCCTGCTTGGCCGGCGAATCTACGGTTCCCATGCGGCAATCGACTTGCCCATCGCTTCGCCCGTGCAGGGCTGCATTTTTGCTGCGAAAGCCGGCGATGCCGAAAACGCGGCGAGCAGAACGGCCGAAAGCAAGATCTTCATCTAATGTCTCCTCCGTCGAGCGAAACCGGCCCATGCTGGTCAACACGACGGCCATTCTTCAGCGACAAGTTTGCAGGGAGAAGACATTTTCGTTGCTGCGCCGCAGCGCCAGCCCGCTGTGAGCGTGCGGCTTTTGGGCGCTCCCCGAGGTTGCCGGTGGCGACCTCCGGCTCGCACAGGGCCTCGCCGCGGAGAAAGCGACCACCGCGATTGGGGCGCTCGGCCCGTGTCCGGAGCCGCGCGAAACGCGCCGGTTCGCCGTCCGGAACGTCGACGAATTGCGCTAGGATGGGCCTGGAAGCGACTGTAGCCAGCGTGACCAAGATCACATCAGGGCCTTTGAACCTGCCCTATGCTCGCAGCATCAAACCGCTATCAGGCGTAACAGCGAGGATACGACAATGACCCGTTTTGATAAGTTCTTTGGACTGAAGACAATTGCTCTCTCCGCCGCGCTGTCGATGACGGCGGGGCTGGCTCTGGCCGGCGACAACAACGTCTCCACTGGCCAGATCCTGGATGCACTGAAGCCGAAGCCGGCGACCCGCGGCCTGTCCGTCGGTCCGCAGACCGATACAACCGCACAGGCCAAGGAAGCGACCTTCCTGAATACCGTGCGCAATCGCTCGACCCGGTCGCTCTCGACGGGCGAGCGCGAGCAGATCGCCGAGCTCGCGGCGACCAAGCCGAAGATCGATCTGGAAATCCAGTTCGACTACAACTCGGCCGATATCGCCAAGACCTCGATGCCCTCGGTGCAGGCGCTCGGCAAGGCGCTGTCCGATCCGGCGCTCAAGGGCTCGACCTTCGTGGTCGCCGGCCACACCGACGCGACCGGCGGCGAAGCGTACAATCAAGGCCTCTCCGAGCGGCGCGCCGACACCATCAAGAAGTACCTGGTGCAGAGCTACGGCCTCAACGGCAACGATCTCGTCACGGTCGGCTACGGCGAGACCAAGCTGAAGGACGCAGCCAACGGCGCCGACCCGATCAACCGCCGCGTCCAGGTCGTGAACATGGACACCAAGACCGCGTCGAAATAACTCGCCATCATCGCGCGAAACACGCCGCCTGCCGCAACCCGGCAGGCGGCGATGTCATATCCAGCTCTGGAACAGCATCAGCCGGTTGAAGCTCCGCATCGAGGTGCCGATAAAGGCCGCCGAGATCGGCAGCATGACCGCAAAGCCGATCGCCGCAACGCCGACATAGGCCCAGAGCAGCCAGCGCGGCAGGCCGTCCCGGCGCAGCACATAGACCAGCGCGAGCGAGGCCGCGGTGGCGGCCGGCAGATAATAGTAGATGAAGCCCAGCGTGCGCGGCAGCAACGCCCAGGCGAGCCAGGGACCGAAATAGAACGTGGCGATCAGAAACGCATCCCAGCGGCGCTCGACGACGAAATCGCGCAGCACGAGCGCGAGCGCGAGAAGCGCCGGCCACAATACCAGCGGATTGCCGAGGAAGACGACTGCGGAGACATTGTCCTCCGCGGTCTTGTCGAACAGGAACCACACCGGCCGCGCGAGCAGCGGCCAGGACGGCCATGAACTCATGTAGGTGTGCCCGGCAATCGCGGTCGTGGTGTTGTCGGCGAAGATCCGGCGCTGCGCCTCGACCAGCTCCGGCACTGACACCCCATGGAGCGGAACGAAGGCGGCGAGATAAGCCACGGCTGGCAAGATGGCGAAGCACAACGCGACATGATGCAACCGAAGGCCGGGCCAAAGGTCCGGCCGATACCAGTCGTCCGGCTTCGCGTCGGCGAACAGCGTGCGCCAGCCCTGCATCAGGCGGACCACGGCAACGATGACGATGCAGACGCCGAGCGGAAACAGGCCGCTCCATTTGCAGGCAGCAGCACAGCCGAACAGGCTGCCCGCGAGCGCGAACAGCGCCTGCGGCCGTTCTCGTCGAAACCCATGCATGAAGGCAGCGGTCGCGAGCAGACCGAACCCGAGCGCAAAGATGTCGAGCATGGCGATGCGCGCCTGCACGTACAGCATCTGGTTCAGCCCCGCGATCAGCGCCGCGGCGATCGCGGGGCCTTGCGCCGAGAACAGCGCGAGACCGCATAGATAGATGGCGACGATCGCCAATGCGCCAAACAATGTCGCGGGATAGCGCCAGCCAAGCGCGTTGTCTCCGAAGGCCACCATCGAGATCGCGATCAGCTCCTTGGCCAGCGGCGGATGCATCGGATTGAGCATCGGCTGCGACATCGCCGGTGCCAGCATCTGCCGCGCCGCCGGCACGTAATGCACCTCGTCGAAGACGAACTTTTCCGGCGTCGTCAGACCGATCAACAGCGCGAGATGCGCGACCAGGAAAATCGCGACAGCAATGACTGCGCTCCGCGACACCTTGGGAACTGCGGATGATCGAAGCGGCTGCTGAGGGGCTGTTTTGCGTGGCAAATTTGCGTCACCGCGGACAAAAGTGGAAGCTTCGTTTTTCATTGAACGCATTCTGCCGCAACTGTCACTAAGCATGACGCACGTCCCGCGCCGCTTGTGATAATTCCGCCACATCACAGGCAAGCGCGATCCGGTACGATCAGGGACATATCGATCGGTTGCGAAATGAATTTGCGTTTCTGGCTTTTCCCCATTCTGCTGTCCGCCGCATTGTGCGCAGGTCCTTGCGCGCTGGCACAGACGCGCGTCGGCGAAGCCGTCGTGATCCAGAACGAGGTGGTGCGCGTCGCTGCGACCGCCACGCCGATCAATGTCGGCGACAGCATGCTGCGCGACGAGACCGTGCGCACCGGCGCCAATAGCGCGGCGCGCTTCGTGATGGCCGACAGCACCAATCTGTCGCTCGGTCCCAGCGCCACGCTGAAGCTCGACCGCACCGTCTTCAACGACGAGCACAGCTATCGCGACGTCGCGATCCGCATGACCACGGGCGCATTCCGTTTCGTCACCGGACATTCCGACAAGACCGCCTACAAGATCACGACGCCGCTTGCGACCATCGGCGTGCGCGGCACCACGCTCGACATCCTCTCACAGCGCGGACGCTCCGTCGTCGTGCTTCAGGACGGCGCAGCCAGCGTCTGCACGACCAACTCGCAGTGCGTGCAGCTCACCCAGCCCGGCGACACCGCAATCATCACATCGACCGGCGGCAAGGTCAGCATCACCAAGTCCAACACGCCGCCCTGGACCTTCGCCGCCAACTGCGCCGCAAGTGCCGGGCTATGCGCGGTGAACCAATATGCCGGCGCCTCGCCGACCATCACGCCCGCCGTCCATGACGACGGCATGCTGTGCGGGCGCTGACCATGGCAAAATTCACCGTCCGGCGCCTCATCCTTGCCGCTGCGCTGACCGCAATCGCGGTGTTTGCGCTCGTCACTTTCAACGCCCGCCCGGCGGCTGCGCAGAATTCGGAGTGCGGGTCCGAGTGCGGTGAACCAGAGCCCACTCCGTCCTCCACCTATTCTCCGTCGCCATATCCGTCCCCGACCTATTCACCGTCGCCTTCTCCGTCACCCACTCCGATCCCCTCCCCGTCACCGAGCCCTTATCCGTCGCCTTCGCCGAGCCCGTATCCTCCTCCGTCGGGACCGAGCGGCGCGGATTCCAGCGGCAACTCGATCGGCGGTCTTGCCAATCAGCGCTTCAACCAGATGATCACCAACCGGGTGCTCGGCACGGTGCTGCTCGGCGTCAACGAGCAGGTCAATTGCGGCGACTGCGTCAGCGCGTTCGGCTCGGCCGGCTCGTTCTCGGCCGGCATCCACGGCCGCAAGGAGCTCACCAACAATCTGTCGCTGCTCGCCGGCATCGCCTACACGCATTACAACGAGGGCGGCTACAAGATCACGAGCGCACCGATCGGCGCCTTCGCGCTGCGCTATGACTTCACCGATTGGGGCTCGTCGCGCCCGTTCTTCGACGTCGGCACGATCCTGACGCCGTGGGAGAAGGCGCGCTACACCCGCAGCTACGACACCAGCCTCGGCCCGGTGAGCGTGACGAGCTCGACCAACGCCTCGAACTACGCCGTCTATGGCCGGGCCGGCTGGATCAGCCGCCTCTCGCCGCGCGACGAGGTCGCGGCCTCGATCGAGGTCTGGCAGCTCTGGCAACGCGTGTCCGGCTACAGCGACAGTGCAGTGGCATTCAATCCATTCGACGCCAGCATCGCGACCGGCACCGACCGCACCAGCCTGGTCAAGATCGGCGGCCAGTGGACGCATCTGTTCGGCAGCAACGTCGAGGCCAACATCAATGGCGGCTGGGTGCAGTCGTTTGCAAGTCACAGCGGCATCGTGGCAACCGTGACCGGCAACGGCGTGGTAGTGCCGACCATGGGCAACCAGGGCTGGTTCGAATATGGCGGCCGCCTCGGTTTCCGCGTGCAAAAGGGCTGGATCGTGGATCTCTTCGCCAACGGCACGCTCGGCCCGCAGCCGGTGGGCAACACCATCCACGGCGGCGTTGGGCTAAGGATCAATTATTAGCGGCAGGCACGGTCTCGCAGGGTGGGCAAAGCGACTTGTCCGCCGTAGCTCAAAGAGCGAAGGCGGAAGCGTGCCCACGACTTTTCTAACCAGGGACAGATGGTGGGCACGGCGCAAGAGCGCCTTTGCCCACCCTACAGCACTACCGCACCGGCGCTGATGTCACGCCGCCGACTTGCCCTCGAACGCGCGGCGCAACGCGTCGACATCCAGCTTCACCATCTTCATCATCGCCTGCATCGCACGCGCGGCGGCGGCCTTGTCGGGGCTCGACAGGAATTCGAACATCACCTTCGGCACCACCTGCCAGGCCACGCCCCAGCGATCCCTGAGCCAGCCGCACTGCTCTGCCTTGCCGCCATGAGCGAGAAAGGCATTCCAGACGCCGTCGACCTGGGCCTGGTCGTCGCAATGGATCATCAGCGAGATGGCGTGGGTGTACTCCATCTTCATGCCGCCGTTGAGCGCGACCAGGGGCTGCCCGGCCACCGTGAACTCGACGACCAGCACGGAGCCCTCCTTGCCGGAGGGACCATCCGAGACGTTGCGCTGAACGTGCGTGATTGCCGAGTTTGGCACCAGCGAGGTGTAGAACTTCGCAGCTTCCTCGGCATCGCCGTTGAACCACATGCAGGGGACGACCTTGGACATCGTGAATGCTCCTCTAGGATTTGGCGTTCGGGGTACGGCGATCAGGCATTCGCCATGGCGGGCTGCGGAGGGACAGCCGCCATATCCAGCCAGTTCACACCCCACATATGGCCGTCCGGATCCTCGAAGCTGCGGCCGTACATGAAGCTGTATTCGTCCTTGGGGCTGGGATCGGCCACCCCGCCCGCGGCCTCGGCCCTGCCGACGATATCGTCGACCTCGTTGCGGGTGTCGGCGGACAGGCAGAACAGAGCCTGGTTCGAGGTCTTTGCATCGGCGATCGGCTTGGGCGTGAACTGACGGAATTTGTCGTGTGTCGTCAGCATCGCGTAGATGGTCTCGGAGAAGACCATGCAGCTCGCCGTGTCGTCACTGAATTGCGGGTTCCGGGTCGCCCCGATCGCCTCATAAAAGGCGGTCGCACGCTTGAGGTCGGTCACGGGCAGATTGAGGAAAATCATCCTGGGCATCGGAAGCTCCTTGGGCGGGGTTCTGCCCAAGGACGGATGGGCCGACAGCCATCCGACAGCGCTTCCGGATATTTTTTTAAAGCCCCCCTGCCGCGTCTGCGCATAGAACCGGCAGGCGGCCCGACAGGCCTATTTCTTCTCGTTCGGATCCCGATGCACCGGATCGATCCACAGCACGGTCTCGGGCTTCTCGACGGGCTCGATGTCGAGGTTGATCGCCACGGCCTCGCCGTCGCTGCGCACCAGCACGCATTCCAGCACCTCGTCCGGGCTGGCATTGATCTCCTGATGCGGCACGTAAGGCGGGACGAAGATGAAATCGCCGGGGCCGGCCTCCGCCTTGAATTGCAGGCTCTCGCCCCAGCGCATCCGCGCCTTGCCCTTCACGACGTAGATGACGCTTTCGAGATGGCCGTGGTGATGCGCGCCGGTCTTGGCATCTGGCTTGATGCTGACCGTGCCCGCCCACAATTTCTGCGCGCCGACGCGCGCGAAATTGATCGCGGCCGCACGATCCATGCCGGCCGTGGACGGCACGTTGGTATCGAGCTGGTTGCCGGGAATGACACGCACGCCATCATGTTTCCAGCGATCGTCATGATCGTGATCATGGTGGGAATGCGAGTGGTCATGGCCGGTCATGGGACTTGCTTTCTGTTGGTTCCGTGCGCGGCAAACTAACCCGAAGTCGCGCTCGCGAGCCATACCAAAATCGGAACTCTCTTAGCTGCGGGACGTTGTCCTTGCGAGCAAAATGAAAAGGAGAGTTTCATGGGCAGCACCACCGACAAGATCAAAGGTAACGCCAACGAGGCGATCGGCAAGGCCAAGCAGGGCATCGGCGAAGCCACCGGTTCCGACCGCCTGAAGGGCGAAGGCGTTGTCCAGGAAGTGAAGGGCAAGGGCCAGCAGGCCATGGGCGACGCCAAGGACGCCGCCAAGGATGCGATCGACCGTGCCGCGGCAGCCGCAAAGCGCGCGGCTGAGTGACGGCCCGGCCATCTGAATGCGAAAAGACCGGCCGAAAGGTCGGTCTTTTTGTTTCGACTGCTCTCTACGTCATGGCCGGGCTTGTCCCGGCCATCCACGTCTTTGCATGCGGTTCGAAGAACGTGGATGCCCGGGACAAGCCCGGGCATGACGACGTCCAGCTACGCCGTCACTTCACCGCGAGCAATTCCACGTCGAACATCAGCGTCGCATTCGGCGGGATCACGCCGCCGGCGCCGCGCGCGCCGTAGCCGAGCTGCGGCGGGATGATCAGCGTGCGCTTGCCGCCGACCTTCATGGAGGCGACGCCCTCGTCCCAGCCGGCGATGACGCGGCCCTTGCCGATCGGGAATTCGAACGGCTCCTTGCGGTCGACGGAGCTGTCGAATTTCTTGCCCTTCTGGCCGTTCTCATAGAGCCAGCCGGTATAGTGCATCACGCAGATCTGGCCGGGCTGCGGCGAGGCACCGGTGCCGACGGTGGAATCGATGATCTGCAAGCCTGAAGCTGTGGTCATGGTCTTTCCTGCGGTCTGGGCCGAGGCCGTGGTGGAAACGAAATGCGACACGCCGGCGATCACGGTGATCGCGAGCGCCGACATCAGGGTGAGGAGCGCGCGCTGGAAACGCTGCATAAGGCACCTTCCGTTTGAGGCGGAAGGTGTCTAGCGCAACGCGGGTGGGGTTTCCACCCCTCACACCTCGATATTTTCCAGCCGGACCGGGAGCTTGCGGATGCGCTGGCCAGTAGCGTGGTAGATCGCGTTGCAGATCGCCGCATTGGTGCCGACATTGGCGAGCTCGCCGACGCCCTTCACGCCGACGGGATTGATGCGGTCATCCTGCTCGGACAGCAGAATGACCTCGACGTTTGCGACGTCCGCATTCACAGGCACGAGGTAGTCGGCGAGATTGTCGTTGACGTAGCGCGCATTGCGCTCGTCGATCTCGGTGGCCTCCAGCAAGGCCGAGGACATACCCCAGATCAGTCCCCCCATCAGCTGGCTGCGCGCGGTGCGCGGGTTCATGATGCGGCCCGCAGCGAAGGCGCCGACCAGGCGGGGGCAGCGGATCTCATGCGTGAAGCGATTGACGCGGACCTCGACGAACTCCGCGCCGAACGCATAGGCGATCTGGTCCTTCATCTGGTGACCGCCCACGAGCCGCACCTGCCCGCTATGCATGGCGCGGAAGGAATCCAGCGGCGCGCCTTCCGGCTTCCACTCGCCATATTCCTCGACCACGCCGACCCCGAGGGCGTCGAACGCCTTCTCCAAATCCAGCGGCCGGTCGCCCTTCGCTGCCTGCGTGGCCGGCGTCTGGCCGATGCCCACGGTCGCCTTGGCCTTGTCCGTCAGGCTTTGGCCCGGCATCACCGCCTTGAACAGGCGCTGACGGATCTGGTCGCACACCATCGTCACCACGGAGCAGGTGCTGGCCGTGGAGTTCGAGCCTCCGGCAACGGGAGCCGGCGGCAAACCGCTATCGCCGATGAAGACCGCGACCTTCTCGAGCGGCACGCCGAGCCTTTCGGCCGCAGTCTGGGCAATGACGGTGTAAGCGCCGGTCCCGATCTCGTGGCCGGCGATCTCGACCCTTGTGCGGCCGTCGCGCTGCAGCCGTACGCGTGCTGCGGCAGGTCCCATCTGCGTCGGATAGCACGTTGCGGCACAGCCATAGCCGATCAGCCAGTCCCCGTCCGACATCGACTTCGGCTGAGGCGAGCGCTGCGCCCAGCCGAAAGTCTTGGCGGCCTCGTCGAAACAGGCCATCAGCGAGCGCGAGGTGTAGGGCTTGCCGCCGATGGGCTCGTTGGTGGTGTCGTTGATGCGGCGAAGCTCGACCGGATCCATGTTCAGCTTGACCGCGAGCTCGTCCATCGCGCTTTCCAGCGCGAACAGATACGGCACTTCCGGTGGCGAGCGCATGAAGCCGGGCGTGTTGCGGTCGGCCCGCACGATCGAGACGAGGCTGTCGACATTCGGACAGGCATAGAGTCGCGTCGTCGTCTTGGTGCCGCCGACGCAATAGGCGTCGGGGCGCGACGACACCTCGGCGCCCTCATGTCTGAGCGCGACCAGCTTGCCGTCAGGGCGCGCGCCAAGCTTGATCTCGTGGCGGGTCTCGGCACGGTGAGTGGTGATGGTAAAGCCCTGGTCGCGGGTCGGGACCAGCTTGACCGGCCGGTTCAGGCGCCTGGCAATAGCCGCGATGATGGCGGTGCGCGGCGTCATCGAGCCGCGCGAGCCGAAGCCGCCACCGACATAGGGGTTAACCACGCGCACCTTGTCGGCGTCGATGCCGAGCTGTTCGGCGACCCCGTACTTCAGGCCGTAGACGAACTGGCTCGGCTCGTAGATGACGAGCTCGTCGCCCATCCAGGCGCAGCTCGTCGAGAACAGCTCCATCGGATTGTGATGCTGCGTCGGCGTCTCGTAGGAGGCGGTCAGCTTGACCTCGGCCTCGTCGAATGCCTTGGCGAAATCGCCGACTTTCGGGTCTTCCTTGAACTGGGCATTCTGCCCCTTCGCAGCCGCAATGGTCGTCCCGGGCGAGTCGAAGGTCGCGCTCGGCGTGGTAGCGGTGTAGCTGACCTTGACGCGGTTGGCGGCATCGCGCGCGGACTCGTAGGTCTCGGCAACGACAACCGCGACGATCTGGCCGTCATGGGCGATATCGGCCGATTTCAGCGGCTGGATCGTCGTGCCCGCATAGCCGCCGTTGCTGAAGAGCTTGGAGTCCTTCAGCTTCGGTGCGTTCTCGTGGGTGACGATATCGATCACGCCGCGGACACGCCTAGCCTCATCGAGATCGAGGCTGTCGATCCGCCCCTTGGCGATGGCGCTGGTGACGAGGAACGCATACACGGGGTCGGAGAGCGGCATGTCGGACGCATAGGTTGCGCGTCCCGTCACCTTTACGACCGCGTCATAGCGCGGCACAGGCTGGCCCATGTTCGTCTTCGGCTCGGGAGCAGCAGCGGTCATGATCAGATCTCCATCGTTACGGCCTGCTGGAGCGCACGTGCCACGACGCGCTTGCCGAGCGCGATCTTGAAGCTGTTGTGCCGCCGCCCCTTGGCGTCCGCGAAGGCGGCATCGGCAACACGCTGCGCCAGGCCGTCATCGAATGTCTGTCCCTTCAATAGCGCCTCCGCCTCGCGCGCCCGCCAGGGCACGGTGGCGACACCGCCAAGCGCGACGCGTGCATCGCGGATCGTGCCGTTCTGCACGTCGAGCGCGACCGCAGCCGAGGACAGCGCAAACTCGTAGGACTGCCGGTCGCGCGCCTTGAGATACACCGAACGGGGCCAGCGTCCGGAAATGGAGAACGCCGAGATCAGCTCACCCGGTTGCAGCGTGGTCTCGATCTCGGGTGTGTTACCGGGCGCCCTGTGCAGCTGGGCAAACGGCAGGGTGCGGGCACCGGATTTGCCGGTGATTTCGACAGTCGCATCCAGGGCGATCAGCGCCTGCGCGAAATCGCCGGGATAGGTCGCGATGCACTGGTCGGAGACGCCGAGCACCGCGTGCATGCGGTTGACGCCGTCCATGGCGGCGCAGCCCGAGCCGGGATTGCGCTTGTTGCAATTCTCGTAGGACACGTCGCGGAAATAGCTGCAACGCGTTCGCTGCATCACGTTGCCGCCGAGCGTCGCCATGTTGCGCAGCTGGGCGCTGGCCGCGAGCTTCAGCGAATTGGCGACCACCGGATAGCTGCGCTGGATTTCGTCATGCGCGGCAACATCCGACATCTTCGCCAGCGCGCCGAGGCGCACGCCATCGCCCTTGGGCTCGATTGCCGACCAGCCGCCTGCGAGCGGATTGATGTCGACGATCGCGGCGGGCCGCATCACGTCAAGCTTCATCAAATCGATCAGTGTGGTGCCGCCGGCGAGCGGCTGCGCGAGGGCCTGGGTCAGCGGATTGTTCGCGGCCGCAGCGGCGCCGAGCGCCCGCACGGCCGTATCAGGGTCTGTTGCCCTTTGGTACGAAAACGGTCGCATGCGCCTAGCCTTTCATGATCTCGGGCGCGGCCTGCTTCACGGCGGCAACGATGTTGGGATAGGCGGCGCAGCGGCAGATGTTTCCGCTCATATATTCGCGGATGTCGGCCTCGCTGCCCGCATGCCCCTCCTTGACGCAGGCAATTGCGGACATGATCTGGCCGGGCGTGCAATAGCCGCACTGGAACGCGTCGTTGTCGATGAAGGCCTGCTGCATCGGATGCAGGCGATCGTCGGTGGCGAGGCCCTCGATCGTCGCGATCTCCTGCCCCTCGGCCGCGAGCGCGAGCGTCAGGCACGATACCACCCGCCGGTCGTCGATCAGCACCGTGCAGGCGCCGCATTGGCCGTGATCGCAGCCCTTCTTGCTGCCGGTGAGCTTGAGATGATCGCGCAGCGCATCGAGCAACGTGGTTCGCGCATCGATGTGCAAGCGCTTGTCCTTGCCGTTGACCCGCAGCGTGACGTCGACGGGAAGTGCGGGATCCTGAGCCGCCGGGACCCTGGCCTCCTCTGCGGCCGCGCGCGCCGTGATCGGGACGAGCGCGCTGCCGGCCGCGCCGGCCATGAAGGCGCGCCGATCGAATGCTGATTGTCTGGAACTTGGTGTGTCGGACATCGACGCCTCCGCCGCTGATCTCTCAAAGCAGCGCACGCCTGCACCGCTCATCGCCCCTTAACCTGAAGCAATGAGCTCCGTTCCGAACGGGAAAGGGCGATGCGGCAAATGCCGCATCGCCCTTCGTCAACTTTTCCTGATGTCGCGCGGGGAACTCGCGCTGCGATCAATAACCCAGCGCGCAGCCGTCCTTACGCGGATCGGAACCGCCGGTGAGCGTGCCCTTGTCCCAGTCGATCCAGATCGCCTGGGCGCCGCCGAGCGGGCCGACCACGCTGGTGGTCTTGTGGCCAAGCTTCTTCAAGCCCTCGACGATTGCGGCCGGCACGCTGTCCTCGAGTTGATACTGGCCCTCGTAGTGCAGGCCGCGCGGCATGTCGATCGCCTCCTGCACGTCGCAGCCATAGTCGAGGATGTTGGTCAAGACATGGGTCTGGCCGGTCGGCTGATACTGTCCGCCCATCACGGCGAACGGCATCACGGAGCGTCCACCCTTGGTGAGCAGGCCCGGCATGATCGTATGCAGCGGGCGCTTGCCGCCTTCGATGCAGTTGGGATGGCCCGGCTGGATGCGGAAGCCGCCGGCGCGATTCTGCAACAAGATGCCGGTCTTGTTCGAGACGATGGCCGAACCGAAGGAATGCGCGATCGAGTTGATGAACGAGCAGACGTTGCGGTCCTTGTCCACGACCGTGATGTAGATCGTCGAGGGGTTCATCGGCGGCGCGACATTCGGCAGGTCGAGCATGCCGTCCATGCGGATCTTGCTGATGTATTCGTCGGCAAAGCCCTTCTCGAGCATCTCGGCGACGTTGATCTTCATGTGCTCGGGAGAGGCGACGTGCATCTCGCGGTTCATGTAGGCGATGCGGGCGGCTTCCGCCTCGAGATGGAAACGCTCGGCGCTAACGGGCGCGTACTTGGTCAGATCGAAGCGCGACAGGATGTTGAGCATCAGGAGCGCGGTGACGCCCGGGCCGTTCGGCGGGCACTGCCAGAAGTCATAGCCCTTGTACATGGTGCCGATTGGCGTCGTCGTCTCGGTGGTGTGCGCGGCGAAATCGTCGAGCGTGTGCAGGCCGCCGATTGCCCTGAGGGTCTCGACCATGTCTTCCGCGATCGGGCCCTTGTAGAAGGCATCGCGGCCGTCCTTGGCGATCGCCCGCAGGGTCTTGCCGAGCTCCGCCTGGCGGATGACGTCGCCGGCCACCGGCGGCTTGCCGCCCGGCAACAGGTAGCGGACGGTGTTGGTGCCGGCCTTCAGCTTCTCGAACTGGTTTTTCCAGTCGAAGGCGATGCGAGGCGCTACCACGTAGCCTTCCTCGGCCGCCTTGATCGCGGGCTGGAGCAGCCGGTCGAAGCCGAACTTGCCGTGATCGCGCAAGACGGTGGCGAAGGCATCGACCACGCCGGGGATCGAGACCGCATGGGCCGAGGTCAGCGGCACGGAGTGGATCTTGCGTTCGAGATACCAGTCGGCATTCGCCGCCTTCGGCGCGCGGCCGGAGCCGTTATAGGCGATGATCTTGCCTTCGCCGCGCGGCTGCACCAGCGCGAAACAGTCGCCGCCGATACCGGTCGATTGCGGCTCGATCACACCGAGCACGGCCGAGCCCGCCACGGCCGCGTCCACCGCGGTGCCGCCCTCGCGCAGCACCTCGATCGCCGCGAGCGAGGCCTGCGGGTGCGAGGTCGCAACCATCGCGTTGGTGGCGTGGACCGTGGACCTGCCGGGGAAATGGAAGTTTCTCATCGAATTTCTTGCTCTCTTGGCCGTGGGCGCAGGTGGCGCGCCATCTCGGAAAACCGGGTCTACATGGCACATTCCCGCGGCCCTCGGCAATGCTGGCATGCCAGCGAAATGGCTGCCATCCGCTGGACGTATAGAGCTTCGAGGCCAGCGGCCATGTGGGTTTTCCGAGCGGCGGGCGCCTGCTAAACGAGCCGCCATGTCTGGTCCGCATTCGGTCACCAAGGTCGCCGCCTTCTACCAATTCGCCGCCCTCCCGGATTACCGCGAGCTGCGCGAGCCCCTGCGCGCGTTCTGCGCCGGCCTGAAGCTGAAGGGCAGCGTGCTGCTGGCGCAGGAGGGCATCAACGGCACGCTCGCCGGCGCGCCGGACGCGATCGACGCCCTCGCCCACGAGCTGGCGCACGGCGACCTGTTCGGCGGCAGGCTCGACAATCTCGAATTGAAATTCTCGGCCGCCGAGGCGATGCCGTTCGGGCGGCTCAAGGTGCGGCTGAAGAAGGAGATCGTCACCCTTGGCGATGCGGCTGCCGATCCGACCCGCCAGGTCGGCAGCTATGTCGATGCGAGCGAATGGAACGCGCTGATCTCCGCGCCCGACACGCTGCTGCTCGACACCCGCAACGCCTTCGAGGTGGCGATGGGAACGTTCGAGGGCGCGATCGACCCCGGCATCAGGAGCTTCGGCCAGTTCAAGGATTTTGCCGCCGAGCGGCTCGATCCGGCAAAGCATCGCAGGATCGCGATGTTCTGCACCGGCGGCATCCGCTGCGAAAAGGCGAGCGCGCATCTGCTCGCGCGGGGCTTCGCCGAGGTCTATCACCTCAAGGGCGGCATCCTCAGATATCTGGAAGAGGTGCCGGAGGCGCAGAGCCGCTGGCGCGGCGAATGCTTCGTGTTCGACGAGCGCGTCGCGCTCGGCCACGGTCTGCGCGAACGGAATAAGGACGCAACGCGTGACGAATGAGATCAGGACGCTGAGCGAGCGCATCGACACGCTGGAGACGCGGCTCGCCTATCAGGACGACACGATCGAGACGCTGAACCAGACCATCACCGCGCAGTGGAAGCAGATCGACGTGCTGACGCGGAAGATCGCGGAGCTCGGCCAGCGGCTGCAGGAGGCCGAGGCCAATGCGCCTGGACCTGCCAACGAGCCTCCGCCGCATTATTGAGCCGTCTTACTGGCCGGACGCCCTGGGCATCAGATTCATGAGCTCGCCGGACATCATCAGGCGGTTGCGGCCTGCGTCCTTGGCGGCGTAGAGCGCGCGGTCGGCCGCTTCGACCAACGAGCTCACGCCCGCCGTGCGCTCCAGCGCGGGCCGGCAGGTCGCGCCGCCGACCGAGGCGGTGACGCATCCGGCGGCCTTATTGCTGCCATGAACAAGGCCGGCCTCGCGAATGGCCTTGAGGATCCGTTCGCCGACCTGGGCACAGCCGGCGGCATCGGTGCTCGGCAGCAGCATGGCGAACTCCTCGCCGCCATAGCGCGCCGCCAGATCGCCGGCGCGCTGCGTCTCGGCCGCGATGATCTGCGCGACCAGGCGCAGGCAGGCATCGCCTGCGGGGTGGCCGTATTCGTCGTTATAGGCCTTGAAGTGATCGACATCGATCATCAGCAAAGCGAGGCTGGAGCGGTCGCGATAGGCGCGCGCCCATTCCTCCTTCAGCCGCTCGTCGAAGCGGCGGCGATTGGCAAGGCCGGTGAGGCTGTCCTCGATCGCCAGCGTCTCGAGCCTGGTTTCCAGCTTCTTGTGCTCGGAGATGTCGCGGGAGATCGCGACCACGCCGTCGATGCGGCCATTGTCCTTGCGCGTCACCCGCATGGTCGATTCCAGCCAAACTTCGCCGTTCTGCCGGTGCGAGTTGCGGTACGTGAGGCGCGCCTCCTCCCGCTCGCCACGCTTCATGGCGTCGACGATGGCCTGGACCGCCGGCAGATCCTCCGGATTGATGCCCGCCAGTGCCGGCGTGCCGATCAATTGATTGGGGCGCCAGCCGACGACGCGCACGGACGAGGGCGAGACATAGCGCAGCCGCTCGTCGAGCCCGATGCGGGTCACCATGTCGCTGGAGCCTTCGGCGAGCAGGCGGAAATGCGCTTCCTTCTCGACCAGCGCTGCAGCCATGCGCTGGCCGCGCTGCAGCTGCCGCACCAGCACGGCGCCGATGACCGCGATCAGCATCACCAGCGCGACGACGTAGAGCATGCGGGAGATTGCCGCGGCACGCCAGGGCGCGAGCAACTCGTCCTTGTCGACTGTCGCAAGCAGAAGCAGCGGGAAGCGGCTGCTGCGCTTGAAGAAGCTGACGCGCTCGGCACCGTCCAGCGGCGACTTGAAATGATAGGCGCCGCTCGGCCGTTGCAGGCTGGCGTCGCGGAACAACGGCTTGTCGGAAACGCTGCGTCCGACGAACGCCTCGTTGCTGGGATTGCGCGCGATCATCAGGCCGTCGCCATGCGTGAGCGACACCGAGCTGTTGCGGCCGATCTCGAACTGCTCGTAGAAATGCGAGAGATACTTTGAGCTGATGGTCGCGAGCACCACGCCGCCGAAGCCGCCGTCCGGTTTGTTGAAGCGGCGCGACAGCGTGACCACCCATTCTCCGTCCAGGAGGCTCTTTACGGGACGGCCGACATGGGGCTCTCGCTTTGGGGAGAGCTGATGATAGCGGAAGAACGCATCATCGCTGAGCGTTGACCCGATCGTACCGGGCGAGGTCAGCCAGTTGCCCTGATCGTCGATGATGGCAAGGCTGTGAATGCGCTCGATTGCCTTCTTGCGCGCTTCCAACAGGGTGCGCAGCTTCGCGATCGTGACCGGTGCGGTGCCGTCCATCTCGAGCCGGCTGACGACGCCGACAACGCCGGAATCCAGGAGATCGAGGCTGTCCTCGGCATGCTGGGTCAGCGACCGGGCGACGTTCGCCATTTCGGCCTCGGCCTCCCTGAGCACCGCCTCCCGCGCGGCCCATTCACGCCAGCCGCTGACGCCAAGGATGGCCACGCAGGTCAGCGCGACGAAAGCCGCCGCACGCAACGGCAGGTGGCTCCATCCGGTTCGTTGGGTCGCAGGGCTCATGCGGCAGAATTCTCCGATGTTTCGGAACCTCTGCCGCTTCTATTAGTGAACTCTGAAATCGCTACGAAATACGCGGCGTTCTGCCCGTTTCCCGGTAGTCTTACGGACGCCGCAATCATCGCATCGCTAACAACATATTAGCGAGCCAATCGGAATCCGGCGTGCCTCCGCCCCGCTAGCTGAAGATCGCCTTGACCTTGTCCCAGAGCGAGGGACTGTCGGCCTCAGCATCGGCCTTCGAGGGCGTCGGCTGCGCCGCGCTCACGGGATCGGACGCGGGGAAGGTGTCCTTCAGCCCGGCGTCGAGCTTGGATTGCTGATCGGCGGCCAGCGCCTCATGCAGATCGTCGGCATGCTTGTCGTGCGGCGCGGGATTGAATGTCTCAGCCATGATGTCCTCCATCGGCTGGGTCAACGCGGCCCTGTTGCGCTGGTTCCCCTGTTCCGCTGAGGGCCGAGGCGGTGTATCAGGGGCGATAACCCCGTTCAGGACCATTCGTGCCCCAATCTGCAAGAAAGCCCTTCATCGACGTGCTCTCCGGCCAGCGCCAGAGCATCCCGCCCATGTGGATGATGCGGCAGGCCGGCCGCTATCTGCCGGAATATCGCGAGGTGCGTGCCAAGGCCGGCGGCTTCCTCGACCTCTGCTTCAACCCGGAGCTTGCGGCCGAGGTGACGCTGCAGCCGATTCGACGGTTCGGTTTCGACGCCGCGATCATCTTCTCGGACATTCTCGTCATCCCCTACGCGCTTGGGCGCTCGGTGCGGTTCGAGGTCGGCGAGGGCCCGCGGCTGGATCCGCTGGATGATCCCGCCAAGGTCGCAACGCTGGCGCCGCGCGCCGATTTCGGCAAGCTCCAGCCGGTGTTCGATGCGCTCAGGCTCGTGCGCGGCGCGCTGGATCCGAAGTTCGCCCTGATCGGCTTCTGCGGCGCGCCTTGGACGGTCGCGACCTACATGGTCGCCGGCCAGGGCACGCCCGACCAGGCGCCCGCACGGATGATGGCCTACCGGCATCCGGAGGCGTTCGCAAAAATCATCGACGTGCTGGTCGAGAACTCGGTTCAATATCTGCTGGCGCAACTCGAGGCCGGCGCCAATGCCTTGCAGATCTTCGACACCTGGGCGGGCGTGCTGCCGCCGGCCGAATTCGCGCGCTGGTCGGTCGAGCCGACGCGGCGCATCGTCGAGGGCGTGCGGGCCAAGGTGCCGGATGCCAAGATCATCGGCTTTCCCCGCGGCGCCGGCGCGCTGCTGCCCGCTTATGTCGAGGCGACCGGCGTCAATGCGGTCAGCATCGACTGGACTGCGGAGCCGGCCTTCATCCGCGAGCGCGTGCAGAGCAAGGTCGCCGTGCAGGGCAATCTCGATCCGCTGGTGTTGATCGCGGGCGGCGCCGCGCTCGACCGCGCGGTCGACAACGTGCTGGCCAATTTTGCGCAAGGGCGCCTGATCTTCAATCTCGGCCACGGCATCCAGCCGGAAACGCCGATCTCCCATGTCGAGCAGATGATCAAGCGCGTGCGGGGATGATCGGCGAGCGGTCTCTCTGCATCGTCATGGCCGGGCTCGTCCCGGCCATCCACGCCTTGCCACGCGACATGAAGCACGTGGATGCCCGGGAGGAGCCCGGGCATGACGAGCTGTTGTGGTCGGCCCAAACAAAACGCGAAAACAACCCCATGCACAGTAGACAAGTCATTGATAAAGCTGGGCCGGCATGACGCCGCTCAGACGCGCATTTGACGCGTCGGGCAAAACAGGCGCGGCGCTTTCGCATTGAGGCTCAGCGCGGCCGGCTGCGCTCGATGATCTCGCCGGCGCCCTTGATCAGCAGATCCAGACCCACCGCACGGCCGAGCTCGCGCGGGCGATCGGCGGGGCCTTCGCGCGAAGCTTCGATGATGGTGTTGCCGGAGAGGTCGAGCACGGATGCGGTGAGCGACATCCGATCGCCCGCGATGGTCGAGAAGCCCGCCACCGGCGAATTGCAATGACCGTTCAGCACCCACAGCACCTCGCGCTCGGCATCGGCAGAGGCGTGCGCGGCGGGATCGTCGATCGATGACAGGATTTTTCGCGTTTGCCAGTCCTGCGCCGCGCATTCGACGGCGACGATGCCTTGCCCCGCCGCGGGGAGCATTTCGGCCGCGGTGAACTCATAGGCGATGCGATGAGACAGGCCGACGCGATCAAGGCCGGATCGAGCCATGATCAGCGCGTCCGCCGGCCCCACCTCGCCACCATCGGGCAGACGCTGCTTCGTCTTGTTATCGAGCTTGCGCACACGCGTGTCGGCCGCACCGCGAAAATGAATGATATCGGCCTCCGGAAAGAGCCGGCGCGCATAGGCTGCGCGCCTCACGGCATTGGTGCCGATCTTGAAACCCCGGCCGCGCGTTTGCCGGAACGCCTCCAGCGTCACGCCATAACGCAGCACCAGCGCATCGCCGGGCGGATCGCGCGACAAGGTGGCGCCGATGACGAGGCCGGGCGTGTCCTCGTTGCCCGGCATGTCCTTCAGCGAATGCATCGCCGCCTGGAGCTCGCCCGACCGCACGGCGGCTCGGATCTGCGCCACGAAGGCGCCGCCCTTGCCGCCATGCGGCAACAGCTTGCTAGTCTGGTCGAGATCGCCCGTGGTATCGAACTTGACGATCTCGACGTCGAGACCGGGCACGGCGGCGGTCAGGCGGCGCGCGATCTCTTCCGTCTGTGCCAGCGCCATCGCGCTCTTGCGGGTGCCGATCTTCAGTCGCGTAGCCAAACCGTTGTCCTTTCGAGCCGCGAATTAACGCGCATCCTCCAATATCATGTCGGAGGCCTTTTCGGCGATCATGATGATCGGCGCATTGGTGTTCCCCGACACGAGGTCCGGCATGATCGAGCCGTCGACGACCCGGATGCCTTCGAGCCCTCTCACCTTCAGCCGCTGATCGACCACCGCGAGCGGGTCGTTGCCCATACGACAGGTCGAGGTCGGATGGTAGATGGTGCTGCCGCGCTCGCGGCAATAATCCAGTATTTCGGCATCCGTAGATACCTTCGCGCCGGGATCGTACTCGCTGACCACGAACGGCTTCAGCGCCCGCGCATTCAGGATCTTGCGCAAAATCTTGATGCCTTCGACGTTGGTGGTGCGGTCGGTCTCGGTCGACATGTAGTTGATGCGGATTTCCGGCGGCACGGTCGGGTCCGCGCTCTTGATGCGCAAGGAACCCCGGCTCTCGGGGCGAAGCTGGCACACCGACGCCGTAAAGCCGGAGAAGTCGTGCAGCTTCTCGCCCATCTTGTCGGTCGAGAACGGCAGGAAATGCACCTGGATGTCGGGCGAGGCCAGCCGCGGGCTGGTCTTGAAGAACGCACCCGCGGTGCCGGCCGCAATCGTCAGCCATCCCTTCCGGAACAGCGCATAGCGCGCGCCGGCCATGGTGCGGCGAAGCGGATGATTGATGGTATCGTTGAGCGTGATCTTCTGCGAGCAGCGCATCACGATGCGGACCTGCATGTGGTCCTGGAGGTCGTGACCGACGCCCGGCGCGTCCAGTACGACATCGATGCCGTGCTTGCGCAGGAGATCGGCGGGACCGACTCCGGAGAGCTGGAGCAGCTGCGGCGAGTTGTAGGCGCCGCTCGACAGCACGATCTCTCTTCGCGCGCGGGCCCGGCGGATTTGCGCGCCTTGCCGATATTCGACGCCGACGGCGCGGCGGCCCTCGAACAGCACGCGCTGGCCGAGCGCGCCTGTTTCGATCTTGAGATTGCTCCGCGCCTTGGCCGGGCCGAGATAGGCCACCGAGGTCGAGGCGCGGCGGCCGTTGCGCGTCGTGGTCTGGAACAGCCCGACACCCTCCTGCGTGGCACCGTTGAAATCAGGGTTGTAGGGCAGACCGCTCTCGACCGCGGCGTCGATGAAGGCCTTTGACAGCGGGTCGGTGACGACCATGTTGGAGACCGACAGCGGTCCGCCCGTGCCGTGATATTGATCGGCGCCGCGCGACTGGTTCTCGGCCTTCTTGAAATAGGGCAGCACGTCGTCATAGCCCCAGCCGGTATTGCCGAGCTGGCGCCAGCGATCGTAATCCTCGTGCTGGCCGCGGACATAGAGCAGGCCGTTGATCGAGCTCGAGCCGCCCAACGTCTTGCCGCGCGGCTGGAACACCTGGCGGCCCTTCAGCTCGGGCTCCGGCTCGGTCTGGTACATCCAGTTGACGCTCTTCTCCTTGAACAGCTTGCCGTAGCCCAGCGGCACATGGATCCAGATGTTGGAATCCTTTGGCCCGGCCTCGAGCAGCAGCACGGTGTGCTGACCGTTCGCCGACAGCCTGTTGGCCAGCACGCAGCCGGCAGAGCCGGCGCCGACGATGATGTAATCGAATTCGGGATCGGACGGCATAGGGGCGGAGTTTGCGTTCATGCGCTGCTGTTCTTCTTGTTGGAGCGGGCGTTCCGGTTCGTCACTAGCACGATCATGCCTTGGCGCGCAGCGCCTCGATCAGCGACTTGAACGCACGGGCATATTCCGCGCCGGCCCTTGCGATATCGGCGCGCCCGGCGCAGGCGACGGCGGCCTCGGTCACCGCGCCAAGCAGCAGCCGCGCCAAGGGCTCGACCGGCTGCCGCGCGATCAGGCCGGCGTCCATCGCCGCGGTAAGCGCGCGCGGCAGCTTGCCGCCAAAATGCCTGGCGTCGATCTCGCGCCAGCGCTCCCAGCCGAGCACGGCCGGGCCGTCGCGCAGGATGATCTGGCCGGTCGGCCCCTTCGCGGTCGCGGCAAAGTAATGCTGGGTGCCGGCGACCATCGCGGCGAGCACGTCCTTCTCCGCGCGCGCGGCCCCATCGATCTCCACGACGAGGTCGCGCGAGACCTGGTCGAACACGGCCTCAAACACCGCCTCCTTGGTCTTGAAGTGATGATAGACCGCGCCCTTGGCGATACGGGCACCCTCCGCGATCTCGTCCATGGTGGTGGCGGCAAAGCCTTGCGTCCCGAACAGGCGGCGCGCCGCCGTCAGGATCGCTTCCGATGTCGCCGCCCGCCGCTCCGCCTGTTTCGCCATGGCTCTCGTCTAATCCAATCATCTGCCGGCCGCCAGTTGACTTTTCGACCATCGGTCGGTATTTACCGACTAACAGTCGGTTTATCCTTGAGGTGCATCATGCCGAGCCGTGAGATCGTCGAAGCTTTCGCAAAGAGGCTGGAGGATGGCGACTTCGTCGGAGCGATCCTCGACTACTACACGCCGGATGCCGCGACCTACGAGAATCTCGCCGCGCCGGTGGTCGGACGCGACAAGCTCGCGGACAAGGAGCGTGGTGTGCTGGCGGCGTTCAAGACAGTCACTGCCGTGCGCATCGGCCCAAGCCTGATCGATGGCGACATTGTCGCCAGCCGTTGGAAATTCTCCTTCACCAACACTGAGGGCTTGACGCGGACGCTGGAGGAGATCGCCTGGCAGACCTGGCGAGGCAACGAGATCATCGAGGAGCGCTTCTTCTACGATCCCAAACAGCTCGGACGCTGAGTGCTTCCGCGGATGGCCGTCATCGGTACAGCATAACCACGGCTATGCCGATCAGAGGCGCAAGAAACCAGACGGCCTGCCGCGCAGAGCCGTTGATCGACCACCGTCCATAGACGATGGTGCTGCAGTTCCGGGATGACGACCCGGGTTGATCCCGGAATGCTTTCCATCGCGCCTCGGCAGGCCCGAGAAAATCTTCCGGCTTGACCGTCATGTCGGCGCTGTTGAGCACCACCTGCATCATCTCGCCTTTCGGCTGGAACATGGCTTCAGACCCGGGTGGCGCGAAGAAGCTGCGCTTCGAAGCGATATGCTGCTCATAGAAGTCCTGACCGACCGTGACGGCCGCAGCATACGGACTGACGAACGGCACCCCCGAGATGCCGGGAACGACGAGATGGCCCACCCCGCGCACCTCATGCCAGGGAATGAAGAGACCCTTGAGCCAGGGCCTGTGAAACCGGATGCCCGCGGCAGACATGGAGACCACCGCCCGATCCGCGTAGAAGTGCCGGTAAGCCGAAAACGCGATCCATCCCAAACCCAGATAGAGCAACATCCAGCCGAAAACATTCAGCGATGGATTCACCAGGTGGCTCCAATAGAGACTGCCCGCGGCGCCGACGTAGCTGGAGCGGCCGCTCGGCCCGCCGACCAACACGCTGATCACACCGATCACGCCGGAGACGACGACCAGGACAAGGACGCCGATCAACAATTCCAGAAGCAATGGCAGCCCTGACCGTCCAATCAGGGTCGTCAGTGCATAGCCTGCGAACGCCAGACCCAGGAGAGCCAGATAGACAGCGGCCAAGGCCGCTCCGCTCTGGCCGCGGCTCTCGGCGTGAAGCGCGATCGCAAGGCCGGCGACGCAAGCCCACATCGCCCAGGGAAGGCGGTCCATCCGCCATTTGTCCATCGTGTATTCGACCGTTGCCGAAACATCGGCTGAAGGCTCGCTCATGGACAGGCCCTCGGGAGCGCAAACGTATCCGTTGCCGACGCAGCGCACGCGTGGCCCGGTCGGTCCACGAAACGTATCACGCAAACGAGGAGAACGTCTCCCCCCCGGCCGAGCAGGGCTATCGCATATGATGTGCAGGATGCAGCGGCATCGGCAGTGGGCTCCCTCCCCCGCTTGCGGGGCGCGACGAGCTTCGCTCGCGCTGAGAGGGTTGGGGAGAGGGTGTCTCCGCGCAGCGATTGTTGAGAATAAGTGAGGGCGTCCCTACGCGGCGAGAGCCCTCACCCGCCGCGCTCTGCGAGCGCGTCGGCCTCTCCCGCAGGCGAGAGCTTTGCACAAAGCCTTATGCAGGAATGAAGCTCGATGTCGGGCTTTTTTTGAACGACTTCAGGCGGCTTGCGAGGAGTGGACAGGCTGGTTTTCGCGGTCGATGAGTGGTGGTGGGCGAT
>Ga0209758_1001340_pt1 | contig 29765 bp, 26 predicted proteins | sample AraplaMF_Col_mMF_FD_184258 | JGI IMG/M metagenome (GOLD analysis project Ga0209758, IMG submission 184258) | Arabidopsis root microbial communities from the University of North Carolina, USA - plate scrape MF_Col_mMF (SPAdes) (version 2) | ecosystem: Host-associated > Plants > Roots > Endosphere...
ACTTCCTGTTTAACAGTTTGAATACCCTGAAATACATGGTGGAGAACGGGGATGCGCAAACAGTGCCATTTATTCTAAAACTCTCAGACTTTTACCGTTTCACCCTGGAAAGCCGTAAGCAGAACCTCATCAGGCTGTCAGAAGAGCTGGATATCCTGAATGCTTACATGTTCCTGTTAAAGGCGCGTTTTGAGGAGGGCATAGACCTGTCTGTTAAGATCAGTAAAGAGTACTATAACTCACTGATCCCGCCTTTTACACTACAACTGCTGATCGAAAATGCCATTAAGCACAATATTGTATCGTTGGATCGTCCACTGCAGATCAACCTGTATTCAGAGAACGGCTTTATTGTTGTAGAGAATACGCTGCAGCTGAAAAAAACACCGGAAGCTTCTACAGGATTGGGGCTTGAGAATATCAATCAGCGTTATACCCACCTGTTGGATAAGACAGTAGTGATCCAGCCTGGTGAAACATTGTTCACAGTAAAACTTCCCATCATTCATGAAGGTCATCATCATTGAAGACGAATTGAAAGCCGCTAAGTCGCTCGCGGCCCTGATTGAAAAAACAAGGCCCAATGCGGTGATCCTTGCACAACTGCAGAGTATCGAAAGTGCGGTGGATTACCTTTCCCGCAATGAAGCGCCTGACCTCATCTTTATGGATATCCAGCTTTCAGACGGATTAAGCTTCGAGATCTTCAAAGCTGTAAAGATCCAGTGCCCGGTAGTGTTTTGCACGGCCTATGGAGAATACTCTATGGACGCGATCAAAGCCAACGGTGTGGACTACCTGCTAAAGCCCTTTTCCAAAGAAGATCTCGAGCTGGCCTTTGAAAAGGTGGAGAACTTCAAAAATTTCTTCCAGCAGAATAATCAGCCAGACCTGGATGGATTATTAAAAAGGATCGGGCTGGATGAAGGGAAGAAAAGCTTCCTCGTATTTAAAGACAATAAATACACCACCATACAAACAGATCAGATAGCTTTTTTCTATATCAGCTATGACTCTGCCACCATCAAGACTTTTGATGAACAAACCTATTTCATTAGCCAGTCGCTTGACCAGGTACAGGCCCTGGTATCCCCCAAACAATTCTTCAGACTGAACCGCCAGTACCTGATCAATTTCAGCGCTGTAAAGGAAGTGGAACATTACTTTGCCAGGAAATTGCTGGTAAAGCTGGTGATTCCCAGCCCCGAGAAATTGCTGATCGGTAAAGAAAAGACAACTACTTTTTTGAGCTGGCTGGAGAACAGGTAATCAGTTCGCTTATGCAGATCATACGCACATCATCCGTTCATGAAGACTTTCAGTTGCTCGCCTGTCAGCTGGAACAGGAGCTCAGTATCAGGGACGGCGATGAGCAGGAATATTATGCGCAGATCAACCAGATAGGCGCGATCCCGCATGTACTGATAGCCTATGTAGAAGGAAAGCCGCTGGGATGTGGCGCTATTCGTGCTTACGATGATACCGCCATGGAGGTCAAACGCATGTATGTACAGCCGGCCGGCCGTGGTAAGGGTATTGCCACCGCATTGTTACAGGAGCTGGAAAAATGGGCCGGGGAGCTGGGATATACCAGCTGTGTCCTGGAAACCGGGAGCAACCAGCCGGAAGCCATTGCATTGTATCAAAAGCATCACTATCGGCAAATTCCAAAATTTGGAAGGTACGTGAACAGTGCTAACAGCGTATGTTTCAGGAAGGATCTGTAATCTCCCTACCCGAAAATGACAGGATGCTGCTGTTCAGCAAGCGTCTTATTTTGCGCTCAGTTTCTTTATCCGGCCGTGGCATCAGGAACTGCACCTTGTAATGCACGGCATCTTTCTTTATCTCCAGGATCTTCAGCGAAAAGCTGCTGTCTGTTATATTGCTGGAAAAAGGAAGCAGCACGGTCTTGAGCTCCTGTTCTATCATTTCGGGCGAAGCGTGGTGTTTGAGGTCCAGTTCAAACTCAATAGTTAGTTTTTTAATGTTCTGCTTGCTCTGGTTGATCACCATAGAGGAGAAGATCACGGAATTGGGGACAAGCACAATATCGTCGTCCTCATTCTGGAGCACAACATTTACCAGTGTAATATCCAGCACTTTCCCCCGGTATTCATTCACCTTGATCTGATCACCAAGCGACAGCTGATCGGAGAACATAATGATCAGGCCATTGATCATATTTGTAATGTAGTCTTTGGACAAGAGCGCAAATGCAGCCGCAGCTATGCTAAGGCTGAAGAAGAGCTCAGATAGTTTTTGTCCAAAAAAGATCAGCAGGGCTATTAAAAAGAAAATGGTATTCAGCACTGAAGTGATACGGTTAATACCCAATACAAAATTGTCGCGTGTCAGTTTCTGCAGGCGGTGCTTTTGCAGGTACCAGAAGATGGTAACGATCCAGCCTACCGATATGAGCAGGTTAGCGGCCAGGAACATCGAAACGGCTTTTGTAGTCCGTTCCAGCCAATGATACTTGCTGAACAGATCTTGCTGGCTGAAGCTGAAATACGTTAGCCCGAGGTAGACCAGCAGCTTGATAATAAAAATAAGTACCTGGTTTCTGAGCTTTTTCCGGTTATAAGTGGCCTGGTCGATAAGCATGATATTAAAATTACAAAAAAAGCGCTCACTCCCTGGTCACTAATTCTTTCTCTTGCAGCTGGTTATTGGCTGATCGCATAGCAGGCGAAAAGTACCTTCGCTGCCGGATGGAAAAAATATGAAGCGTATAAGCCAGTGGAACCAGCAAACCAGGTAGGTAAATTAAGGGAAACCTTGTCAGCAAAGAACTGTCAGGCTGGTTGTGAAAAGCGCGTAGTGGGCCTGGCAGTGATAAGGCGGAAATGGAGACAATATTGACCAGCAATACAAGTCCCGTAATATTATATAACAGCGCGATAACCGGCGGCCAGCTCTTCTTTACAAAACAATAATAGCCTACCGGGAGCGCCAGCAAGCCGCTGATGACGTCAAAATTGCGTCCCTCAAAGCTCATCTGTTCAGGCAACGATCCATTACGGACAAGTATCCATAGGCCTATTTCAACCAGGATACGAAATGACTGCAGGTAAATTGGCCACTGTGGCTGTACATGTTGTAGCAGCCGTTTACCCGCCCCTGAACGGAGGAAGAGCAGCACTACAGGTAAGGGGCCCAGCAATGCTAATGCTAACCGTGGCGGTAAACGGGAAAAGTCGGCAAAAAAACCACGTATTGATAATATGCCGAGCAGTATAAGCCAGGCAATAAGCACGATGGCAATCTTTCGAAAAGTGGATCTGGACATAACTTAAATTTTATGTGGATACAAAGTTCTGAAGACTGGTTATCCGCCGGATAACCAAAATTGCTATTTTGTCTGGAGCCGGTATTGGGTGGGATAAAGTCCCATTTTCTGAAAAAAGAGACGGCTAAAAGACTGGCTGTTGTCAAATCCCAAAATATCCGCAATATCGGCTACCGGGATCGTGGAATCCGAAAGTAAGGCCCTGGCTCTTTCGATCCGGAGCTGCTGAATATATTGATAAGGCGAAAGGCCAAACGCCTGACGAAACAACCGTAAGAAATGATATTTGGAAAGACAGGCTTCCGCTGCCAGCTGGTCCAGGCTGACTGCTCCATAAAAGCCGGAATGAAGTACATCCATGGCACGGGAAAGGCGTTTGTAAAGCTCGATCCGCGTAGCCTGTCTTACAGGCGGCAAATTGTTGACGATCCTGGTAATGTGATGGTACTGCTGCAAATGATAGGACAGGAGGGCAGTCAGCTGTTCCTCAAACCGGAGTCTGTCAGGCCCTAATGCCTCTTGCGAGCGTAGGATGGACTGGATTAGTGCGTTGAAAGTGGCGTCTCTGCGGTGTAGCTGATTAAAGAACTGAACGGGCGATAATTGTTTTTCAGTACCTGCATCCAGGATCCTGTCTGCCGGAGTAACGAGGGAATTCAATACAGATTCACTGAAGAACTCCCCGAAATGGATATTAAAAGTTTCGGTGCTGGTGGAATTTTCTTCCACCTGGAGGGTATACAACTGGGAGCGGTTACTGACAAAATAGTTGTTCTCATCGATGCGGGTGGTCTGCCTGTCTACACTACAAAGACTATTTCCTCGTATATTCAGAAAAAAAGAGAAAGGCCCTTTAATATCAGGACGGAAGCATTCCCTGACCTTCGTATGAATGATGACACTTGGAAAACCTTCGGTATCCAGCGGAAGATTCCCCCATCCCAAACGGTTGCTGAACCCCTGGGCGATCTGGTGCTTTAGCCAGCTGAGATCGGGAAATTCGTGGAAGATCATAGAAGGAAGTTACGACAAATCGCCTGAAGATGACAACGGCCGCTTTCCTGGCTACCAGATAACCTCATCTGTATATTCTTTGTTCTGATAATCGGTAAATGCTTTTATCATCTTAAACTTCATGGTTGTAATGTTGAGTTGCCAAACGGCTGAATTGTCATACCAGGGGTCAATCAATATGTGGACTGTATCAGTACCTGTTTGACGCATATCAAAAGTCCCGCGAAATTCGATTTCCGTTAAAATACCATTGTTCCAGATGGCGATCAAATGATCCCCAGCCATTATAGCCCATTTGCCATCGTGATCAATTAATGCACAGGTAGGATCACCATAAAACCATCCCAGATAGGTCACATCTTTCTTATCCAAATGCAGCAGGTATCCGTTTTCAAATAAGCTAATAATTATCAATGACTTATTATCATGGTATTTTACGAAACCAGGATAGGAACGAAGGCGGGAACCGGTGCATGGCATTGAACGAGCCTGGCTTAGTAAGTTATTAAATAGTGTTTCGTCGGTCATAGAAAGTTATATTTTTTCAGAAATCCGTTCTTGCCTCGCGATCATGATAAGGTCTGCCCCCGCTATAATAATATTTAACACATAGTATATTAAATTAATTATTTGCTCACAGAATAACTAAATTGTTTGGTATTACCTGTACGTTTTGCATTAAACAATCCAAACTCACACATTATGAAAATAATTCTAACAATCGTATTTATTATAGCACTATCCATGCCCGGTGTTGGGCAAAGCATTGAGAAAGCTAACATAGAAAACCGAATTCAAGATACAATTCACTCCTATGCCTATATTTTGGTCGAGGGCAAAATATTCTCAAAAAAGCTTAAAGTTGAGGTCGACTTTGGCGATACTCCGGAACAAATAAAAGCTGGTAAGGAGTATTCCGAACGACTAACGAATAGGAAATCATATGCCGCAGTATTGAACTATATGGTTGAACAACAATTTGAACTTGTGGAAACACTTGACTATACAGAATTTTATATGGGCTCAGGAGGAACCTCCGGCGTTGTTTTTATTATGAGGAGAAAATGATCAGAAGATCTGGAGCTCATTATAATTTAAAAACTAAGAGGTTACCATATGGTAACCTCTTAGTTTTCTTCGTACCGGGAGCGGGAAATTCTTTGAACACCTTATCGATTTCATTTACAATCTACAGCACATAAATACCCAAAATAAACACATTGATAATCAATCCAAGCAAAAACGAGGTGGAATGAAACCGTAAGTCAACAAGGTTTACTGTATCACCGTTCAGGGAACTTGTTGAGGATTTGGGGAGATTTCCAAAAATAGCGCGAAAACATAATCAGGGTTTGATAGGGACGTTGTTCATAGCATCTAAAACTTGCTGGACATCATTGGCCTCTACCTTGGCACGAAGGTCATCTTTAGCCATGAGCAATTGGAAATCCAGCGTGAGCGACGCCAGGAACTTTTGCTTCCAGTCTGAGAATGAGATGGAAGGAATATCCCATGGCTCATTTGGTTTATAAGTATCCAGATAGATTTCCTTTTTCTTAGGATCGATCTCAAATTCAGAATGAGCAAAAGCATTACGAAGAGAGGTATGGAATCCCTCATCAATTAGTTCGGCTATACTACAGTTACTTGTTCTTAACTTCTGAACAATGTCCTCCACCAGTAAACGGCGGTCGGATTGGGGCTCTTCGTCCCAGTTTACTGCATCGCCAGATAGAATGCGTGCTGCGGACCTGAGTTGCCTTAGAAATAGCCTGGACTCCCAGACATGACAGTAAATCATCATTTCCATCTGGATTCGAATCAGGTCCGGAAGCTGAACACTAGCCTTAATATAAACCTCATCCATTAGCGTGGCTGAAAATTGTAGCCGTGACTTTTCCTCAGCCGTCTGGGAAACATATTTTCCTGAGGCCTTATCAAAGGTTACATCGAAAAGCCAGGCAATATACTTCTCCTCAGAGGCATTATGTAGTGCTTTTAGAAGCTCCTTGACCGCCTCACCAGAGCGCTTTTCTATTGCCTGCAGTTCTTGCGCTGAGATAATCGGAACGGTTGCAGTGGTTGATGGACTGGTGGCAGGAGGTGCTTGTGCGATTCTACTTCCTGTATATGGTTCATTCCTCTGAGGGTAAAACGAGTCCCGACTTTCGTCATAGTAGATGTAAAGGATACCAATAGCTATCCGGACACCGGCGCGGCGCGGTAGCCTTGGCCAGGCAACTAAAAATTCATCGGTGCCAAAATCCTTCTTTACATTTTTTCTGCGTTTTTCCTTCTCTTTAAGGAAGAAATAATTCAGGAACACAGAGTAGATAAAGCGCTCCGTCCAGTCGTTAAAAGATATCTCAGGCAGTTCATGAGCCTGTAAATTACCTTCCCGCTGGGTATGGAGCAATATTTTGGAATTTACATCATCAATCTCAAATTCGGAGTGAAGGAAGGAATTCCTTAGGGAGGTGTGAAAGCCCTTAGTTATTACCTCTGCTATTTTAAGTCCCTTGCTTTTAAAACCATCCCGAATAGTGTTACGGATAAAAGAATGTTTACTGCTATCCGGTATCACATTTACCTGCCAGGTATAGAGGTTCCCATTAATCAGTCGCTGTATCCGGTAGAGCTGCTTTAGGTACCTGTTAGACTCCCAGATCTGACAATAGATCATCAGTTCCAACTGTTGCCAAAAGGGGCTGTCGGTAGATTGGGTTGCACCATTTCCGAAAGTATATAGACTATTCAAAAAATATTGAAAAAATTCCAGCCGCGTTTCTTCCTTGTAATAATCCACCTGATAGGAAATTACATAAGGGGAAATCCTGGACCCGCGGTAGGCATCATTGTATTCTGCATCTGCCAAAAACAAAATGTAATCACTGTTATGATCCTTTGCATAGTCAAAGAGTTCGGCAACTGCCACTTCCACTTCATCCTTTATTTCTAAAAATCTTTTCTTTGTGATCATAATTGGTATTAAGGGTTTCGCTTTTATGGGGCTGATTACCAAAACATAAAGATAAGTTATTTTTGAATATATATTATCCTAGGGCAAATTGGACTCATCATTAACATGACCCTTCAGCAGCTTTTATATACCCCCGACGCCTGCAGGAAAAATATGTTCTTGACGGTATAATGTAAGGAAGAAGGATTGATATAATAGACACACATATTTTACAGTATAAAACTTTTTATTTGGTCATAGCTTTCTTCCATACTGTTTCCATCTTCTGTATTCTTCCTGATAACCCGCTTTTCACATTTGAAAAAAGAATTAATTTTCTTTAAAGCAGCCAATCCTTTTTCAGAGATGATGACCAGCCATCCCTCACCCACTTCACTATGAAGTTTAGGGGGATTCATATGCATATTCCCATTTGACCAAAAAATAGATTCAACCATTAATTCCCCGTTTGCATCCTTCCAGCCAAATTTTGATCTATAGTCGGGTTCCCAGCCGAGATAGTAGGCAAGGTTGGAATTAAAAGCCAGCCAATGCGTTTTATCGTCAAAGTTGGAAAAACGATTGTCATTGATAATGATAATGTGAGGCTCACCGGGACATCCTTCCACAGAATAGTATGACTCGACTGTCTTGTTAAAGACATATCCGAAAATCTCATACCTATCTTCTTCCTGCTGCTCTTTGTTAAAAGAAATGTTCATCATATAGATTTGTGTTGCAAGTCCCCAAAACAGGCTTCTTTGTTTTGAATACTCGGCAATCACCTTCCAGCCTGGTTTAAGCTCTCCTAAATTTTCGTTCAATCGCCGGCATTGCTCCGGGTGTAAAACCCAGTCTTTTGGCAAGGAAGAACGATCTCCCTCCGTCATTACAGGAATGCAAGCAGGTTGTACGATTGCATCTATGAAAAAGTCAATCGTATGATCATGAAATATCAAATGCCGGTCCATTTCTTCTTCGGACAGAGCATCAGCGTCACAAAATTCCCTTACAAGAAAGCTCAGCGCCCGTTCAGCAATTATTGTTCTGGGACGGGGGTACGAATAGCCGAGATCAATTTGCGTTAGGTTAGCGCGGACACTTTGCTCATATTCTGTGGTTAGTTTTTGTGCATCGTCTATCTCCTGCATTATGGTTTTCCATCTGTAAGCAATATTTACCTTTGAAATACCCGTTTTTTTAGAAAGTATATTTAACCAATTGGTAAAGGGCTTGATTAACTCCAGTGGATTGTCCGTGTTTTTTACAAAACCATTTTCTTCAATCAGATGATCGGATGTCAAGGAAATGGGGTCTTTCAGCTCTAGGGAATAAATTAAGCTCAGTTGCTTTTTGGGACGAGGAGGCAGTTTAAAAGTCAGAATAATTCCAGTCATCAGTTTAGTCACACTTTGATAAATAAAGAAACTGTCGGAGGAAAGTAGGGATTCAATCTCCTCCTGGAATAATAAAACAGTTTCCTTCTTGTGAACTTGCAAAGCAAGCATCAAAGAAATAAATAAATCTTTATCATTATGGCTACCACCCGCTAATAATTTTACCGCTGTCTGTAGGTTGGTTGAACGATCTAAAAAGAGAACAATTATTTTCTTTGCTATAACGCTAACAACCCGCACGGGATGCTGGTACAAGTAGAATAATAATCTCGTGTTGAGGTCCGTTGCTTCAGGATCTTCTTGAAAAACGGGGAGTGATTGCGGCGCGATGTCTCTATTCATCAATCTTTTGAGATAGCCGTCAATCTCGACCCACACGTTTACCATGTCGATCGATTCAGTAACAACCGGAAGGATATCATCCAAATATTCAATATATGAACTTGGATAGTCTGATTGTAGAACATCGTCACAGAAAATGGTAAATGCCTTCTCTATTGCCTGCTGCACAGAAATTTCCCGGTATGCTTTCATGGCAATTAGTCGGGTCCCGCCATCGTAATGCTTTTGCCAGCCGGAAGAGGAAGAACTTGCCAGCGCTTTGTCAGCAAAATCCTTTGCCAGATCCGAATCTCCTAAACTTACGGCACATTTACACAGTACCGCATAAAAGTCTGTGCTTCTGCTGCCACGGCGGATGCCAGGATTTAATTCCTTTAATCGCTCTGCTGTTAAAAAAGGCTGTATTTTATCGGTAACCGTTGACCATTTAAAATAAGAACTGGAAGTATCTTCTTTGTTCAGCAACTCACGGAATGACTCGAAGCTATCCAAACTGGATCGTACTTCTGCCTCAGACAGCCCTTGATGATCAGGTAAAATCACCAATTCACTAGCAGATCGTCTCTCCTCCTTTTTCAAAGATGCCAATGGCGGCATATCGTAGTTAAACGAATGTACATCCAGATTCAATTCTGTGAAAAACTCGTACATTGTCTGAAAGTATTCACCCCTATTCTCCTCCACGGCTCGTAACTTGATCTGCTCAATGATCAATGGGATTTGATTAGTCAGGAAATCATTCTTTGAAAAGACATACCCTTTATGTAGAAGGTTTTTGAATAATCGTATTGAGGACTGTTCTGCGACATAAAGAATGAGATAAAGAAATATGTCTCTGGCCTGTAAAAAATCATTTTCATCCTTTGCTTCATCAAGAGATTGCTGAACTGCGGCCTCAATAGCATCGATGAAATCAATCAGCCCATTATCTAGTTGCCAAGTCATTTGCTGGAATCCCCATTCGCCATTTGTCTTGAACGTTGCGCGCAGCAGTGCGTCGGCAGCATTGTGGTAGGCAGCACCTTCTGTAGTATCTTTTATTTCCTGAAGCTTGGAGACAAACCAGATTATTCTTTCCTTTGCTTTCCCTGAGTCAATCGCATTTATTTTCTCTAGCCAGTCAATCCATGTGTTAAACTGGTAATCCTTTCTATACCCAACACCGGTGGAATACTGAATTGTTTGGCGGATCCAAAATTCTGCTTTTTCATATTCTTGTAACTGTATACATGCGCTCACATGCTTTTTGCATTCTATAATTCTACCGGATACATCATGGCCATCCAGCATATCTTTTTCCAATAACTGCAGCTGCTCTTTAACAGTGTCAGGATCGAAACCCGCTTGTAGGCCTGCCAGTAAAATGTCCCTTTTCACTTCCGCTGGCCAGAAAGCCGGATAGGCAATAAATTCTTCAATTAGTTTCTGTAGTAATTCACTGAGTGGTTGCAGGCCCACTGTAGCAACGGCGGAGACAAGAAATTTAAAATACTCACTTCTTGCCCGAGTAAGTTTGTACCAATATCTATCGTGATGTGAAACGGTCTTATAGTAAAAACGAATAGCCGGTAAAGTCCGCTGTACAATATTTCCATAGCCTTGTTGTCCCATCAAGCCATCACTTAAAATCTGTGTGATCAGGCATAACATTCTTTCAAATTCCACAATAATCTCGTCATCACGGTTCGTAGCTGACGGGACGGCCACGGTAATCGCATCGCCTTTGCCGGTAACATTAAGAAGTTTATTGAACTTAATTCTTATAATAAATTCACTTAACCCTCCTTCAAAGTCCAAATCGGTGGGCTCTGGTTTTGATGGTTGCTTTAGTCCCAGTAAATATTCACTTACCAGATTAACATCCCCCGTGACCTTATAAATAAGATCGGCTGTATAAATTTTACCGAGTGTTTTAAGCCGGGACTTTTCGAATTTTGAAATTAGCAGGTCCAGCCAAACTTTCGCTTGTGCCCGGTCGTCTATTTCAAGGCAGCTTTCAATAGCGTGTTGAATGGAGAAAAAACATTCATTCCTTTGAAATTCGTTTGTTAAATCATATTTATCCAGCACTACATGCAGGTCATCCCACCTATTCAACTCTATTAACAAACCGGCACATCGGCTGAGCATTTCGCCTTTCAATCTTTCAACTGGATACATAGGTGTTCTGAGATTATCTTTCCTGACAATTTCAGTATTATCAATTCTTTGTAAAACATTTTCCAAAGGATCAAATAAAGCAGCAGTTGAAGCCCATTCCAATAATGTAACCTGGATTTCTTCGTAGTGGTGGATTTCTTCAAGCACAATCCGGTCGCCCAAAATTTCCTCCGGCTCAGCCAGTGTGTAAAGTATTTTTGCTTCCACCTTATCATTGTACCCATAAAACCACCGGCAAGCCTTGTAGGCATATTGCTTGGAACATAAAAGGTGGTTATTGTTGCGCAGATATCTTTTTGCGACAGAAGCTTTTTCCAAGGAAATGAAGTCTTCAGAAAAAGAAGCAGGATCAAGATTGTACAAGCGGCGCTGGAGCTCACTGGCTGCGAATAGGTAACGGACGACAATGTAAATGTCTTTCCTCCGTTTGCCGATCTGTATTCCTAATCTAATATCCTCGTCAATTTCCTTGTGTGGACGAAAATTCATCAGCTGCTCAATAAACGATTCCGGTGTTGCCTGATCAATGAATTCGTCGTAAGCTTCTGCATGAAACAAATGGTATAAGCCATGCCAGTGTTCCTCCTGTTTTGATGCGCTGTAAAAGCCGGCAAGCGACTTATGATATTTAATATCTTTAATCCTGTCAAATTCGCGTAGCAAAGGGTTAAGCGCAGTTTCATAAATGAGGAACTGACGGAATGAATTATGAAAGAATATCCACCCATCCTCCCCCTGATCAAACAAATGCATGGCCTGCCTGCGAAAGTTCAGCAGGACTTCTTCTTCCATCTCCCACTCCACAATAAACCTTGGGTGAATATTTCCTCTGATCCGGCATATCAGTCCAAGAAATTTTACCAATCCACTTTCGATAGCAATAGCCAGCCAAAGTTTTTTATAATAGGCATTAATATCACCGTCGACCCCTTCAAAATCCTCTATTACCTGAATGTTCTGAGCTAATTTAATTTTGCTCGCCAAATACGAAAGGTAAAGCGGATGCCCCTGCGATCCGTGAAAAACCTTTTCCTTATCTTCTTCCGTCAAGGTTATTCCCAATTCACTTGCCTGCAAGTAAGCGAAAACTTCCTTTTTAGCCAATGGAGCAATACTAATATTTCGGTCCTTCTTTTCCCATTCAATCTTTACATCTACCTGCAGCGAATCCATATCATAGGTCTGGCTACCCAAAATGATCATCACGCCCGGCGGCACGGAAGAAGGTGGCAAAAGTTCGGACAAGAAGCTTTTGGTAACGTTCTTATATTCTCTTGGAATGTGATCGAGTCCGTCTATAATAATAATGGTACACCTGCCGCTTCCTTTATATTCTTCGGACAACTTGTCCAGTTGTCTGGCAAACAAATCGCGCAACACAACAATATCGCGATGAAGAATAAACTCCCCGATGTATACTCCAGACGATTTTAATTGGAAAATCAGGTCAAAGTAAAGATTAACCGCTTCACCCCTTTCGGAATAATTGAGTGATGAAGAAGGGCTGGTGAAATCAAAGGCATAATATTTAATGACGCGTTCTTTGCGATTCCTGGACCATTCTGTCAGCAAGGTGGATTTGCCACTACCCGGACCTCCTACTAAAAATATATATCCTTGCTGATATTGCCGCAGTTTCTGATTTAAAGTGGTGATAGACTCGTGTATCGGCTGATACTTGCTCCTGTCCACCATCAATTCATGATTAAAGGTTGTGCGAAACCTGTTTGGCCATCCCAGCGCCTGAATTATGGTTTCGGCTGAATACTGCACCTGTTTATTTCTACCGGCAACCTCTTCCAGTAAAAAACGGGAAAATAAAATCAAGTCTTCATTTTGTTGCAGTGTATTTATGCGACTGATGCCAAATGGATGAGGCTTAAAATTAAAGTGGAGTTCCAGGTTACTGATGAACGAGCGAAATGAAACATCATTCACCCCGGACTGCTGTTTAAAGCCTTCGGCAATTGGTTGCCAAACCGCATCTATCAATTCCCCTGTTTTTAGTTTTAACCAAACCTGAGCATAAAAATCATCAAAGGCCCCGACCCTAATATTTCCATCTTTTATTACATCATGTCGGGATAGTGGCCTGTTAGACAAGAGATGTACAATTACAGGCTTATTTTCCGATGCATGTGTAATCTTCAGTGCCTTCCATCCATCAGCAAGGTCTTTAATTAAATTGAGGAGATCAGTGTAAGAAAAGGGCTCCGGCTCGTCTTTATTACTCCATTTGACCTGGTAAGCGTGTACTTGATTAAGAGTAGCATATTGAATATCGTCCACCTTCAACGCCGCTGGATCTGCGATCCTTATCCAACTTAAATTACTTTGTGCAAGCTCCCGGTATGCAAACCAAGCAAAAGCGTCGAATTGCGGAAGTTTGCCACCTAAATCAATTTTATCACCTTGCGCTGATGATTTACTTTTTTTCATTTTGATATTCAACTATAAGAGTGATACAAAGGAGCCATTTTACTGGCTCTTTTTCATTTCGCTATCTTAATGTAGACTAGCTTTATGCTATCTAAAATAAGAAAAACTTCAGTTATGAAATCAGCCTATTTATACGTTCGGGTGAGTACCGATGAACAAAAAAGGAAGGGCCACTCTCTTGAAGAACAAGAGGAGCGCCTTAGAAGGCACTGTGAAATATATGGCATTCAAATTAAGGGAATATATCGAGAGGACTATTCTGCAAAAGACTTTAACCGCCCTGAGTGGAAAAAGCTCATTAAAAAAATCAAGAGAAATACCCATAGACCACTTGAAAATATCTTATTTATAAAATGGGATCGTTTTAGCAGGAACATTGAGTACGCTTATCAAATGATAAGAATATTAAGAGAGCTGAATGTTCAGCCTATGGCGCTAGATCAACCGATTGATCTTGATGTACCAGAAAGTATTGTTATGCTTGCTGTTTATTTATCGATACCGGAAGCAGAGAACAGCCGACGGGGCTTAACTACTTCAGATGGCATGCGAAGAGCAAGAAAGATGGGACGCTGGCCGGGAAGAGCTCCGATGGGTTATATTAACCGTACAACTCCCGATGGTAAAAGTATCATTATACCCAAACAACCGGAGGCAGATTTTATAAGATGGTCGTTTCAGCAACTGGCAACCGGATCTTTTACCATGAGTCAGGTTAGAAAAATGGCATGTACGAATGGGTTTCGCTGTGGGAAGAGCCATTTTTGGCGGCTTATGCATAACCCAATCTACTGTGGCATCATTAGAATTCCTACAAACCGAAATGAAGAAGAGCAATTTGTGAGGGCTATCCACGAGCCCCTGATTTCGGAAAGCTTATTTAACCAGGTGCAGCTTGTAATAACAAAAGACCGGAATAAAAGAGGAAATAAGGATGAGTTAAAGTCTTTGTTCCCGCTCAGGGGTTTGCTGACTTGCCCTTTGTGCGGAGGCAAAATAACCGGAAGTGTTTCACAGGGTAAGCGGTTGAAATACCCTTATTATCATTGCATGGGCTACAGATGTAAAGGTCGGTTCAGAGCGGAAGTGTTGAATAATCGCTATGAGGAGAAATTAAGAGAGATACACCTACGCCCTGAAGTATATGAGCTTTTCGGACTAGTGCTCGAAGATGAAAACATTTTTTCTTGTCAACGGGACTATTTAGACGAGCGCAATAAAATACTGGATGCAATCTCAAAGCAAAACCTTTATGTATCAAAGGCGAGGAAGTACCTTTTGGATGATAAGATAGATTTTGATGATTTCAGCAAATTAAAGGAAGAGCAGGCCAAGGTATTAGACCAACTGAATCTTCAGTTGAATAGCATCAACCAAAAGTTGGCCAAGTGTAATCAAAGTAGTAATTGCTGGCCTGATACTCAATTAAGTGTTTTTCAATCTTACAAAGAACAAGACATAAGGGGGAAGCGCGATATCCTAAGCCTGTTCACTCCTACAGCTATAAACCCGGTTACAATAAGCATCGACTCATTAAACATCAATGAAATCATATCCCTGATTGTCGAGTATGACAAATAGGGTTTGATTTTCATCTTTTCCGACTCTATTTGCACAATCATTTTACCTTAAAAAAATAGGAGCATGAACCAGTTTCATCATAGAAGTCCGAAAGCTTTTTCAGGCAGAAAAGTTTCGTTGGATCAAGCTATAAGTGTATTAGCGCGAAACGGTATACGAATAAACAGGGAAAAGGCCGAGATAATATTGGATTTCCTTTACTTGATTGCGAGGACATATAGAAATCAAAATGGGCATTCTAACCACGCGAAGCTTAAACCTAAGGAGTGAATCGAACACCTTGCATAAGCCTTTTTCTTGCAAGCAAATTGGTCGCGCAAATTTCAGCCCCAGTTTCGAACACCATTTTTGCATCAAAAATAGGACAGTTAATGGTTGATAATCAATCAATTGTGGGTATAAAAAAAGGAAACGATCAAAATTGATCGTTTCCTTATGTACCGCGTACGGGAATCGAACCCGTGATTCATCCGTGAAAGGGATGCGTCTTAACCCCTTGACCAACGCGGCGTTTTATTTTTGGGATGACAAAAGTAATTAAAAGAAACCAATTACCAAATTTTTCAGAAAATTCCCTCTTTTTTTCCATAATTGCAGATGAAACGATGATACCCGCAGAATGCCGGACTGTTGCATCACAGCGTACGCTGCTGTCCCAATACCTGCACCTATAACCATAAAAAAATTACTATTATGCACAAATCCTTTTTAACCCTCCTGGCCATATGCGCCTTGCCTATTGTTAGCCATGCACAGAATGTTTTCCCTTCCACCGGCAATGTAGGCATTGGCACCTCCAGCCCGCAATATCCCTTACACATTTCAACTCCTAATACCGTCGGATTGGTGATCTGGAATACCGGTGCATTGAGCAGCAGCTCAGGCGCTTTTATACGAGCCTATAATATAGGCATTCCCGATGGCCCTAATATGAGGCTGGGTGGATTCCTCTTTGGCACAGCTGACGCAAATCCCATCGCAAGCAGAACAGGCGCACAAATAGAAGCTTATAGCGAAGCTGCGTGGGCTACCAATTCTCAGCCTACCTTCATGAGATTTCTTACAACCCCCACAGATGGCGCCTCGCCGCTGGAGCGTATGCGTATTACCTCCGAAGGACATATTATGCTGCAACGGGGTACTTTCTTCGGAATATCGCCTACTGACCGTTATACCTACGATGGCAAACCACAACCACACTATGGCTTGCAATGGGTGATGGATAGCTGGTCCGAACAAGGCCCTACGCTATGGGCATCCGCCTACGGCGGTATGAAGTTCATGACCCAGGGTGTTCCCAGGATCACCATTAACGGAGGAGGAGATGTGGGTATCGGAACCGATAATACCAAAGGTTATAAGTTCGCGGTTAACGGAGACGCCATTTTTACCAGGATTAAAGTAAAGAACAACGCCTCCTGGCCCGACTACGTATTCGAGGAAAGCTACCAGCTTCCTCCCCTGGCAGACATTGCAGCATACGTAAAAATATATAAACACCTGCCCGAAATACCTGCCGCTGCAGAAGTGGAAAAGGATGGATTGGATGTAGGAGAAATGAATAAGCAACTGCTGAAAAAAGTAGAAGAACTAACATTATATCTGATACAACAGCAACAGGAAAGCGAAAACACAATAAAACGGCTAAAAGCTTTGGAAGAGGATAATAAAAGGATGAGCGGGGAAATTGAGCAGCTGAAAGCCAAAGCAAGCGCCGCGTACCTGAAGTAGAAAATCCAATAACAGATGAATAGTAAGAAGTTCCACGGTCTCGTATTATGGGCGCTCTTATCGCTCCCATTGCATTTATTCGCACAACAAGCTTCCCGTACGGTATACGCCGTAAAAGGCATGGACACACTTTGGTTTGATCATTACCAGCCCCGTGCTACCTCCAACGGTATCTCGGTACTCTTCGTACACGGCGGGGGCTTTACGGGCGGCGATCCCGCAGGCCAGGCGCCTTTCGCCGAAGGCCTGTCAAAAATGGGCTATAACGTCTTCGTGATCAAATATCGCCTGTATCTTAAAGGCAAAAGCTTTGGCTGCGAAACGGCCCTGCAGGAAAAGATGAAAGCCATCCGCCTGGCAGTAGAAGACACCTGGGACGCCACTACTTACTTACGCCAACACGCCTCCGCTCTACAGGTAGATACTACAAAGCTCTTCCTGGCAGGTAGCAGTGCCGGCGCTGAAACCGTATTAAATCTTGTATTTAATCCTTTCGTAAAAGCAGCCGATACCACCTATAAAACTTTCCGCTACGCCGGTGTCATGTCATTCGCCGGCGCCGTGCTCGATATGAACCGCGTATATGCCAAACCGGCCCTGCCCTTACTGATGATGCACGGTACCAACGATCAGCTGGTGCCTTATGCCACCGCGGGGCACCACTATTGTGATGCTACAGCCCCGGGCTGGGTAATCATGTCCGGTTCTTATACCATCTTCACTGAAATGCAGAAAAAGAATCTGCCGGTAACATTATACACCTACGAAGGCAAAGGGCATGAAGTAAGCGGCTATATGGCCCGCAAGTTCAAAGAGATGGACGACTTCATGCAAAATGCCATCCAGGGTAAAGAGCAGGTACCGCTGCATATTATAGAAAAAGCAGAAAGCACTGCCGCTGTGCAGCAATATGATACTACCTATAGCACTACCTATTACCGACAGAAAGTATCCCAGTTCAGGCTCATCCCCGATACCGAAACAGGCGAGATCATTTTCCTGGGCGATAGCATTACCGATTTTGCAGAATGGGCGGATTTATTCAAGAACAATAAGATGAAGAACCGCGGTATCAGCGGCGACAGAACCCGCGGGATCCTGAACCGCCTGGATGAAGTGATCAACCGCAAACCAGCAAAGGTCTTTATCATGATCGGCATCAATGATATTGCAGCCAATATTCCGGATAGTGTGATCATCCAAAATTACACCACCATCATCCAAAGATTGCGTAGCGCCTTGCCCACAGCAGGCATCTATATACAAAGCATCCTGCCTACCAACGGCACATTTCCCGAATTTCCGCGCCACCAGCGCAAAGAAGGGCATATCGATGCGATCAATATTTACCTGCAGCAGCTGGCCCGTGAACAGCGCTGCACTTATGTTGATCTCTACCATGCCCTGCTCGACGCTGAGGGCCGCCTGAATAAACAATATACTAATGATGGATTGCACCTTACCGGTGACGGATACCTGGTGTGGAAAAAGCTGTTGCTGGATAAAAAATACCTGTAAAATGATGCCGGGTTTTTATTAATTTGTTTTATCGAGCACTCTTTAAAACCACTAACACGTTCATCATGAAAAAACAACTGTGCTTTTGCCTGTTCTTCCTCTCATTATCCTACCATTCACTAAATGCGCAGCAACATGCTCCGCAGGTGCTGCTCCGTCTGGATGATAACGGAATGAATCACGCTGTTACTACCGCCATCAAACAGGTAGCCGCAACAGGCATTCCTTTCTCCAGCTCAGTAATGTTTGCCTGTCCCTGGTACCAGGAAGCCGTAGACGTACTGAAGCAATACCCAAATGTATCCGTAGGTGTTCACCTCACCTTGAACAGCGAATGGAAATACTACCGCTGGGGCCCCGTATTGGGTAGAACCGCTGTACCCAGCCTGGTTGACAGCAATGGATATTTCCTGCCTTCCACCAAAGAATTCCTGGATAGCCACTACAAATTGGAAGATGTAAAGAAAGAGCTGGCCGCCCAGATAGAACGCGCTTTGCATTCCGGAGTGAAAATAGATTATGTGGATTATCACATGGGCACGGCCGTCTCTACTCCGGAACTGCGCGCCGTTATAGAAGAACTGGCAAAGCAATACCACCTGGGCATCTCAAGATATTTCGGAGAGAACTACCAAACCATGTTTGATGTGTCTTATGATGCAAAGAAGCAGGAATTCTTTAAACGCCTCGGCAGCCTCCAGCAGGATAAAGTGAACCTCATTGTGATGCACGTAGCAGAGGCTACGCCTGAAATGAACGCCCTGATAGATATGAATAACAAAGACCAGCATTCTGCCGCCAAACCGCTGGTAGCTATGCACCGTTCTGCGGAATTAAGCGTGCTGCTCTCTCCTGAGTTTAAACAGAAAGTGAAAAGTGGCGCGGTAAAACTGGTTACATATAAAGACCTCGTACAGCAATACGGCCTGGACGCCATGAAGGCGCCGGCCCAATAAATTATACAGACAGTCCCTTGCGTTGCTTATTGCTCTTCTATGATCTTCAGGCCCCAGGGCTCCAGCGCAAGGGAGCTGTTCTTGTTAACCGTCTCTCCATGCAGTAATTCTTTGCCGTTTGCAAACGGATATTTAACCGTGGTGGGCTGGGCAGGAAGTGTTTCATAGTCAGTTTCAATTAAGGTTTGTGCAGCTGATCGTCAGTGATTGATGAGAACGCGGAATCGGGTAAACAGCTACTAAAATAAAGTTTTTTTTCTGCCGCATAAGGGTATTTTCTCTCAGCAGTGTATATACAGTATATCCAATCATTACACCTATGCAATATGAAGAAGACCAGAAGCATTACCTGCTGGCTAAAATGCTGGCTTACCTGCTAATCCCCGTACTATGTTTCCTGTTGATACTGGCCGGGGGGCTCTTTGCTTATATCTGCTACCTTTAAAAAATACCCATGTACACCACTGCCGATTATATTTCCAGGGCGGCCCGATTCGTACGCAATCAGCTGCAGCCCTCCAATAAGGTATTGTCTACGCTGATGATCTATGCGACAGACCTCTGCCAGTCCCGCTGCAAACACTGCCTCATATGGGCAAAGCGCCCGGTTGCCTACCTTTCACTGGAGAAGATCGTTGAGATCATGCAAAGTGATTGTATCAGTAAAACAACCACCGTAGGTCTGGAAGGAGGAGAGTTCCTGCTGCATCCACAGGCCTTTGAGATATTGGACTGGTTCAGCAAACATCATCCGAATTTCGATCTGCTATCCAATTGCCTGGCGCCGGAGAAGGTGATCAAAGCGGTAAAGAAATACGGGCCTAAACGCCTGTTCATATCACTGGACGGCAATAAAGAAACATACAAATTCATGCGGGGTAAGGATGGATATGATAAAGTCCTGAACGTGATCGAAACACTGCATGAGGAAACTGACATCTCGGTCATGTTCACCCTCTCTCCCTATAATAGTTTTGACGACCTCCGTCATGTAATGGAGGTATGCGCCAATTACGGAACGGATCTCCGCATAGGTATCTACAATAATATATCCTACTTCGATACAGTAGATCCGCTTCAGTCCGCAACTCATATGGAGATCCCTGCCGATATCATACAAGGGCTGCAGGAGTTCGATGAGAACCTCGATTTTCTGCAGCTCTATAAGTACTGGCAGCGCAAGGAATTGAAAATGCCTTGCTACTCTATTTTCGATAGCCTGGTAGTATTGCCCAACGGCGATGTGCCCATCTGCCAGAACCTGGACCTGAAACTGGGAAATATATATACAAATTCCCTGGATCACATTTTTAACGATGCCGCCACCGTTGCATTACAACAACACTACTGTCAGAACTGCAATGGCTGCTGGATCAACTTTCATCGCAAGTATGATATCACCCTGCTGCGGCAGGCAGAGCGGATGCTGGGTAGCCATCTTACGGGTAAACTGCTGGGGGATTATCAATGGAATCAGCAGAAAGAAAGTTTCAGGACAGTAATGACAAAAGTATAAGCATGCTGGAACCAGTAATCGACAGATATAAACAATGGCGCAGAAAAAAGATGTTAAAGGGGCTATTCAGTAATAGTCCCTGTTTTGCTTTCCTGGGAGTAGGGCAGCACAGTATGGATAACCTGTACCCGGTGTTGTTAAATAGGGGAGTGCGCATCAGGTATCTCTACTCCCGGAAGCAGTCCGTTGCACAGCAGGCTGCCAATCTTTTTCCCGGCTGTGAAGGGATCACAGATACCAGTATCATCTGGAATGATCCGGAGGTGCAGGGCGTTTTCATCTGCATGAAGAACGCGCACCAGTTGCCCTTGGTAAAGGAAGCATTGCAGGCAGGTAAGTATGTCTTTGTGGAAAAGCCGGCTGTTACCTCGTACGCTGAATGGCAGGAGCTGGCCGCACATAATGGAGCCGACAGATGCATGATAGCTTTTAATAAACGTTTCAGCCCGCTGAACAAACACCTGGAAAAGCAGATAAACGCTGCCTACAGTTACCAGGGGCGTTATCTTACCGGCGCTTATCCGGAAGGTGATGCTTTGATGGAATTATTTTGTCATCCTGTAGATAATGTGCTGCAGCTGTTTGGACCGGTGCAACATTATCACCTGCTGCAGCACACCCGCGCAAAAGGTAATGTACATCTGCAATTACTGCTACAGCATGAGAAAGTGACCGGAACGTTGGAACTGTCTACCTGCTATTCCTGGGCTTTGTTTAGTGATACCCTGCATTGCCTTAGCGCCGCCAATAGTATCGAAATTACTTACCCCGGAGCCTTCCGAATAACACCTTTAGGCAGGCGTTTTGCAGGTATACCATCTGAAAAGATCTTCAATGCAGGCCTGCTGCAGGGCCTTAGCAACCAGTCTGCCACACCTCCGGTAGCAGCCAATAATCCTATAATGCAACATGGTTATTGGGATGAGATCAGTTACTTTGTAGATCAGGTAAAGCACGGAGGTTTACTTCAGCGCGCTGCCCCTGCTGTTTACGGTCACACTTTTTGGTTGCTGGATCAGCTGCGGCAGAAGAGCTTTCAAAAGCCTTCCCATTAATGTAATTATTCTGTCTTGTCCATCTTATCTGCAGCATCATAAACTCCTTACTTGTTTTGGGATCAGTAGCATATATTTCTAATATCTCTGTATTGTTGTCTACTATCGTGTAAACTTCTGTGAGCTTTTGCTCTTTGCCGGAGTTGTCAACTTTTCTAAAAGGAAATGTAATAGTTCTTTTGGCTTCATCCCATTGTCCTTGCATCGAAACCGGCTCTATTGCGGGGCCATCACCGATCATGGCTCTCGTGAACACTCCTTTTGCGCTGTCATAACCTGTAATGCGCAATCCCGTCCATGGAGCACCCATGCCGCCGGGTTTAATGTTTCCCTTTATCTCTGATATCTGGTAAAGACCGTCCGATGACATTTTATTGACTAAGCGGGCAACCCCGCTATTTACTCGCTGTCCATCCGAAGAAAACTGCATACTGCCTTCCCCTATCCATATGCCGTTTGAAAGGGCGAGCATCTGGTGAAATTTTCCCGGCAAAGGAAACTTTACCTGATCGGCAGCAAGGGTGTCTTGCTGATCCTGTGCGAGCAAACTCGTATGAATGACAACAGATAAAAGGACCATACTGATAAGTCTTCCCATTTTGATTGCATTTATAGGTTTACAAATGGTTGAAGCTTTAGATACTCAGGTGGTAGGCTTTCGAGATTAACTATGCTGTAGATTGCAGGCTAAAGGTAGGTTTTTTCCCATTGCAGTAACATTGGCCTTAAAGCCCCCTATTTTTGTCCCGAATACCCTCATATTATTTAATGTCCTCGCTTAGTTTTAATGTATAGACTTAAAAACAAAAACTGGTAAAATGAGAACTGTATCATTCGGTATGAACATTAGTATAGACGGCTACTGCGATCACACTAGTTTTAATCCGGATCCCAATGGAGAGCTGCTTGACTATTGGACAGGAATGATGGACGACGTTGACCTGCTCTTTTTCGGTCGTGTCATGTACCAGCTCATGTTTCCCTATTGGAGCGACGTCGCGAAAGATCAATCCGGCACCCCAGCTGAAAACAGATTTGCCCAAAGGTTTAGCGCGATCGATCGCGTTGTTGTTTCACGATCATTGGACAGCAACGGCGCAAATACGCGGATTATCCGTAGCAATCCTGCGGCAGCGCTCCTGGAACTGAAACAGCAACCTGGTAAGAAAATTTCAGTGGACAGTGTAAGCCTGCTTCCGGAGCTGATAGCTGCAGGCCTTATAGATGAATTTAATCTGGTGGTCCATCCGGTAATCGTGGGGAAAGGAAGGCCATTGCTGGCCGCGGGAAGCCTTCAGGAAAATCTCGATTTAAAACTGGTCAATACCATCCATTTCAAATCCGGTTGTGTGGCGCTTCATTATTTGAGATCATCACTGTAAGGGACTGGTTTACAACAAAAAAGGCCGCCTTTGGCGACCTTTCAGCTCATTTGTACAGATGGCGAGCGATTCTTTGAACACCTTTGGAAGATTTTGGATATAGTGGAAAAAATCAGAAATAATATAAACGCTTTAAACAATGTTGAACCGCAGCTCCTATCAAACCTGAAACCGATGTCCTTCTATCAGAGGGACACCGTGGAATCAGGGCGGCATAAAGCCTGATGAGGGTAAGACGTTTAAGCTAAAAGCTCCCTAAGACCGTAGGCTTCCATGGTCTTATTGAATTCGGTCTGCGTGCCTTCATTGATGGCACTGATGAACCGTCCGGTGGTCGGGTCGACCACTGTCCTTATCGGTCGTTCACCTTTCGGCATGCCGATCAGTTTAACCACGGCGTCGGCGACGTACTGCGGGTCCGGCTTATAAGTCTCAAAAAGCTGGCCGATAGCTGCGAAGATCTTTCCGGGATATTCATCAAGCGCTCTGTAACCTTCGGCGACAGCGGTGTCAGCACCTGTCTGCACTTTTGAACCCATTTCGGTGGGATAGCCGCCCGGTTCAAGAATGACCGCATCAACGCCTAATGGCCTGAGCTCATAATAGAGACCCTCGCTCAGGCCTTCCAGACCGAATTTCGAGGCGCAGTACATGGTGAAGAACGGGAAGCTGACCCGGCCAAAACCGCTGGTCACGTTGATGATCAGACCCTCTGACCGTTCACGCATTCCGGGCAGAGCGAGCTTCATCAGTCGCCATGGACCGATAACGTTAATGTCCAGCATACGCTGTAGATCGGCGGCTGTGGAGGTTTCACCCACGCCGAACATGCTTGCACCGGCATTGTTCACAAGAACATCGACCTTTCCTTCTATGGCGATAATGCTGTCGAAAGCTTTTTTGACACTCGTTTCATCGGTCACCTCCAGGTCCACGACGGTAACGTTCTCCACCCGGGACAAGGCCTGTGCCTTTGCCGCATTTTTGCCCGCTGTATCTCTCATGGTGGCATAGACCTTATGCCCCAGGGCTGCGACACTTTGAGCGGTCAGCCAACCGAACCCGCTGTTGGTCCCTGTAATCAGTACGACTTTTTTACTCATTTTTATTAAAGGTTAGATATTGACACAAATATTGGAATTCGGCGTCCAAAACTGTTTATCATATGGTAAAAAATAAGCTAACGCAGATTTTTTCTGATCCTGCTGAGCGATTGCTGGGTGACGCCGACATAGGAAGCAACGTAGGCCAGCGGTATGCGGTTGACCAGGGCGGGAAAGCTTTCTAAGAATGACAGATAACGCTCCGTAGCGTCGTTGGAGACCATCGGGCTGCGTCTCGATATCGATTCGTTCAAGCATTTTTTGACCATTTTGGTCTCTATGCTGCTCCAGGTTGCGATCGTCGCCAGCAGATAGTCCCAGTCCTCCTTCGTGAACACGAGCAGTTTGCAATCGGTGACGGTCTGTATGTATTCAGCGGAAATGATCTGCGCCTCGAACCTCGGAAAATCGGTAATGAACTGACCCTCGCCGACAAAATAGTGGGTGACCTCCAGACCTTTGTTATTGTAGTAGCAGAACCGCAGGACGCCTTCTAAAATGAAGCCGACTTGCTTCGGCACCTTACCGGCTTCGGAAAAGTAGGTCTCTTTGGGAAGTTCGAGCAGTTTGGCTTTGCTGATGACCATTTCCGCCTGCTGTTCGTTCAGGGTATCGAATTGCCGTAAATAATCAAGGAGTTCTTTCATCTATAAAGATCACAATAATTTCGTAGAAAGTATTTACCATATGGTAAAAAGTGACGGTCCTGTCAGCTCCCGGGCAGATTGACCGGGGTAGGGATCACCCCGTTGCCGCAAGCGGCCGTAAACAACTGATCATCGCAGGTCTCTGGACGGAGGTCTGCGTGGCGATGCCGGCGATCCAGGCGGCCGCCGAAGGCTATGATGTTTTCGTTGTTACCGACGCCTGCAGGGCTGTTTCAAAGGAAGCGCATGATATGGCGATACGCCGTATGGTGCAGCATGGCATCACGCCAATTAACTGGATGGCGGCCGCTTCAGAATGGCAGCGTGACTGGGCACGTACGGAGACCGCAGGACAACTGGCCAGTGTGCTGTTCGAGAATGGCGGTGCCAGCGGAGTGGCGTTAGCTTGGGAGCTGCAGTTACTGGCTACACCGGTACCGGCAGAGAAATAGTCGCCGTACAGCGGAATAACCAGGTTTGACCCTATCTGAGCTATATCTTCATTTAAAACTGCCCGGCAATTATTTCATAAGTCCTTTCATCCGGGTGATTTCTTGAAGTGGTTAAATGGACAGGAATTTTCTGATCGCCAATTTTGTGTCGGACGCGGCATCAACCGGAAGATGTGGAAAATTGAGCAGGAAGTGAAGGTCGTGCGACCAGAAATGTCATTGCCGATGAACTGCGGAACAACGTGGGTATCGTTTGGGCTTTTTGCTGTTGCTGGCCGCCGGCTTTCTTTAACGATGCAGGCAGCGGAATAACCGCAGCGATCACAGAACTGAACAAATAATCATTAACCATTTAATTATTCATACCATGAGCAGCATTACACCTATCCGCGATCCGAAGAACGATCATTTGATCACACCGGAAAATTCAGCATTGATCCTGATCGACTACCAGCCCCTTCAGGTCAATTCTGTAAGGTCAATGGACCATGAACAAATGGTCAAAAACATCGTCACCGTGACGAAACTTGCAAAAGGATTCAATCTGCCGATCATCCTGACCACGGTTAATGTGGAAAGCGGCATTAACAAACCGACGGTGAAGCACCTTAAGGAGATCTTACCTGACGTGCAGGAGATCGACCGCACGACGGTCAATTCCTGGGAGGACAAGGAATTTCAGGATGCCGTAAAATCCCTTGGCAAAAAGAAGCTCGTCATTTGCGCATTATGGACGGAGGTCTGCCTGTGCTTCCCGGCGCTGGATCTTCTTAAAGAAGGTTATGAGGTGTACACCATTGTCGATGCGGTCGGCGGTACGTCGACTATTGCGCACGAGGTTGCCCTGCGCCGGATGGAGAAGGCGGGCGTTCAATTATCTTCCGTGACCCAGTTTGGCTGTGAACTGCAAAGAGACTGGAACCGCCTGGAGACCAAGCAGGTGTTTTTCGATAGTTTAATGGAGAACGGCTCCTTTTTCGTGGAAACACTTCGCTGGTAGAACCTGCGACGAAAACCTTTCGACCAGGTCAGCGGACCTGGTCTGCTATTGACATGCACGTCTGATCAAACAACAAATGATATGAGGTCCTAAATGAAAATAATCAGTACCATCTCCGATAAACATCGTCTGCTGTCCTTACCTGATCCGCTTCACCCTTTGATCAGCGTCGTCCGGGTAGCGGATGTCCGTGCGGCGGACGATTCGGTCTGGGAACGTTTTTCCTTGAATTTTTACTGCATCGCTTTGAAAAGGAATGTTAAAAGTAAAATGCAGTATGGTCAGCAGCAATACGATCATGATAAAGGGATACTGACCTTCATTGCGCCCAAACAAATCCTTTCCCTGGAAGGTCCGCCGGTTTACGAGATGGGTGAAGATGCCGGTTACGCGCTATTTTTTCACCAGGATTTCCTGTATAGCTTCCCGTTGGCTTCCAAGATCAAAAACTACGGATTCTTCTCCTACGAAGCCAGTGAAGCGCTTCATCTTTCGGAAAAGGAAGAGAAGTACATCGCAGAGATCTTTTTAAAGATCGAAGAGGAGTACCAGCATCTGGATGAACACTCACAGGAGGTCATCATCGCACAAATAGAATTGCTGCTGAGTTACGGCAACCGGTTTTATGAGCGACAGTTCGTCACACGTAAAACGGTCAACCATGCCGTGATCATCAAATTGGACCAAATCATGAATAATTATTTCGACAAAAAACTCGCCTTAAAGTCCGGTATACCCACAGTCGAATATATAGCTGCCTGCCTTAATCTTTCGCCGCATTATTTCAGCGATCTGCTCCGGTCAATAACCGGTCAGGGCGCACAGTATCATATTCAGGAGAAGCTGATCGACAGAGCCAAAGAGTATCTGTCCGTCACGGATCTGACGGTCTCGGAGATCGCTTACCAGCTAGGGTTCAAACACCCACAGTCGCTCAATAAGTTATTCAGGAGGAAAACCAGCACATCACCACTGGAATTCCGAAGGAACTTAAATTTGACGCCGAATTTGTTTGTGCACTGGTAAACGTGAAGAGCCTTGATCAGTTATCCCGCGATGGCAGTGTTTCCCGAAAAAAAAAGCCAGTCAATTTCATTTTTTACCATATGGTAAGCAGATTGAAATAATAGTTTACAAGATTTGTAAGATCATTCCCGATTTCTGCACAATGGGCAAAATTTTGTAAGACTTAACATATTCAATCCGATCGCGATGTTCGAAAATATACTTCTTAATGTCAGTAGGTACATCACATTGACGGATGATGAAAGAGACACCTTCACCGGCTTACTAGAGCGAAAAATGGTTCCGCGCAAGACCGTCCTGTTGCGAGCCGGCGATATATGTCAATTCGAGGGTTACATCGTTAAAGGATGTGCAAGGATCTATCATATAGATATTAATGGCTGTGAGATCGTTCTCTCTTTTGCGGTCGAGGATTGGTGGATAAGTGACATCGCTTCGTTTCATGAGCAAAAGCCGTCAAAGTTTTTCATAGAAGCGCTTGAAAAGACAGAGCTCCTGATGCTTAGTGCCCGGAGCAAGCAAAGGCTGCTTAATGAGATACCGAAATTCGAGCATGTTTTCCGGATGCTTGTTCAGCGAAATCTATGTACGATCCAGAACAGGCTGGTAAGCACGATCGGTAAGTCAGCCATGGAACGATATGTGGAATTCGTTACCCTGCATCCGACCGTTCTGCCGCGAGTTCCGCAATATCACATTGCATCCTACATAGGTGTCTCGCCTGAGTTTATCAGTATCATCAGAAGGCGGCTGGCATCTAAAACAGATCCGGTCCCTTAAGCCGGATACTGTTGTATGATAGTCAAACCTGAATCAGACAAACTACATAAGATTATTGAAGTTCCTTAGCTATGAACGTTCTTCCCGGAGGAGAAATAGCCGAAGCCGCTATCATTGGAAACACAAAAGGCCTATCTTAATTTAGATGACACGCATTCAACTAACCTACTTGTCGGTCATACTATCGATAACATGTTTCGGGACCCGCGCGAGCGCGCAGGTCTTTGAAAAAACACCCGTGCTGCATAGCGACTCCGTTGTTTTTCCCATCATGCTTATAAACGGCTATCCGTTCATATCTGGAGCGGTAAACGGTGTAAGCGGCAAGTTTATGTTCGATACAGGCTACAGAACGTCCATATCGTTAAATGATAACCTTATCGATCTCCCCGACAAAAAAACGAAGAGCGCCGGCATCACAGGCAGCGGGCATAGCTTCAAGATCAATATAAACGACACCGTCAGGGAAGTCAGATTCACGAACGGTGTTATCTATCGAAATCTTGAGAACATCAGCAGCGGAAACTATGATTTCCTGCAGAATTATATCACGCCTGATTGCCTTGGCTACATAGGCCATGATTTCTTTACCGGCTATCTTTTTAAGCTGGACTATATCCACAGAAAGGTCACCTTCTATAAAAGCTCTGCTAAACGTAACCAACGCAAGGATTTCCTGAAGGGTGAGAAAGTATTGGCTGTTATCAATTTTGAGAACAGAAAGTTGCCAAATCACCCGATCGTCAGACTATCGATAGACGGGATCAGTGTTTTAGGCGCATTTGACACAGGCCAGAACGGCTTGTTGCAATTAGATGAACCATCCGGGAAGATATTGAAAGGCCGTGGTTCCGTTCGAATTTCCGGTACTGACAGCGGCGGCGATACAATATTGACCATAAGGAATCTGGTCATCGACGGAAAATATAAATTCACGTTAAAAGGTGTAGAACTCTCTTCTCTGAAAGGCACGCAGGTCATCAGAAGAGAGCTGGCGATAACCGAACCGAACCTGATGAATTTGGGGTATCGCTTCTTATCGCAATTTAAAACGCTATGGGATTACGCCAATTATAAGATTTACTTACTGGAATACTGATCGGTCGTTACTAAACAATCGGTAATGCGATGAATTTAATACTCAAAATTTCAGGTTTAATAATCATTACTGCCGGCATCGTATGCCGGGCTAATTTTTATTAAAGCAGGTAACAACAATCCCACCCGCAATACATCCCATGTTCGAAGCCAACGCACTGGCCATCAACGAAAAAGGGCTGCTCGTTTATGAGCAACCCTCTAAAATTTGAACGCCAGTCCCGTCATGTACCGCGTACGGGAATCGAACCCGTGATTCATCCGTGAAAGGGATGCGTCTTAACCCCTTGACCAACGCGGCATTTCCTTTCTTTGGG
>Ga0209758_1001342_pt1 | contig 29705 bp, 33 predicted proteins | sample AraplaMF_Col_mMF_FD_184258 | JGI IMG/M metagenome (GOLD analysis project Ga0209758, IMG submission 184258) | Arabidopsis root microbial communities from the University of North Carolina, USA - plate scrape MF_Col_mMF (SPAdes) (version 2) | ecosystem: Host-associated > Plants > Roots > Endosphere...
GTAATTTCGCCATATACCGGATAGTTCTGTTCCGTCATTCTTTTCTCCTGTTGGAAGGGAACGAAGGCCTTTAGCCTAAAGAATTCATGTGAAAATGCCGCGAAGCTCGCGAAGTGACCGGCTCTAATCACAAAATGGCGTCACAATAAAGAGCGATCCCCCTGCAAAGGTCAAATATCGGCACTGCAAAGCGCCCGCAATTTCCGCACGAGTTCGTCTCGTTGCAAAGTCAGGCCCTTGTAGGCGGCCTGATGTTCGTCGAGTGCTTCCAGTTGATCGGCGAAACGTGCGGCGATCTCAGCCGCGCGAGGATGGCGGGCGACGACGGCGATCGGATCGATATAGATGCGGATGGTGAAGAGGATATCGCCGGAGACGGCAAGCTTGTGCAGGGTCTGGCGTTCGACGCGGACGAAGCGCTCTTCGAGCGTGAAGGCTTCGGCGTAAGGCGGCCGGCGATGTTTCGAGACGGGGAGGAAGAGATCGGCCGTCGTGTTGATCGACCAGTTCAGCCGCTCGACTGGCTGGGCAACTTGCAGACTATCGAAGATGCGGGTGATGAGCGCAGCGTTGCGTGTGCCTTCGCCGAAACCGGGTACATCGGCATGGATCTCGTGCATGGGACGGCCGAACTTCTCGCGCAGCGACCACGAAGAGGGAAAGGCGACGTGGGCGGCAACGAGATGCCAGCCATTGGCCTTGCGGCGCATGAGGACGAGATCGTCCTGAACGAGCGAACCGGCCTTGAACAGAGGCGGCAGGGCCGAAATATCCTGACGGTGCATTGCCGGATGCCGCTCGGCAAGGTGCGCGAGGAGAAGATCCAGCGCCTCCTGCTGGGCCGTTTCGGTCCCTTCTTCAGCGATGAAGATGTCATCGAAGCGCTCGCTTGTCAGCCGCGCCTTTTCCGCGAGGTAGCGGTTGAGATCGTTGTCGGGTTCGATCCAGCTGACAGGGTCGAGCGGCATCAGGCCGATCGTGAAGGGTCGGGCCGAGCCGTCATAGGGCATATAAGTCGGAAGGTTCATCGCCGCTCCCTTTTTGAGACCGATAACCAGCCGGCGCGGTTTGCGGCTCAGCGTTTCAAAGCCTCCAGCCCTTCGGTCACCGTAGTCAGCGCGACTTCGGTGACGTCATATTCGGCGACGCCATGAATGATGAAGGGATCGGCCGCCACATAGGTTTCGATCAACGTGCGGTCGCCGACGGCGAGGATGACGCCGCCGGTGCGCGGCACCTTGCGGCCGGAGGCGAGGAACCAGCCCCTGGCATATCCCTCCTTCACCCACGCCATATGCGGCTCCATGTGTCTGTCGGCCTCTTCGTTCGGCTTCACATAGGTCAGGGAGAGGATAAACATGCTCAGTCCTTTTGCAGCGTGGCGCGGATCAGACCGCGCAGCGAATTTCCAACGTAAAGCGTATCGTTGTCGAGATCATCGAGCGTGATGCGACCAACGCGGGCCTTGCGCTGGCAGATGAGCTCGGTGCGCAGCACGCCGGCGAGCAGGCCGCAGGAGATCGGCGGTGTCTTGAGAATGCCGGAGCCGTCATCAAGGAAAATGGATGTGATGGTTCCCTCGCAGACTTCCTGCCGCTCATTGAGCAGGATGACTTCATCCGCCTGTTGCGGTGTGAACTCGGCGCGTGCTGCCTCGTAGATGCCACGGCGCGTGGTCTTGATGCGCAGCAGCCTGTCGGCGGAATCGAGACGGGTGTTCGAGATACGAAGGGTCCAGACGGCGTCGGGCGGAAGCGGGACGAAGGGTGCCGTGGTAATGTCGATATGGCCCTGATGGTCAAAAGTCAGCCTGACACGGCGCGGTTCGTGTTCCCCCTTCAGCGCTTCTTCCAACTTGGCAGCCGCATCCAGCGGCTCGGGAAAACCGATGCGGCGGGCGGAGCGGGAGAGGCGGGCGAGATGCAGGCGCAGGCGAATGAACCCTTCGTCCGGTTGCCAGCGCAGCGTTTCGATCAGCGAAAAATCCGTCATCGAACAATCCATTGGTCGCCGACGGCGAAGCGGGCCTTGAGCAGGCATTCCTCATATTCCGCCTCGGCGGTGGAATCGAAGACGATGCCACCGCCGACGTTGAAGACAGCCTTGCCGCCATCGAACAGCGTCATAGTGCGGATGCCGACGGAGAAGCGCATGGCGCCACCGGGCGAGATCATGCCGATCGCGCCGCAATAAGCATCACGCGGCGTGTCTTCGAGGTCGTGGAGGATTTCCATAGCGCGTATCTTCGGCGCGCCTGTGATCGAGCCGCAGGGGAAGAGCGCCGCGAATATGTCGCCGATGGAAAGATCGGGCAGGAGCTTCGCCTGCACGTGGCTCACCATCTGGTGGACTGTGGGATAGGTCTCAATGTCAAAGAGTTTGGGAACGTCGAGCGTGCCGACTTCGGTGATGCGTGAGATATCGTTGCGCAAGAGGTCGACGATCATGCGGTTTTCCGCTTGCGTCTTGATGTCGGCCTTCATGGCTTCGACGATTTCGGCATCTTCGGCAGGTGTCGCACCGCGCTTTGCCGTGCCCTTCATGGGATGCGTCTCGATCCAGCCATTCTCGTCGGTACGGAAAAACAGTTCCGGAGAGCGAGAAAGAATGATGGGGCCGCCGAGGTTGGCAAATGCACCGTATTTTACAGGCTGGCGGTCGATCAGCGACCAGAAGGCGGCGAGCGGATCGCCGCTCCAGCGGGCTTCGATCGGCATCGTCAGGTTGGCCTGATAGATATCGCCGAGGCACAGATGCCGATGCAGGCGTTCGAAACGCTCTTTATATATATGGAAATTCCAGCCCGCCTTCGGGGCAGTCAGGAACTCCTCGTTTTCAAGGCGTTGCCGCGGTTTTGCGAGAGGATGATCATCCGGCTGCGGCGCATCAAAGACGCCGAACAGCAACAGCGGCGTCTCCCGGTTTTCTTCGGTAAAGGGAGAGAGTTTTTCTTCAAAAAGATAGCCTGCCTCATAGGCGACGTAACCGGCAAGCCATTTGCCGGCCTTTCGCGCCTCTTCCATCCGCTTGAGCGCCGGCAGGAATTCTGAGTGCGTGCGGGCGATGATGATGTTTTCGGGGCCGGCGAAGAGCATGACTTCGCCGGTCGTATCGTCCCGGAACAAAATGAAGGGTTCGGACGCTGCCATTGCCTTTCCAGCAAAGGTGCGGGCTTCGGCAGCTTATGCCTTATCCAGCGCCTCGAGCTCCTCAATCAATCCTTCGATCATCGACAGGCCCTTGCTCCAGAAGGAGGGATCGGTCGCGTCGAGGTTGAAGGGCTTCAGCAGTTCGGAATGATGCTTGGTGCCGCCGGCTTTCAGCAGTTCGAAATACTTCTCCTGAAAGCCTGTCTCGGCCTTCTGGTAGACGGCGTAGAGCGAGTTTACCAGGCAGTCGCCGAAAGCATAGGCATAGACATAGAAGGGCGAATGGATGAAGTGGGGAATATAGGCCCAATAGGTCTCGTAGCCCTCGGAAATCTTGATGGCCGGTCCGAGGCTTTCCGACTGGACGGAGAGCCAGAGCTCGCCGATATCGTCTGATGTCAGTTCGCCGGCCTTGCGGGCGGTGTGGACCTTGCGCTCGAATTCGTAGAAGGCGATCTGGCGCACGACCGTGTTGATCATGTCCTCGACCTTCTGGGCCAGCATCGCCTTGCGTTCACGGTTGTCAGTCGTCCGGTCTAGTAGTGCGCGGAAGGTCAGCATCTCGCCGAAGACGGAAGCGGTTTCGGCAAGGGTCAGCGGCGTCTGGCACATGAGGGCGCCTTGCGCGCCGGCAAGGACCTGATGCACGCCGTGGCCAAGTTCATGGGCAAGCGTCATGACATCACGCGGCTTGCCCATATAGTTGACGAGCACATAGGGATGGGCGGACGGAACAGTTGGATGGGCGAAGGCGCCCGGCGCTTTGCCGGGGCGAACGGGCGCATCGATCCACTGTTCATCAAAGAAGCGCCTGGCGATATCAGCCATTTCCGGCGCGAAATTGCCGTAGGCGGAAAGCACGGTGTCCTTGGCTTCGGACCAGGAGATGAGGGCGTTCGAGGTTTCCGGAAGCGGCGCATTGCGATCCCAGAAATTCATCTGCTCCATGCCGAGCCACTTCGCCTTCATCTTGTAATAGCGATGCGAGAGGCGCGGATAGGCTTCCTTCACAGCCGCGACGAGGGCATCGACGACTTCGCGCTCGACGCGGTTTGCCAGATGGCGGCTATCGGCGATATCTTCGAAGCCGCGCCAGCGATCGGCGATTTCCTTGTCTTTGGCGAGCGTATTGGTGATGAGCGTGAAGGTGCGGATATTGGTCTTGAAAGTTTCGGCGAGCGCCATCGCTGCCTTGCGGCGGACGTCCGGATCCTTTTCCTGAAGCATGTTCAGCGCCACTTCGAGCGGCAGCTTTTCGCCGTCGATCTCGAAGCGCAGTTCCGCCATCGTTTCATCGAACAGGCGGTTGAAGGCGGCAGCACTCGTCATCGACTTTTCGAGGAAGAGCTGCTCCAGCTTGTCTTCGAGCTGATACGGCTTGTCCTTGCGCAGATCGACCAGCCAGGGGCGGTAATGGCCGGCAAGTGGATCGTTCGCCATGCAGGCATCGATAACAGCATCGTCGATGCGGTTCAGCTCCAGCGCGAAGAAAAGCAGGCGGCCGGAATATTCTGTCAGTTTGGCTTGAACATCGCCGTAGAGCTTGCCGTTTACCGGGTTGGAAGTATCAGAGAAATAGGTGAGGCCGGCGAAGGAGCCGAGGCGGCCCATGATGTCGTCGAGCGCCTCATATTCCTTCAGCGCCTGGCCGATGCCTTCCTCGCCCTTCTTTTTGGCCGCGTCGGCAAGCTTGCCCTTCCATTTGTCCTCGAAATCCGAAGCAGCCTTGCCGGCCTTTTCCATATCGGAGACGAAGGCGGTGGAGGTGGCCGAAGGGTAGAGATCCTGCAGCTTCCAGGTCGGAAGCTCGCCCAGAGCCGGGGCTGCCGCTGCGGCGGGAGCCGTTGCCGAAAGGTGAAGATCGGCGTGCGCAAGCGTGTGTCTCATGGGGCGGTTCCTCTTCCTCTTTTATAACAGGTTTGACTGTCTACAGCATCGGCCCGAAAATCGGAATCGATTTTCGGAAAGCCTGATGCACAGTTTCAAAAGACAGAGCGTCCTTTGCGCGTCCGAGTGGACGCGCGGCGCTCTGGGCGCCGAAAGGTCCAGCATCAAGGGTTTTCGGCGTGTGAAAGGGTCCGTAACGGCACGAAAACGGCCTGTCAGAACAGTTAAAATGCAATTGTTTCTCAAAACAGGATGTTCAAGCCTTTCTGTCAGAGTGCGCTCTATGGTTTCGCATGAAGTGAGGCGACAATGACCGGTTACAATGAGCTCAAAGGGGCAGGGCAGATCCTTGTGGTCGAGGACGATCCCGTGCAGCGCCGTCTGCTCAAGAACGCTATCGAGCGCAGCGGCCATGTGGTGCATCAGGCCGAAAACGGCCGCATCGGGCTGGAGATGGTGAAGCGCGATCCTGGGCTTTTCAATGTCATCGTGCTCGATCTGATGATGCCGGAAATGACCGGCCTCGAATTTCTCGAAGCGATGCATGATTTCGGCACGCCGATTCCGGTCATTGTCCAGACAGGACAGGGCGGCATCGAGACGGTCGTGCAGGCCATGCGCGCCGGCGCTTTCGATTTCGTCGTCAAACCGGTCTCTCCGGAACGGATCAACACGTCCATTTCCAATGCGATGAAGCTCGACCAGCGCGAGGTGAAGGCCCGTGCCGGCCGCCGATCGCGTGCGGGCTCGGTCGGCTTCGACGATATCGTTTCGGCAAGCCCGGCGATGATCCGCGTCATCGATCTGGCGCAGCGCGCCTCGCAGTCCAACATCCCGGTCGTGCTTGAAGGTGAATCGGGCGTCGGCAAGGAGCTGGTGGCGCGTGCGATCCAGTCGGCCGGTGACCGGGCCAACAAGCCTTTCGTGACGGTCAATTGCGGCGCCATTCCGCATAACCTCGTCGAAAGCATTCTCTTCGGCCATGAAAAGGGCGCCTTTACCGGTGCGACCGAAAAGCATATCGGCAAATTCATGGAAGCCGATGGCGGCACCATCTTCCTCGACGAGATCGGCGACCTGCCGCTCGAAGTGCAGGTGAAGCTGCTGCGGGCCGTCCAGCAGGGCGAGATCGAGACCGTCGGCGCGCGCACTGCGCACAAGGTCAATGTCCGGCTCATTTCGGCGACGAACAAGGATCTGATCGAAGAGGTCAAGAACGGCCGCTTCCGCGAGGACCTTTACTATCGCCTGAACGTCTTCCCGATCACCATTCCAGCACTGCGCAAACGCAAGGAAGATATTCCTCATCTGGTGCGCGTCTTTACCGACCGCTTCTCCAGCGAGCAGAAGAACGGCCGCCGCATGACGGCCAATGCCGGCGCGCTGGCGCTGCTGACCGCTTATGATTGGCCGGGTAACATCCGCCAGCTCGAAAACGCGATCTTCCGTGCCGTCGTGCTTGCCGAAGGTCCGGAACTGGCCGAATCGGACTTCCCGCAGATCGCCGCCCAGCTTCCGAATTACGAGGTCGTGGATCATCTGGCGCTCGTCGCCGATAATTCGCATCTCGATCCGGATGCCGAATTCCCCGAGGATTATCAGGCGGTATCCGTTGCCGAGACGATTCGCCGCGGTCCGGAGGCTCCCGACAACGCGATCCCGAGCGTCAATCAGTCCGGTGACGTCCGCCGTCTTGCCGATGTCGAGGAAGAACTGATTCGTTTCGCGTTAAAGTTTTATCGCGGGCAAATGAGTCAAGTGGCGCGAAAGCTAGGTATTGGGCGATCCACACTTTATCGGAAACTCAAGGATTATGGTATCGACCCCGATAATCCTCAGAAAGATGCGGCATAGAGGCGTTTTTGTTAAGAATAAGGCAACCATGTTTGGTTACCCGCCATAAACCACTTGTTAGCGGCTCGTTCACTCTATAAAGAAAAGGTTGATCATGTGTGGCATTTTTGCCATCGTGTGACCGCAATTGACAGCCATTTGAGACAGCATTGGACATTGACTGTCTGACGGGGATCGAGTTGCCGAATCTGAATGGGAATACCAAGCTTTCGCGCTTGAGTTGGCGCTTGTCGTGCGCCAAGATTGGCGGAAAGGCAATTAGGACGGCAGCGGCCGCCCTCATTGCACTCGCGGTTTCCTCACCGGTATTCGTAAGCACACCGTCTCAGGCTGCAGGCGACACCCGCAGTCTGAAGCTTTATTTCGTTCATACCGGCGAAAAGGCCGTCATCACCTACAAGCGAAACGGCAAGTTCGACCCCAAGGGTCTTGAGCAGCTCAATCGTTTCCTGCGCGACTGGCGCAAGAATCAGCCGACGAAGATGGATCCGCGCCTCTTCGACCTCATCTGGGAAGTCTACCGCCAGTCAGGCTCCAGGGATTACATCAACGTCGTCTGCGGTTTCCGCTCGCCTGCCACCAACGAGATGCTGCGCGGTCGTTCGCGCAATTCCGGTGTTGCGGAAAAAAGCCAGCACATGCTCGGCAAGGCGATGGATTTCTTCATTCCCGACGTGAAGCTCGCCACGCTGCGCGGTATCGGCATGAAGATGCAGGTCGGCGGCGTCGGCTTCTATCCGAAGTCCGGTTCGCCCTTCGTGCATATGGATGTCGGCGGCGTTCGCGCCTGGCCGCGCATGAGTCGTGACGAACTCGTCAGGCTCTTCCCTGATGGAAATACCATCCATATTCCCGCGGATGGCAAGCCGCTGCCGGGCTATCAGCAGGCGATGGCCGATTACAAGCGCCGCATGGCAAACGGCAGCCAGATCATGATGGCAAGCGCCGGCGCTTCCGTTTCCGATGACGAACCTCGCAAGCAGAAGACACTGTTTGCCTACCTCTTTGGTGGCGGCGCCGACGAGGAAGAGGATAATTCGGAGGATAGCACACCGGTGGCTGTCGCCAAGGCAACACCGCCGAAGGCTGAGGCTGTCCCAGCAGCTGATGAACCTCAGCCGCAGACCGAAGTCGCAAGCGTCAATGCACCGGTACCGCAGGTTCGCCCGGCCTTCAGCAACCAGCTTGCCGGCAACGAGGTTGCCAATGCCCTGGTGCCGCCGTCTGCGGGTAATGCCGCCCAGCAGGTCCTTGCCGCCATGCCGGCGGGCCAGGCGCAGGAGCCGGAGCATTTCGCAGATCTAAGTGGCTACAGCATTCCGGTTCCGTCGCTTCTCGGTCAGCGTCGTGCCCCGGGTGATGCCGAACTTGCCTCTGTCGATCCGAACCTGACATCGACGAGTGTTCCGACGCCAGCTGAACGTCCGGCTGTTGCCGAGAATCTGCTTGCTGCACAGAATGCCGATCCTGAAGCGGGCGAAGACGAGGCCGATCAGGATACGCTTTCGCCCGCCATGGCGGCGGCGCTCGCAAAGCAGCAGGATCAGAGCGGTAGTGCTGAGGTCGCTATGAACGCGTCTTCCGAGCCGCAGACCGTGGAACAGGCAATCAACGCTGCCGCCCCGAAGAACCCGCCGGCACTCGACAGACCGCCGCTGCAGCTTGCGGCACTTGCTCCGATGACGAAGTCCGCAAGCTTTGCTGCTCCTCCCACGGCGCCGAGGCCTGTTGCCGTCGAGAGCCCCGTCGCCCAGGGCCTTCCCACCAAGGGTGGTCGTCCGACGAAGCAGGAAGCGGTGGCCGCCGATGAAAGCCGCCAGACGGTGCGTACGGAGCCGAAGCTGACGCAGAAGATGATCTCGCAGTGGGCTCTCACCAACGCCCGCCTGGAAATGGCTTCCAAGAAGGTGCAGGCCCCGCGTTTCGTCAGTCAGACGCTGCGTGCCCAGCCGACCGCAGTCTACGCCGAAGGCTTCGTGAAGACCGCTTCGGTCGATCCCGCCCGCTTCAGCGGCACGGCCGTCAATTTCATGGAAGTGCGTAAGTTCAACACGCGCTGATCCGATTATATCCGAACAGGCAAAAGCCGCCGAACAATGTCCGGCGGCTTTTGCTTTTGTGGCTGCCGGCAAGGCGAAAATTGGCGCCGACATTTTGATGAGACCAAAAGAAAAGCCACCAAAGCGGTGGCTCTCTGGAAAAGCAGATGGCTGATACTCAGCCTTCCGGCGGGGATTCGATCATGCCGAGGGCGTGCAAGTAGGTGTCGAGGATCGCATCTTCTTCCATACGCTCCTGCTCGTCCTTCTTGCGGAGCGCAACGACCTTCTTGAGGATCTTGGTGTCGAAGCCCATGCCCTTGGCTTCGCCATAGACGTCCTTGATGTCGTCGGCGATTGTCTTCTTTTCTTCTTCCAGGCGTTCAATACGCTCGACAAAAGCGCGGAGCTGATCGCGGGCGACGCCATGTGCATCAGACATCGTGTTCTCCTGATTTCGGGATGTGCATTCGGTTGCCAGTGACTGCCGCGAAGTGCAGCCAGCGTCAAGGCGATTTGAGACCGCATGGCCTATTTATGGGGGTTGTTCACCTCAAAAGCTGCCTTTTGCACAGGCGATGCTTCCGTCTGATGAAGGTTCTTCCAGTCCTCGTAGGGCATCCCGTAGACGATCTCGCGCGATTCGTCCTTCGTGACGGCGATGCCTTCGGCTTCCGCAGCCTCGCGATACCAGTTGGACAGGCAGTTGCGGCAGAAGCCGGCAAGATTCATCAGATCGATGTTCTGCACGTCGGTTCGTTCGCGAAGATGCGTGATCAGCCGGCGGAAGGCGGCAGCTTCGAATTCCGTCTTCTGTTCCTTGCTGAGCGTGGTCATAGGCCAAGTCCTTTCACTCAATAGGGGCCGGTGCGTGAAGGGTGCACGCTGTATGCATGAAGGGCTGGATCGGCGTTCATGTCGGCAAAGACAGGGGCCAGACGCGTTGCCCATTCCTCGATGCCGGTGTCGTCGCCGATGAGGTCCTGGCGCACTTCCAGAAGCGCGTGCGGGATGCCCGTGGTCATGCAATGGCGGTACATGGTGTCACCCTTCAGCGCACCGTCATAGGGTTCGTTGTCACCGACGAGGAGATCGGGATCGGCACGCAGCTTTTCAAGCAATGGACCAACGGCGCGGTCGTCGCTATCCCAAAGCACTGCGGCATGCCAGGGGCGGGGAACGCCCTTCCAGGCGGGCGTGAAGGAGTGCAGGGAGAGCACCAGCGGCGCCTTGCCGGTCGCATTCGCCACCCTGTCGATCGTCTCCGACACGGCATTGTGATAGGGTCTGTGAAAGGCCTCGATCCGGTAATTCCACTCCTCCCGGGTGATTGGATGATTGCCGGGGATAATGGCGCCATCAGATATCTTCATGACCAGGGTTGGATCATCCTCACCTCTGTTAGGGTCGATCAGCAGGCGCGAAAAGCCGCCGAGCACACCCGGTACGCCCAGTTGCGCACAAAGCCGGCGGGTCAGGCCCTCGATGCCGATGTCGTAAGCAATATGCCTGATAAAGGCGCTTTCCGGCAGGCCGAGCCGGTCATATCGTTCGGGCAGGCGGTTCATGGCATGATCGCCGAGGATCACCATGCCTTTGTCATGTTGGCCGGGTAGGGTTTCGAAGGATTGGAAGTGGTCCATCAGGAAATTGCCGATTGTCATTTCGCGTCGTTGGCCAGTGATTGCATGCGCGTTCGGCCGGTTCAAGCGCGATGGGCAGGGCTAGCGCGACGAGATGCGCTCAGCAGACGGTTATGAAAGGAAATATAATCGATTAGCATCGCGTTGACTTTCGCTTGACGGCGGCGCAAGAAGACACGGACAACGAATAACCGTGGAGCTATTTGGGAGCCGTGTTGATCCAAGCCGCGCCAAGTTTCCTCACGCGGTCCGGGCCGCTGGTCCGTCTCGCATTGTTCGCTCTTGCAGCCGTTTCGCCGTTCTTCATCGCCGATGCCGCGCGCGCGGATTTCCGTGTATGCAATGGTACGCAAAACCTGGTTGGCGTTGCGATCGGATATCGCGCGAAGGAGGGCTGGGTCACGGAGGGCTGGTGGCAGGTGCCGGCAACGACCTGCGCCACGCTGATCGAGGGAGAATTACAGTCGCGTTATTATTACCTCTACGCAGAAGACGCCGCCCGGGGAGGCCGATGGACGGGTGATGTGCAGATGTGCGTGGCGGAAAATGAATTCAAGATCGCGGGCGTGCAGGACTGCTATGCCCGGGGTTATCAAAAGATGGGCTTCAAGGAATATGATACGGGCCGCCAGGGTAGCTGGATGGTTCAACTCTCCGACACCCCAGGGACGCAAGAAAGCCAGAATTGATGAAGCGTAACCGCAAAGTTAAAATCCTCGCCACCCTCGGCCCGGCCTCCTCCGAGGAATCGATGATCGAGAAGCTGCACCAGGCAGGTGCGGATATTTTCCGCATCAACATGAGCCATGCGAGCCATGATGTGATGCGTATGCTCGTGCAGCGCATTCGTGCCGTCGAAGCCCGGTCTGGCCGGCCGATCGGCATTCTGGCGGACCTTCAGGGTCCGAAGCTGCGCGTCGGCAAATTCGCCAATGTGAAGGTGGAGCTGAAGCCCGGCCAGACCTTCACGCTCGACAGCAACGATACCCCCGGCGACAATACGCGCGTTTTCCTGCCGCATCCTGAAATTCTCGAAGCCGTTCAGCCGGGTCACCGCCTGCTGATCGATGACGGCAAACTGGCGCTGCGCGCTGAAAAGTGCGATGGCAAGAGCATTGTCACGACCGTTATCGCCGGCACCAGCATTTCCGACCGCAAAGGTGTCAGCCTGCCCGACACGCTGCTCGGCGTCGGTGCGCTGACCGATAAGGATCGTGCCGACCTCGACGCGGTTCTTGCGACCGACGACGTCGACTGGGTGGCGCTCTCCTTCGTTCAGCGCCCCGATGACCTCGCCGAAGTGCGCAAGATCGCCCGCGGCCGCGTCGGCATTATGTCGAAGATCGAGAAGCCGCAGGCTCTGGAACGCATCGAAGAAATCATCGAGCTTTCCGACGCGCTGATGGTCGCCCGCGGCGATCTCGGTGTCGAAATGCCGCTCGAAGCTGTTCCTGGCATTCAGAAGCAGCTCATCCGCTCCTGCCGCCGTTCGGGCAAGCCTGTCATCGTCGCCACGCAGATGCTGGAATCGATGATCTCTTCGCCGGTTCCGACCCGCGCCGAAGTGTCTGACGTTTCCATCGCCGTCTTCGAAGGCGCGGATGCGATCATGCTGTCGGCTGAATCCGCATCCGGCGCTTATCCGGTCGAAGCCGTCTCGATGATGGCCTCGATTGCGAGCACGGTGGAGAAGGATCCGCACTATCCCGGCATCATCTACGCGCAGCGCGCCCAGCCGGAAGCAACCGGCGCGGATGCTATCTCGCTTGCCGCCCGCCAGATCGCCGAGACGCTGAAGCTGTCAGCTATCGTCTGTTACACTTCTTCCGGCACGACCGGTCTGCGCGCTTCGCGCGAGCGTCCTCAGGTGCCGATCATCGCTCTGTCGCCGATTATCAAGACGGCACGCCGCTTGTCCGTCGTCTGGGGCATGCATTGCGTCGTCACGCATGACGCGACCGACCTCGACGATATGGTCAACCGCGCCTGCCGCATCGTTGCTGCGGAAGGCTTCGGCAAGCCGGGCGATCGCATCATCATCTCCGCCGGCGTGCCGCTCGGTACGCCGGGGGCGACCAATATGTTGCGCATCGCCTATATCGGCTCCGACGGCCAGAGCGGCATCTGATCGCTTTCAGGCCTGAAAATACAAAGCGCTCCTCGAAAGAGGGGCGCTTTTTCTTTTCGATTTTGCTCTTGATGTTCTTAGCCGCGGGAGAGGTGACCGACGCGATAAATCTGCTTGCCGTCCGAGGCAGGCGGGGCTTCCGCGTAAAGGCCAAAACGCACCATCGTCCAGTCATGCGGATCGAAGGCGGCTATGCGGGCGAGTACATATTTGCCGCCGGTTTCCTGTTTTGCCAGATCCACCTCCTGCTGCCGCAGGTCGGGTAGAGAGGCACGCGGTTCGACAGGGAGATCTTGACTGTCGGCGAAGCGGGCATTGGCAAGGTCCGGTAAGACATGCGCATGCCAGACGATCCAGTGGCGAATGCTCGGGCGGCCGAAGGCGTCTGTCAGCGCGGCAAAGCCCGGACCGCAAATGAAATTGCTGGCGCCTTCCGGCTGATCCCAGAGATAGAAGGGCGCATAGAGATTTTCCCGGCTGCCGAATTTGCCCCGGCGAGCGCTCAGAAAGGCCTTGAAACCGAGATGCGGGAAGCCGTTCATTGCCGGCCCCTTGTCGCGGATGCGGCGATCGATGATCTCCATGTCGTAATCTGCAGGCAAGGTGAAGGAATATTGCATGGCTATCATGGCTGTGTCTCCTCAGACCCCGTGCCAGTGAAGTTCGTCCGGGGCGAACCATATTGCATCACCGGTTCTGACTTCCTCGACTGGTTCACCCTCCCGGTGCACGAGACCGACGCCGGAGAGGACATAAAGAAACTGGCCGCGCGGATGCGTATGCCAGTGGGTGACGGTGCCAGGATCCAGGGTTGCGCGCATGGCGGTGGTTTCGCCATCGATCTGACTGTCGAGCAGCATTTCGACCCAGAAGGGCGCATTCGAAATACCTTCCGGAGCGCGGGTGGCATTGCCGGGGCGGCGGATGGTCATGGTCTTCGGGTTGGCCTCGCTCATGATGGAGCTCCCATGGCGTGGGCTTCCCAGCCGGGCTCCGCCATCTGCGCCAGACCGTCGCCGAAGGACCATTCGTCCGGTTCGCTGGTCGAGATGACGATCATCACATCTTCCGGGCGCAGGCCGGGCGATTGCTGCAGCAGTTCGACGGCTCGGCGGAAGAAGGCCTTGCGCATTTTGGTCGTGCGCGGCTTGCCAGCCGTGATCGCGATCAGCACGAAATCATCCGAGCGCGGGCCGGCGAGGTAATTGCGGTCGAAGATCAATTCGCCTGGCTCGTGCTGGTGGATGATCTGGAAGCGGTCGGCAGGTGGCACGTTGAAGGTCTCCACCATGGCCTTGTGGACGTTGTCCGAAAGGGCGCGCAGATAGTCCGGCGACTTGCCCTTCAGAAGGGAGATGCGAGCAAACGGCATTGGATGCCTCCTTGTTGTGTGTCTTGACAGGAGAAGCATGCCACGCCACGATAATACAGAAAATCAGAATTTTATGGACTTATAGTCCTTTAAAATGGGATTGTTGGATGAGGCGGGTTACGTTCGATCTGGATGTGCTGAGAACCTTTGCGACCGGCATCGATCTCGGCAATTTCGCCAAGGCGGCGGATCGCCTGGGACGGTCGACATCCGCCGTCAGTGCACAGCTCAAAAGGCTGGAAGAGCAGGCCGGCACGCCGATCTTCCGCAAATCGGGACGTGGTCTGGCGCTGACGGAAGCCGGTGAGACAATGCTTGCCTATGCCCGGCGGTTGCTCGATCTGAATGACGAAGCGGTCGCGGCGGTGCAGAGCGTCGAGCTGGAGGGTTGGGTGCGGCTCGGTCTGCAGGAGGATTTCGGCGAGAACCTGCTGCCCGAGGTGCTCGGGCGTTTTGCGCGGGCGCATCCGAAGGTGCGTATCGAGGCGCGGGTGGTGCGCAATGCCGAGCTTCTGGAACGCGTGACGACGGGCAAGCTCGATCTGGCGCTCGCCTGGAGCGTCGGCACTCTGACCGCGCATTGCGAGCATATCGCCGATGTGCCGATGCGATGGATCGGTCCGGCGAGCGGGATGCTGGCATGGGCGGCGGCAAGTGGCGAGCCAATGCCGCTCGCTTCGCTCGAGGCTCCCTGCCTGCTCAGGAATGCCGCGACGAAGGTGCTGGACGAGGCCGGCATTTCCTGGCGGTTGTCCTTCGTCAGTCCAAGCCTCGGCGGCCTTTGGGCGGCAACCGCTGCAGGATTGGGTATTACGGTGCGCACGCCTATCGGGCTGCCTGCCAAGGTGCGGATGCTGGCGCCAGGGGAAGCCGGCCTGCCGGAACTGCCTGACCTGGGGCTGGTCTTGCATAGAGCGGAAGCGGAGCCGGATGCTGCAACGAGCCGGCTGGAGGAACTGGTGCTGCAGTCAGTGCATGAGGCGGTGCGAGATGTTTCCATTCCATCCGATCAGGAGAAGGCGCTGCGAAGGTTCGGGTGAGGTGTTGACCCTCCTGGCGGAAACCAATAGCTTCTCCCTACTATGAAAATGATCGCTCTCAACATCGCCACGGTCTTCTTCTTGAGCCTCTAGGGTGCTTGCCCTTGGGCAAAGGAAGATGCGGCCGCTTGACCAGCCTGTCGGCTGGCGTGTTGCCGTGGACTTGTAACCACCCTGCATCCGGCCGATGGACAATGCCGGCAGGGTCTGGCGATAGAGAGATATTTCATGACATCTGTTGGTTACCCGCCGGCGCTTAGCGCCGCGCAGATTGAGCAGTTCATCGAAGACGGCTTTGTGCGGATCGATGAAGCTTTCCCTCGTGACGTCGCCGAGGAAGCCCGCGCCATCATGTGGCGGGATATTCCGTTCGATCCCGATGATCCGAGAACCTGGGTACTGCCGGTCGTCCGGCTGGCCGGTTATGGCGGCGGGCCGTTCGAGATGGCGGTCAATATGCCCGTGCTGCATTCGGCTTTCGATCAGCTTGTCGGCAAGAAACGCTGGGAGCCGCACAGCGGTCTCGGCAGCTTCCCGGTCCGTTTTCCGCATCCAGATGATCCCGGCGATGCCGGCTGGCATGTGGATCTGAGCTTTCCGGGAGACGACGGCGATCCGAATGAACAGCGGAATTTTTCCGCCTGGCGGGTGAACATCACCTCGCGCGGGCGGGCGCTCCTGATGCTCTTCCTGTTCTCCGATGTCGGCGAGAATGATGCGCCGACGCGTATCCGGGTTGGGTCGCACAAGGATATCGCGAAGCTGCTGGAGCCGGCTGGCGAGGCCGGCATGGCGCATCTGCGGCTGGAACATGTCAGTGAGGACAGGCCGCTTGCGCTGGCAACGGGGCAGGCGGGCACGGTCTATCTGTGCCATCCGTTCCTCATCCATGCGGCGCAGATGCATCGCGGCAAGGAACCGCGCTTCATGGCGCAGCCGGGCCTTGCGCCTTCCGAGCCGCTAAAGCTTGTGCGTGAGGATGGTGCCTATTCGCCTGTCGAAATCGCCATCCGCAGGGCGCTTCAGCAAGGTTGAGGGGTATCGCAAAACCGCTGCACAGTTTTGCGCGGGATCATAGATGTGGAGGAGGTTGCTTCGTATCGGAACCTCCTCCACTTCGGGGAACCTCCTCCACAAGATGCCCATGTTCGCGAAAAGGGCGCTATTTTTGCGTCCGAACGGACGCTCGGTGCTCTCGGTGGAGGAGGTTCATCTCAAGTGGAGGGGGTTTGGAGGAGGTTACCTCCGCCCGTTCAAGTCATTGATAGATATAGATTTAAATCGAGTGGAGGAGGTGGAGGAGGTTATTTGGTCAAACATGCCGGAAGTCACTTATGCCGGCACTTATAGAGGAGGCATCGCAACGCTTACGGCTACTCTTGGAAATACGCTTTCTACCTCCGCCACCCCCGCCGCAGCCGGAGAGGATGCATCCAATTTTGCCGGTTACATCACGCCTGCAGTTCCTGCTGTGCCGCCCGGCGGATCGCCTGTGGCGGTTGGCCGAAGGCGCGCAGGAAGGCGCGGCGCATGCGCTCGCGATCGGCAAAGCCGGTCTCGCGGGCGACGACCTCGATTGGATGGCGGCCCTGCTCCATCATCAGGCGGGCCGCCTCCAGCCGCAGGTTCTCGACCGCTTTAGCGGGGGACTGACCTGTTTCGGTGCGGAAGGCACGACTGAACTGGCGGGGGCTCAGATGTGCAGCCTCGGCCAGTTCCTCGACCGAGAGGGTGGATTTCAGATTGCTGCGGGCATGCGCAAGCGCCTTCTGGATGCGGTCGGATTTCGGCTCCAGTTCCAGAAGGGCGGAAAACTGCGACTGGCCGCCGGCGCGACGATGATAGACGACCAGCTTGCGGGCAACAGCGCGGGCGATCTCCAGGCCATGATCTTTCTCGACCATGGCCAGAGCCAGATCGACACCCGCCGTCATACCTGCCGAGGTCCAGACGGAACCGTCGATGATGTAGATGCGGTCCTCTTCCATCCTGATTTCAGGGTAACGGCTCTGCAGTTCGCGGGCGAGATACCAGTGGGTCGTGGCGCGGCGGCCATCAAGAACGCCGGCATCGGCAAGCAGGAAGGCGCCGGTACAGATCGAGGCGAGGCGGCGGGCAGCGGGGAGGGCGGCGCGAATGAAATCCATCTCGGCTTCGCTGGGCAGCTTAATGTCAGGCGCGCCGGCGACGATCAGCGTGTCGAAACCGGGATCGCCGAAGGCTTCGGTTTCGACGATCATGCCCAGCGAGTTGGCGATGGGACCGCCGGTCTCAGAGAGATAATGGATGTCGTAGACTTTCTCGCCGATCTCGAGATTGGCGAATTCGAAGGCCGAGACGGCGGCGAGGCTCATGATTTGGAAACCGGGAAAAAGCAGGAAGCCGATTTGCTGCATGGTCATCATGTCCTGAAAAGTGGATGTCTTAAAAGGTGGTATATATGACATTTGGGACATCGGCAATCGGGCGTAAAACTCTCCTCAAGCGCAAGGCAATCGGGCTGGCGCACCAAACGGAGAAACGATCATGGCACAAGAACATAAGGGTACGGCGCTGGTCACAGGCGCCTCTTCGGGCATCGGCGCGATCTATGCACACCGGCTGGCGAGGCAGGGGTACAACCTCATCCTCGTCGCCCGCAACGGCGAGCGGCTGAAGGCGCTGGCAAGCCGGCTGAGCGATGAAACCGGCAGTACGGTCGAGACGCTTTCCGCTGATCTTGGCAAGAAGGATGATCTTGCCAAGGTCGAGAAGGTGCTGAAGGAAGACCAGAGCATCACGATGCTGGTCAACAATGCCGGCTTCGGCGGAACCGCGCCGCTGCTCGCCTCTGACGTCGACAAGATGCAGGAGATGGTCGATATCAACGTGACGGCAGTGATGCGGCTGACCTATGCCGCCGTGCCCGGTTTGGTTGCACGCGGTGGCGGCACCATCGTCAATATCGCCTCGATCGTGGCGATTGCGCCTGAGATCCTGAACGGCGTCTATGGCGGTACGAAAGCCTTTGTGCTCGCCTTCAGCCAGTCGCTGAAGCATGAGCTTGCCGACAAGAATATCCGCGTCCAGGTCGTGTTGCCAGGCGCCACCGCCACAGAGTTCTGGGGCATTGCCGGCACGCCCGTCGAGCATCTGCCGGGCGAGATCGTCATGTCAGCTGAAAACATGGTCGACGCGTCACTGGCAGGTCTTGCCGAGGGTGAATTTGCGACGATCCCGGCGCTCGAAGATGCCGGCCTGCTCGCCGCTTATGAACAGGCGCGCCAGGCGCTGATGCCGAACCTGTCTCGCGCGGCGCCGGCTCCGCGCTACAAGGTCGCATAACGGCGATCGACAGAGAACGGTATCGTCCGCGGCAGGTCGCTGCGGACGATGTTTTCTATTGAGGGAGGTTCGTACTGAAGGCCGCTGCCACCATCTCCGCAAGGCGATCATGGATAGCCGTCCGGCTTGTTTCCTTGGGATCGTCGCAGAGAGGCTCTTCACCTTCCCTGCGAAGGATGGCGGCGCCTGACGGTTTGCATTCACTGAAGGCGCTGTATTGCGAAGCGTCCGTCAGGAGATCGTAACGTGCGTTCGGTATTGCGTCCTTCAGGCCTGACGCGCGCAGCCCCGGCCAGATGGTTTCCGGGGCGCCGAGATTGATCAGCCGGACGGGGATCGATATGCGCGTGAGGCTTTCAGGCGCGAAGCTGGCGCCGAATTCAGGATCGATGACGACGGCCGCCTTCACCCGCGGATCGAGATGGGAGCGGGTGAGCTTCTGCCTGTCGATGGAATGGAGATCGATACCAGCGCCGGCGAACTCGGCGCAGTCGACGCCTGTGCCGTCGGGATCGCAGGAGCGCGCGAAGCTCTCCGGATCGAGGTGGCCGCCTGCAAGCGAAAGTGCGGATGTCCCGCCGACAAGGAAGCCCAGCACGCCAATACGGTTGCGGTCTATCTTTGCAGGCAGCGTGCCGCCCTTCTCGATTGCGGTCAGGGCCGCGGAGAGATCAGCGGGCCGCAGCCATATCTCGTGGAGGCTCTCTTCGCTCGTCATCGTCTGCGGATCCGGCTGGCGCATCATTGCCACAACGAAGCCCTTCGAGGCGAGGCGCGATGCCATCCAGGCGCCAATGAACGGCCCGGATTTCAGACCGCCATGGGAAAGCAGGATCAAGGGATGGCTGCCGGCAGCGGCAGCTGCGCCCTGTTGCGCGGCCTCGCCTTTGAAAAGCGGACTGTCGCCGACCAGGACGGGCGTTCCGCCCGCCGTCGCCGGATACCAGAGCGTGATGTTCATGACGCCGCCGCGTTCCGGCACAGGAACCGAGAAAAAGGACAGACCGACAGTGTCGGCCGTATGTACCGGAGTGTTGGCGGCAACAAGGCAGGCCGACAGCAGCAGGATGAGAAGATGTATCATGAAAACCTCGGAACGAAGACCACCACATGGCGGCGAGACGAGGTTTTCCCTGTTTCCCAGGTGAGCGAGACCCCGATCATGATCGAGGTCGTTGCCGATCGCGATCAGGGTCTTCGTCGTTAAGTTGCCAGCTTTTAGCCGAAGCGCTCCAGCGCTGTGGTAAACACGTCGGCGTCGATGTTGCCGCCTGAGGTGACAACGATAGCCGTGTCGCTATCCAGCTGGTCGCCATGGAAGAGTGCGGCGGCAAGGGCAACGGCCCCGCCAGGCTCGACGACAATTTTGAGGCGGGTGAAGGCAAGTGCGACAGCGCGCAGCGCTTCATCGTCGGTGACGACAACGCCCTGTCCGGCCAGGCGTTTCAGGATCGGGAAAGTGATGTTGCCCGGTTGCGGCGTGACGATCGCATCGCAGATCGAACCCGTGAGCGAAGCATTGCGCTCAATCTTGCCCGAGGCAAGCGAGCGCGTCGTGTCGTCGAAGTTTTCCGGCTCGCAGGGACGGACGCGAAAACCCGGCGCGCTTGCTTCCAGTGCCAGGGCGATGCCCGAACTCAGGCCGCCGCCGCCGCAGGGAACGAGGACTTCGGCATTCCTGACGCCTTCCTCCTCTGCCTGTTCGGCGATCTCCAGCCCGGTGGTGCCCTGGCCGGCAATGACCAGCGGCTCATCGAAGGGCTTGATGAGCGTCAACCCGCGTTCGGCCGAAAGCTTCGCGCCGATTTCGTCGCGGTCTTCATTGGCGCGGTCGTAGAGCACGACTTCGGCGCCGAAGGCCCGGGTATTGGCGATCTTCAGCTTCGGAGCGTCGCTCGGCATGATGATGACGGAGGGGATGCCGTGCATGCGCGCGGCAAGGGCGACACCTTGTGCATGGTTGCCGGAGGAGAAGGCGATGACGCCTTTCTTGCGCAGTTCCGGATCGATGCCCGAGACGGCAGACCAGCCGCCGCGGAACTTGAAGGAGCCGGAATGCTGCAGGCATTCGGCCTTCACGAGCAGCCGCCGGCCGGCGATTTCATCGAGAAAGGGAGAGGAGAGAAGCGGCGTGCGCCGCGCGTGACCGCGCAGGCGAGCCCGGGCGGCAACGATCATTTCAATGGAAGCCATGGGAATCTCTTTTTGCTTAATGCCGCTCATGCATAGAGCGCGCATCTTTGCTTGTGAACGGCGACTTTGTCACGGTGACATGAATATGACATTGGACGCCGCGCCACCCGATTCCCGCGGGATGCGCCGTTTTCTGAATTGTGTCGGGCTTTCGCCATTCATCCGTGCAAATTCACGGTTGAAGTTGGACTTGCTGATGAAGCCGGAGTCGAACATCACCTGCGTTATCGAGTGATCGGTGCCGACCAGTTGTTCACAAGCGGAGCGGATGCGGAGGTCGTTCACATATTGCGAGACGCTCATGCCGTGGATGCGGTTGACGGCCGTGGAGACGCGTCGGGCGGGCAGGTTCATCCTGCGGGCAATGCGGCTGAGATTGAGTTCGGGATCGCGGTAGAGTTGACGAGCGCGCATCAGCGCATCGAGGGCTGCGGCGACCGCTCCGTCTTCCTCCGTTGCCGGCGGTGGTGGGGGCGGTTCCGCGGATGTCGCTTCGACTGTGCTGCCGCTGCTCGCCACCGAGGCGGCGGTGCCGAGAATCAGTAGCGCGATGACATTCCCGAGTGCGACGATGGCGCCTGCATGGATGCCACCGGTCTTGGTGAAATCGAAGCTGATAATGACGTCGGTGACAGCAGAAGCGATGAGGGCGAAGCCGGTGATCTGCAGCGAACGATAGGAAAGCACTGCACCGTCAAGGCGGGAGGCGACGAGCGCATCCGGGCCATGCCGGGCAAGCCAGAGCAGTGCTGCACCGTAGCCGAGGAAGATCAGGATAATGGCGAGGCTGATCGGCTTAGGATAAAGGGCGATGAGAACCACGATTGCGGCTGTCGGCAGAAGGTGCGGCCAGAAACGGGAGAGGGTGGGCTGCTCTTCCATGGCCAGCCCCTTGAAGCAGACCCAGGCGAGAGCCGCGATCGTTGTCGCGATCAACGACTGAAGAGGCATGATCTCGATGATGTCATAGCCCCAGCGGATGCCGATCACCACGGATTGGAGGACGTAGAACCCGATCAGCAGCAGGAAAGGTCGCTTTTCGGCGAGCGATCCATCTCCCTGCCGCAGCATGCGGATGAGCAGGATGGCAAGCAGCAGAGCCACGACGAAGGGCAGGGGAACAAAGATCATCGGTGATATCCGAACAGCAACAATGATCTCAGAATGAACCCGATTGCGTTTGCGGTCGACCCGGATCGTGATCGAGGTCTCGAAATGGGCCTGAAAATCCATCTTGACGATGTCCTCGATAGGAGGTCGCAATCATGAACGGATTTCCGATGGCCATTCTTCTCGTCATGCCGGTGCTTCTGGCAGCCTCCGTTTCCGCATTGCCGGATAAGGTATCGACCACTGCAATTCCCGACCTTTCCGGCGTACGGGCCGTCGCCATCAGCGGCGATGCTAGCTCGATCAACATCACCACGCGAAGCGACCAGCCTTATGGGGCATCCCTCAGCGGGCGACGCAAGGGCTGGTTCTCGTCCTGGTATTCGAGCTGGTACTTCGCCGATTGCCGTGACGACAGCAATATGCGCGTGGAAGGCACGGTCCTGCATATCGATATCGCCGCATCGTCCTGGCTGGACCCGTCCGACTGCGTGATCGAGGTCAATGCCAATGTGCCCGCCGGTGCGGCCCTCAGGATCGATCAGAGCGCCTTCACGGCAAGGCTCAATGGCCGTTTCTCCGATCTCGCCATTGCCGGAAAAGCGGCTGACGTGACCTTTGACGGCCATGCCGGCGGCATCGATATCCGCGCCGATGCCGTGCGGGCTTCCCTCGATTTCGACAGGGTCGAAGCGGACGAAAGAGTATCGATCCGTGCTCGCGCACTCGATGCTTATCTCGGGTTCGGAGACAGTATGCCGATCGACTACAAGGTGACGGCAAAAGCTTCCTGGGTCGATGCCCGGCAGCCAAGCGTGCCGGGCGTGATGCCGCGCGTCGAGATCGACGGCGATTTCGTTCGGGTCAGGATCCGCTGAAGGCCCGTCAATAACCGTTGGCCGAGCCTTCGGTCGCGCGGCTATCCATTGTGCCGTTATAACGGGCGCCACCACCCTTCTCGATGGCTGCAAGGCTTTTGCCGCCGACGAGGATGCCGGACGCCTGTCCCCAGACCGGAGCACCATTGCCACCATCGAGCTTGTAACCCATCTCTGCAAGCGCCTTTTCGGTATCCGGAGAGAGCGCAAAGGGCTCCAGGTAGACGGTGTCCGGCTGCCACTGGTGATGGATGCGCGGGGCGTTGACCGCCTGACTGATGTCCATGCCGAAATCGACGACGTTGAGAATCGCTTCCAGCGTGATGGTGATGATGCGCGAGCCGCCGGGGCTGCCGATCACCATGAAGGGCTTGCCATCCTTGGTGACGATCGTCGGGCTCATGGAAGACAGCGGCGTCTTCTTCGGTGCGATGGCATTGGCCTCGCCCTGCACAAGGCCGTAGAGATTCGGCACGCCGGGCTTGGAGGTGAAATCGTCCATCTCGTTGTTGAGCAGCACGCCGGTGCCGGGCGCGACCACGCCGGCGCCGAAGGAGCCGTTCAGTGTATAGGTTACGGCAACGGCGTTGCCTTCGTCATCGATAACAGAATAATGCGTCGTCTCCGTGCTTTCCTTGCCGCCGAGCGGCTTCAGTTTGGCCGAAGTACCTGCCTTGTAGGGATCGATCTTGGCGCGGATCTCCTTGGCATAGTTCTTGTCCAGCAGCTTGGAGACGGGGTTGTCGATGAAGTCGGGATCGCCGAGCGCGGCATTGCGGTCCACATAGGCATAACGCATGGCCTCGACCATGATATGCACGGCTTCGGCGGATCCATAGCCGAGATAGGAAAGCGGATAACCTTCGAGGACGTTCAGGATCTCGCAGATGATAACGCCGCCGGAGGAGGGCGGCGGCGAGGAAATGATGTCATAGCCGCGGTAATTGCATTCGATCGGTTTCAGTTCCCGCACCTTGTATTGCTCGAAATCCTCCTTGGCGAGAATGCCGCCCTTGGCCTGGCTCGCCTTGACGATCGCATCGGCCGGTGCGCCCTTATAGAAGGCGTCGGGGCCTTTTTCAGAGATCGATTGCAGGACGGCGGCCAGATCCGGCTGCACCAGTTTTTCGCCAGGCGAATAGGGGCTGCCGCCGGCCTTCAGGAAGATTTTTGTGGCCTCTTCATCCTTGGCGAGCCGCTTGGCGCTGCCGGCAAAGCTTGCCGTATCACCCTGCTCCAGCGTGAAGCCTTCCCCTGCATATTTCAGGGCTGGTGCGATCAGTTCCTCGCGCTTCTTCGTGCCGTATTTTTCGCGGGCTGTCTCGAAACCCATGACCGAACCCGGTGTGCCGACAGCGAGATAGCCGTCGAGGCTGGCGCGGGGAACGATATCGCCCTTGGCGTCGAGATACATGGTCTCGGTTGCCGCGAGCGGCGCGCGTTCGCGGAAATCGAGAAAGGTCGTCCGTCCGTCTTTCAGCCGGATCGTCATGAAACCGCCGCCGCCGAGGTTGCCGGCTGTCGGATAAACGACAGCCAGCGCATAACCGACTGCGACCGCGGCATCGACGGCATTGCCGCCGCTCTTCAGCACGTCGACGCCGACATCGGTTGCCAGATGCTGGGCAGTGACGACCATGCCATGTTCGGCTTCGACAGGCGCAGGCGAGGCGGCAAAAGCCTGCAACGGCGCGAGGCAAAGCGAGATGGCGGCGAGAATGGCGACGGAGTGTCTTGGAAGGCGGTCCATGAATTTCCCCTCAAAGGACGGCGATGGGAAAGATATGGCGTCGCTTCTGCGCCAGACAATGATCATGCAAGAAGCTCGGCGAGTTTCCTGTTCGTGTCATGCTCGTCGAGAGGCGTGTAGACGATCAGCTTCATGTCCGGCTGGCTCATCAGCGCAAGGCCGGTATGTTCGAAGGACATCAGGCCCTTGACCGGATGGTTCAGGCGCTTCACGCCGGTGAGCGGAGCCAAGACCTCATGGCGTGGCCACCACGCGCGGAATTCCGGACTTGCCTGCTGGAGCAGAGCGATGAGCCGCTCGAAATCCGGGTCGCCGGCATAGCGGGCGCTGTCGGCGCGGAACATGGCCAGCGAGACGCGGGCGACGGCCTCCCAGTCGACCAGCAGGCTGCGATGGAAATCATCGGCAAACAGCCTGTGCATCGTGTTGCGCTCGTCCGGCCCCAGCCGGTCATAACCGCCGAAGAGCAGGTCGGCGGCGCGGTTCCAGGCGAGCACATCCCAGCGGCGGCCAAGTACATAGGCGGTTGATGGGTCAGATTATCGAGCATTCGGCGAAGCGGTTCGTCGATCACTTCTGGTGCCGACGAAAGCGATTGCGGCGACTGGCGGCTGTTCAGCGTGACGAGATGCTGGCGCTCTGCTTCATCAAGGCGAAGCGCATCTGCCAGTGCATTCAGCACCTGCGGGGAAGGATGGATGTCGCGGCCTTGCTCAAGCCAGGTGTACCAGGTGGTGCCGACGCCTACGAGCATGGCGAGTTCTTCGCGCCTGAGCCCCGGTGTGCGGCGGCGGAAGCCTTCCGGCAGGCCGACATCGGTCGGCCGCAGGCGTTCACGGCGAGAGCGCAGGAAGGCCGCAAACTCGCGGCGGCGGGCTTCGAACATGTTCAGCTTCTGATTCATGGCCACGATCATATCAGTATCGATACCAGGATAAAATCAGACCTGTCTGCGATTTTCAGTCGCCGCATGATGAGATCGTCCCGGCAAGGCAAGTCGGGAGTCTGATCATTCAAGGGAGTATTCTCATGTCATTACAGCATGCGGTCGTTATCGGTGGCTCCTCGGGTATCGGCCTCGCTACGGTCAAGCTGCTTCTGGAACAGGGCTGCCGCGTTACCATCGCTGCACGGGATGAGGCGAAGCTCAAGGCGGCGGCTGACAATCTTTCCGGTGAGATCGCGACGAGCGCCATCGATGCCCGAGATCCTGCCGAGGTGAGGAAGGCTTTCGAAAGTCTCGGTTCATTCGATCATCTGGTGCTGGCACTGGGCAGCGGCCATGGCGCCGGCCCCTTCTCAACGCTCGATATGGCCGATCTGCTGGCGGGCTTCCAGACGAAGCTGATCCCTCAAGCGGCAACAGCGCAAGCAGCTCTGCCTTTCCTGAAGCCGAACGGCAGCATCACTTTCGTTTCCGCCGTCAGCGCGCAGGCCGCCATGCCGGGGACTGCTGGTCTGGCTGCCGTCAATGCCGGCATCGAGGCGATGGTGCGGGTGCTCGCGGCCGAGCTGAAGCCATTGCGCGTGAATGGGGTTTCGCCCGGTGTGATCGATACGCCGTGGTGGGACTTCCTGCCTGCCGAGCAGCGTCAGGCCGTCTTTCAAAATTTTGCCGGGCGCACACCGGTCGGCCGCATCGGCCAGCCGGATGACGTCGCCAGGGCCGTGGCCTTTCTGGTCTCGAATGGTTTCATGAGCGGTCATATTCTGACCTGCGACGGCGGCATTCATCTTGCGGCTTGACCGGGTGAGACAGTCTCATCGACGGTCTCCTCGGGAGTGAACACCATGCCGGTCAGGTCCTTGTCCTTCAGGGCTGCCCATTTCAACAGGGCATCCAAGGCGGGGCAAAGGGCCTGGCCCCAATCGGTCAGGCGATATTCCACCTTGGGCGGCACCTGATGGTGGACGATGCGCAGCACGATGCCGTCATTTTCCATCTGGCGCAGCTGCTGGATCAGCATCTTCTGCGAGATTGCGGGGATGGCGCGTTCGAGATCGGAAAAGCGCAGCACCTTGCCGCCGAACAGGTGGAAGAGGATGATGAGCTTCCAGCGCCCTTCCAGGATCTTCAGAACGTTCTCGACGCCGGTTGCGGCAGAATAGGGTGTCATTGCAGCACCTTACTTTCCGGTAAGTACCATACTTTTTTGTGGGTTCTTGTCATTTGGTAAGCCTATGCCCATCCTTTTCGCGAAGCAACAGAAGAGGAGTTTTCCGAATGAGTATAGAGCTTCCGAAACCACTGGCCGCCTATTACGCTGCCAAGAACCAGAAGGATATCGACGGCATGCTCGCCTGCTTTGCCGCTGATGCCAGCGTGCGCGATGAGGGCGAAGACAGACGGGGTCATGCCGAAATCCGCGAATGGATGGAGGAGACGACGCGCAAATATGGCGTGACCGTCGCTCCCAGGGAAATCTCCGGTGAAGCTGACAGGCCCGTCGTGGCTGCACTGGTCGCCGGCAATTTTCCCGGCAGTCCCGTCATCTTGTATTATCATTTCGCGGTTGCGGGCGGCGTCATCACACATCTGGAGATCGATGCATGAGCGCCGTAGCGGCTTTTCCGTTCGATCCGAACGAGTTCATCGGCAAGCGTTTTCTCGTCACAGGCGGCACCAAGGGCATGGGCGAGGCGATCGTGCGGCGGCTTTCGGCAGCCGGCGCGAGGGTTGCGACAACCGCGCGCTCGCCACTCCCGGAAGGGCAGATGCCGTCGCTGTTCGTTCAGGCCGATATCAGCACGGCGGAGGGCGTCAATAGCGTAGCCTCGGCAGTGCTGGACGCTTTCGGCGGTCTCGATATTCTCATCAACAACGTTGGCGGTTCATCGGCACCGAGCGGCGGTTTCGCAGCGCTCAGCGATGAGCACTGGCAGGCGGATATCAATGCCAATCTGATGGCACCGGTGCGGCTCGACAGGGCGTTCCTGCCCGGCATGATCGAGCGTGGCCACGGCGTCATCATCCATATATCCTCGATCCAGAGGCGGCTGCCGCTCTATGAAGCGACGCTCGCCTACGCGGCGGCCAAGGCCGGATTGTCGACTTACAGCAAGGGATTGTCGAAGGAGGTCGGACCGAAGGGCGTTCGGGTGAACGCCATAGCACCTGGCTTCATCGAGACCACGGCCGCAACAGCGCTGATCCGGCGTATCGCGCAAGAGGCCGGTACTGACGAGGATGGTGGCCGCAAGCTGCTGATGGATTCGCTTGGGGGCATATCGATCGGCCGGCCAGGGCGCCCGGAAGAGGTGGCGGAACTCGTTGCCTTCCTGGCCTCGCCGCGTGCCGCTTCCATTCACGGCGCGGAATATACCATCGATGGCGGCACCGTTCCGACGGTCTGATCGATTGAAAGGCCGGCCAGCCGCTCTTCCGCCTTGCGGGCAATTGCTGCAAGGTCACGCGGCTTGCCCGCAATCTTCTCCATGGCGGCGATGGCGATGTCTGTTGCGAGATAGTCCGGTTTGTGGCCGACGCCTCTGACCGTGATGAGTTCTGATCCCCTGATATCCCGTGCCAGGCCGCGCGAATGCAGGTGCTCCCAGACGATCTCGTCCTTGTCGCCCGTTATGATGACGGTCGGTGCTGATATCTTGGAATAGTGCTGCGCATTGGCCGTCAGGTATTTGTGGAGCCCTTTGAAATCGACGGCATTGTTGTAAAAGGCGCGCGGCCGCAGCACCAGCGACGGGCCGGTCTTGGCGACGTAATCAACGGGGCGGGGATTGGGGCGGAAGACGTTCAGCGTGCCGCGCTCCAATCGGTGCAGGCCGAGGGGTACGACGACTGCGTGATTGAAGAGCCAGCCGACAACCGGCGCCGTTGCGACATGATAGTACCAGTCGATGCCGCCGGGCCATGGATGGGAGGCCGGCGCGAGGAATAGCAGACCTGCCGTCTTGCCCGGATGGCGGACGCCGAAGGCCGCGGCAATCGCGCCGCCGAAGGAATGGCCGATGATAACAGCCTTTTCGATGCCGCGCTTTTCCATCAGCCTGGCGATAGCGTCGGCCTGGCCGGAAGGCAGGGCATTTTCCGGTCCGCCGCGTTCCGAATAGCCATGACCGGGGCGATCGACGAAGAGCATCTCGGCGCGGCCCTCCAGTGGTTCGCGGAAGGCGCCGGTCTGGTCGAGCAAATTGCCGCTTGCTCCGTGAATGAAGACCAGGGGCGGAAGATCGGCGGTGTCTGGGCGAGGCACATGCAGGGCATTCAAGCTATAGCCGCCGATATCAGTCAGTTCGCCGATATTGGGATAGGCGTGTTCGAACTGGCGGGCCTTGTAGGAGGAATAGCCGATGGCGGCGGCGATGGGGGCGAGGAGGGCAGAGATTTCGGCAAGCATGGCACTAACCGCACAGTCACGATATCATTGAGCTAAGATTGTGCGCGTTCCTACGCCGTCAAGTGCGCGCCGGATCTGTCAGGTGCGGCTGCCGGCAAGCTTTTCCGAGAGCGTGCTGACCTGCTCCTGCGCGGTGCGGTCGGCGGGGTAGACATCCAGAACGCGCTCCCAGGCCTTGAGGGTGATCTGGTCATTGCCCGTGGTGGCGAGGATAGCCGCCATGCCTGACAGGGCGCCGAAATGGCGGGGCTCGATCTTCAGCACCTGTTCGATGTCGGCCATCGACTTGCGATAGTTGCCGAGCACGAAGTTCAGTGTTGCACGACGGTTCCAGCTTTCGGCATAGGTGGGTTTCAGGGCGATGGCTTCATCGAGAAAATCGAGCGCTGCCGGATTGCGCTTTTCCTCGATCGCCTTGTCGGCCCATTGCATCAGGAGATTGATCGTCGCGCTGTTGGAATCGTTCCATTCCATGCGGATCTGATTGGCGATGCTGCTTGCCTTGTCGGGATCGCGCTCACGCTTCAGCTGCCCATAGAGCTGGTCGAGACGTTGCCTCGGAGACGCATCGGAATCGGCCGGCTGTTCGACGATAACGTCCTTCTGCTGAGCCATAGCGGGGAGAGCAGGAGCGAACAGGGTGAGGGCAAGCGGCAGCGCCGCTGAGGTCAAGGCAAAAAAGCGCATGGCGGACATATTAGCCCGCCATCGCCGAAGATCAAACAAATTTGGCGTGATCACCGAAGCGACCAACCGATATGCCCGCCTGAGGGCAGGCAAACCGGATACGCGCAATCAGCCCTGACGAGCCTTGTAGCGCGGGTTCTGCTTGTTGATGATGTAGATGCGGCCCTTGCGGCGAACGAGACGGTTGTCACGATGACGCGCCTTGAGCGACTTGAGCGAATTCTTGATCTTCATTTTTCTGATCCGCGATGTTTCTGGGGGAATTCACATTCGCCCGTGTCTTTTAACAATCAAAA